>JABUBP010000337.1_pt1 | contig 12666 bp, 12 predicted proteins | sample 7240331 | NCBI WGS metagenome assembly JABUBP01 (sample SAMN07256347, study PRJNA390944) | subsurface metagenome | isolation source: Methane hydrate marine sediment | place: Pacific Ocean: Eastern North Pacific, ODP site 1244 | collected 2002 | reverse complement strand
TCGCTGGCAGCTATTTATTTACCTGCTCGCCTAATACGACTTATTAAACGCATTCTATCGTAATGGCCAACTGCTTTCAACAAATCGGGGTTTTCTTTTTCTGAGATGTGTTTTTATGCTATCCTTTAATTGTTTTATTAACCAGGATTTCCAAATTAGAACGCATAAGGTTTAACAGGCAAAGACAGCCAGACCATGCAATTCAAAGGGTTTAGAAGAAAAAACGGCACGGCAGGGGTGCGAAATCATGTGCTGGTTTTCCCCACCACCGTCTGCGCTTCAACCGTGGCCCAGGCCATCAGCAACGAGGTGGCCGGCACGGCCAGTGCTACCCACCTGCACGGCTGTGGCCACCTTGGGGAAGAGAAAGAACACATAATCAGGTCCATGGTGGGGTTTTGCAGTAATCCCAATGTAGCCGGTGTTTTACTGGTCGGACTCGGCTGCGAGACACTCACTCCGGCATTAATCGCCGAACGGCTGGCTAAAGCCGAACAGAGATTTGAAGCCATCAGCATTCAAGAGGCCGGAGGCACGACAAACTGCATAACTGAAGGCAAAAAGTTGGCCGAACAACTTCTTTCCGAAGCAATAAACGCCAAGCAAGAATCGGTTGATGTCGAGGAGCTGATTATAGGCACCAATTGTGGTGGTTCAGACGCCGCTTCCGGGATAACGGCTAATCCCGCACTGGGTGTGACCTCAGATTTATTGATAGCTGAAGGCGGTACCGTGATTATTTCGGAGACGCCGGAAATGATCGGGGCTGAGCATATTCTGGCCAGACGTGCCGCCAGCAAGGCAGTTAATATTCGTATCCGTGAAGCAATTTCGACCACCGAGGAGAATATCAGGTCCATGGGCGTCGACGTACGCGGAGATGAGCCATCACCAGGAAACATAGCCGGCGGCATAACCACACTGGAAGAAAAGTCGGTGGGCGCTATCCTCAAAGGTGGCTCGACATCCATTATGCAGGTAACCAGATATGCTGAACCGCCATTAAAAAAGGGGCTAATACTAATGAATGGCCCGGCTCACGATGTAGCGTGCAATACCGGCCTGGTAGCCGCCGGAGCCCAGATCGTTGTGTTTACCACCGGCAGAGGTACCCCTATCGGTTCACCTATCGCTCCAGTGATTAAGGTATCATCTAACACCACGCTTTATAAAACAATGAGGGACAATATCGATATAAACGCCGGCGCCATAATCGAGGGTGAAGAATCAATCTTGAGCGTCGGCGAGCAAATTTTCATCGAGATTATCAATGTCGCCTCCGGGAAATTAACCAGATCTGAAATATTAGGCCATCGGGAATTTGCCATAAATGCTATCATCCCAACTGTATAATTCCTCTTTTTTAAATACGGTCATTTTTCTGATGTATGGAAAAGAGAGCTACTCGGCCAAGTCCAACGTGTGGGTAGGCGTTGACATTGAGCCTTCGCCGGATTACGCAGTCGTTGCTGAAGCCTGTCAGGCCTATGGAAGACGGATAGAGGAACCGTCGGAGTTACCGGCTGCCATCAGGGAGGCTCTGGAGGCATCTTATTTTAGTCAGTAGCGGGAGGCTCAGAATAGTCGGGTGTAATCCAACATTCCGCTGTATTGCGTCTAATAATATATATATGCTAGGATTACTCTGATATAAAAGACCGATGGCAATCTGTTTGTCGATTTTTACATCGACGTGGCACCATTCTAAGATGAGGGAGGAATCACGGCAATGAAAAAAATAATCAACGACCCCTATCAAGTAGTAGAAGAGACTCTGGGCGGTATCCTTAAAGCCTATCCTTATCACCTGCGCGTGAGCAAGGACAGCCCGCGAGCGTTAGTTCGAGCTGATGCCCCGGTAAAGGGCAAAGTAGGCCTCTGTACCGGCGGTGGCTCAGGTCACATACCGGTCTTTCTCGGTTATGTCGGGCCGGGTCTGCTCGATGGCGTTTCCGTAGGCAACGTATTTTCCTCGCCCGGCGCCGAGGATATGCTCGCGGCCACCAGGGAAGTAAACGGTGGCGCTGGCGTCCTCTATATCTTTGGCAACTACAGCGGTGATGTCATGAATTTTGAGATGGCGGCAGAAATGGCCGGGTTGGAAGGTATCCCGGTACAAATGAGCATCGCAAAAGATGACGTTGCTTCGGCACCACGCTCCGAAAAGGATCATCGCCGCGGTGTGGCGGGTATCTTTTTCGCCTATAAACTGGCCGGGGCCAAGGCTGATACCATGGCTAAACTGGAGGAAGTCAAAGCGACTGCTGACCAGATTATTGAGGAGACATGCAGTATAGGAGTAGCCCTGAGTCCCTGTACCATACCGGCAGCGGGTAAGCCGACCTTCACCATTGCCGAAGATGAAATGGAGTTAGGTATGGGAATACACGGCGAACCAGGGCTGGAACGCACCAAACTCAAGAAGGCAGACGAGATAGCGGACATGATGGCGGAGAAAGTGATTAATGACCTCCCATTTAAGTCAGGGGAGGAGGTCGCCGTACTGGTAAACGGACTGGGAGCAACACCACCTGAGGAGCTTTTCATTCTTTACAACCGGTTTCATGATGTCCTGGGAAACCACGGTATAAGTGTCTACAAGACTTTCATTGGGGAATACGCTACCTCCATGGAGATGGCTGGCGCCTCGCTAACTTTACTCAGACTCAACAAGGAATTTAAGACCCTGCTGGACGCCCCGGCTTTCTCACCATTCCTGTTGCAGTGGAGGTAATAGTAGCCTATGCTTACGACCACGAATACCGTGTCTATTTTAAAAGATGTAGCCTCCGATTTTGAAAGCCACAGCGAGGAACTACGTCAACTCGACGCCGTTATCGGCGATGGTGACCTGGGAGTTACCGCCGAGCTTGGCAGTAAAGGCCTCCGCGAGTACCTTTCTTCTCCCGATGAAGGCAATGTCGGTCAGCTACTGGCCAAATGCGGACTGCAGTTTAATAAAGCAAGCCCCTCTACCTTTGGCACTTTGCTGGCCTCAGCTTTTATGGGCGCCGGCAAAGCCGTTATGGGGAAGGAGAAAATCGAGATTGAAGACCTGGTGCTGATAGCAGATGGCGCGGTCGATGGTATCAAGAAAAGGGGCAAGGCTGAGGTTGGCGATAAGACCATGCTCGATTGCCTGGTCCCGGCAGTAGAGGCATTTAAAAAAGAGCTGGTGGGTGGTGCGGAGCCAGAAACCGCTCTTAAAGCCGCCGTAACGGCCGCTGAAGAGGGCATGAAAGCCACCATTCCGATGATGTCCAAGCATGGTCGGGCTAGCTGGCACCGGGAGAAGACCATCGGGGTGCAGGATGCCGGCGCTACGGCTATGTACTACTTAATCGAGTCCTTTGCCCGGCATTTAATCTCCCGTATCGAGATTAGTAATTAAACTAATATATACGCTTACCCTCTTTACAAAAACATTCGGCACCTCTTAAATAGAAAAAACGAAACTATCTCAGAATTTACACGGTCTTTTTCATGCCATGCAGAGTACTGGATTCGAACCAGCGACCTTTGGGCGGCGAACTCGGAGACTTATGCTTATTCCCTGCGGCACATTTTAGCGAGATTTCTTATCATTTAACATGAAGATTTTATAAATTTGCCTTGCAGGTATCGACTGTAATATAGTAGCAAGAACGCCCCATTCTATCTTGAGCTGAAAGGTAGCTGCCTCTTTTCCCAATTTAGATTCAAATGATGAGAAAGATACTGCACGCCATCGATTCAGTTAATGAACGGGCAGGAGCCATATCGAGCTGGCTTCTGCTGGTACTAATAGTCGTAATTCTGTGGGAAGTCATAGCCAGATATGTATTCAATGCACCAACAACCTGGGGCTTAAATTCTTTTCGCATGATAAGTGGTGCCCTTATTGTGTTTGGCTGGGCCTATGCACAGCGATATAATTCGCACATCAGGGTGGATATTCTCTACACTCGCTTCTCTCCCCGAAAGAAGGCCTTTATCGATGTCATTGGCACCGGGTTACTCTTTTTACCCTTGTTTGGAACTTTTATAGTATTAGCTGGGCGCTCAGTGCTGCGTGCTTACCTGTTTTACATGACGCATTACCAGGGCAGTATTCCCACCAATCTGCTCTACCTAACAATAATCCTTATCGGATTGTGTCTCTTTTTTCTTCAGTTCCTCGCTCGGTTTGTTCGCGACTTCCATATTCTATTCAAAGGTGAAACGCAGTGATTGAAATACCCCCCGAGATTCTGACGGTAGTATTTCTGCTGGCGATATTTCTTGGCGTGCTCACCGGCTATCATGTCGCCCTGGTACTTATCGGCGTTGGAACTGTAATGGGTTATTTTACCGTGGGTCCAAATGTTGTCCATCTACTGTACTGGCGCGCCAGCTCTATGATATTGAATTACAATATGATAGCCATACCCCTCTTTACCTTCATGGGCGTCATGCTTTCTCGCTCAGACATAGCCGACAGGCTATATGGCGCTTTACACCTGTTGATGGGGCGCCTGAGGGGAGGATTGGCACTAAGCACAGTAATACTGGGCACCATTATTGCGGCCGGTTTGGGCGTGGTTCAGGCTTCAGTGAGCATGTTGACCACCGTCTCGCTTGGCCCCATGGTAAAAAGAGGTTACAGCAAGGAACTGGCCTGTGGGGCCATTTGTGCCGGCGGGACCCTGGGCATTCTTATTCCCCCCAGCATCATGCTGGTGGTCCTGGGCATGACGGCCTCAGTATCCATCGGCAGGTTATTTTTTGGCGCCTTTATCCCCGGCTTTATCCTCTCCGGTTTATATCTGGCCTACATTGCCGTCCGCTCCTGGCTTCAGCCGCAAATAGCACCCGAGGCTCCTTTGGAAGAAAGGCAAATCTCCTTCGCCAAGAAAATGACTCTGCTTTTTGCCTCGATAATACCACCTGTAGCCATCATGGTATCAGTGCTGGGGACGATATTTTTCGGGGTGGCCACTGTCTACGAAGCGGCCGGGGTTGGGGCAGCAGCATCGATTCTTATCACTGTGGTCTACCGCAAATTCAGCTGGAACCTGCTGAAATACGCCATGCGCGAGACGCTGAGAGTGACCGGATTTGTCATGCTCATCACCGCCTGTGCCAATGCCACGGTGGGCGTATTTGTATACTTCGGTGGTAAAGAGGTGATAGAGAACATGGTTCTGGCATTGCCTCTTGGGCCATGGGGCGCTTTTGCGGCCATAATGCTGGTGACCTTCATTCTGGGCATGTTTATGGACTGGATATCAATTATCCTCATCATTGTTTCGATACTGGTACCCATCGCACCGATGCTGGGGTTTAACCCGGTATGGTTTGCCCTGATGATATGCGTAAATCTACAGATGTCATTTTTGACGCCCCCTCTTGCCCAGTCCATATTCGTCTGCCAGGGCAGCGCCGACCCGGAACTGGGAGTGACCAATATTGATATAATCCGAGGAGTAATTCCATTTATTCTCCTGATAATGGTGGGGCTGGGTTTGTTCGTCGCATTTCCTCAGTTAATGCTGTGGCTCCCCAGCAAAATGATAAGGTAAAGGGTTATATATGGGTAATTTGCTTTGGACTCCCTCTCAGAAACGGGTAAATCAAGCTAACATGACTCGTTTCATCGGCTTTGTTAACGATAAATACGCTCTTAAAATTAATTCATATGATGAGCTTTATGACTGGTCAATTGAGCAACTATGTGAATTCTGGGCGGCTATGTGGGAATTTGCCGGAATCAGAGCTTCTCATCGCTACGACACAGTGGTTGATGATTTAAGCCGGTTCCCCGGGGCAAAGTGGTTTCGTGGTGCCAGATTGAATTTCGCGGAGAACCTCTTAAGATACCGGGACAATCATATCGCCTTTGTGTTTCGAGGAGAGAATAAGAAATCCGACAGAATTACCTATGCAGATCTGTACAATTCAGTAGCCCGTCTGGCTAAATCACTACGCGGTATAGGAATCAAGTCTGGGGACAGAGTAGCCGCCTATATGCCTAACTTAATGGAAACGGCTATCGCCATGCTGGCTTCTACCAGTATTGGTGCCATATGGTCTTCCTGTGCTACTGACCTTGGGGCACAAGCAACCATTGACCGCCTTGGTCAAATTGAACCAAAGGTTCTGTTCACGGCCGATGGCTATTTTTATAAAGGGAAAACTTTCGATTCTCTAGCCAACGCCGCACAAGTCGTCAGCGCAATTCCCTCTCTGGAGAAAGTCATTGTAGTTCGTTATGTCACCGATAAACCAGATATTAAGTCCGTTCCCCAATCAATTTATTATGACCAATTTCTGGCTGCGGAAAAGCAACCTGAGATTCAATTTGAACAACTGCCCTTTGACCACCCCTCATTTATTATGTTTTCTTCTGGAACAACCGGTAAACCGAAGTGCCTGGTCCAGAGCGGAGGCGGGGTCCTCATCAATCATCTAAAAGAGTTAATACTTCATACCGACTTAAAACGAAACGACAAGATTTTCTATATCACTACCTGTAGCTGGATGATGTGGAACTGGCTTCTCAGCTCCCTGGCCGTAGGCCCCACCATAACACTATACGACGGCAATCCTGTTTATCCTGATCCGTATGCAATGTGGAAATTGGTACAGGATGAAAAAATAACGATTTTTGGTACCAGCGCCAGTTATATCAACTACCTGAAAAGTCAGGGGCTTAACCCCGGCAAGGAGTATGATTTATCGTCATTGCGGGAGATATCACAAACCGGCTCCATCCTTGCCGCGGAAGGGTTTGAATACGTTTACAACGCCATTAAAAAAGACCTTCATTTTAACTCTATTTCTGGAGGCACCGATATTAACGGTTGCTTCGCGCAGGGGAGCCCCACTCTCCCGGTGTTTTCCGGCGAACTCCAGAAAGCCGCTTTAGGGATGAAGGTAAAGTGCTACGATGAAAAAGGTAAACCGGTTCAGGACGAGACGGGAGAGCTTGTCTGCGAAGCCCCTTCTCCGTCTATGCCGCTTTACTTCTGGAATGACCCGACCGGCGAAAAGTATAAAGAAACTTATTTCAATATCTACCCGAACGTATGGCGTCACGGGGATTTCATCACGATACACAGTGATACCAGAGGCATAACCTTTTCCGGCCGCTCCGACGCTATCTTGAAACCATCAGGAGTGCGCATTGGTACCTCGGAGATATACAGAGAAGTGGAAAAATTGGAGGCAATCGCTGATTGTCTCGCTGTAGGGCAAAGCTGGAAAGGTGAGCAGCGTATCATCCTCTTCGTCAAGCTTGTCGATGGTTTCACCTTAACCGAAGAGTTAAAGGATAAGATTCGTAAAACACTTCGCGATAATGCTTCCCCGAGGCATGTTCCAGCTATAATTCTTGAGACACCGGACATCCCTTACACCTTCAACATGAAGAAGGTTGAGGTTGCCGTCACGAACATCATAAACGGGAAACCTGTTTCAAATAGAGATGCCCTGGTCAATCCCGAATCACTGGACTACTACGAAAGCATTCTTCCCCAGCTAAATAGAGAATAAATATGGCTGCAAAACGCCTTGCCATCTCACTTCTGCTGGGTGATAACACCGTAAATCTCTGGGCGGCGGTCGCCTATGTTGTCTATCTCCCACTCACCTGGTACGAATACACGGTGTTTTTGTCGCGCTGCCTCCAGACTTACCTCACCATATATGATTTCCTCTTTATCCGGGCTGGCAAGACTGGTGATTTCGCCGGTGGCATTCACAATGTTACTCAGCCCGGCAAAACTGAAGCCCCTTTCCGCGCCCACACGGTCGGACGATACCATGTTTACTTTATTCTCGATAGCTCTTGCCCTGACCACGCAGTTAAGTGTTTCTCCGCGACCATGAGGGAAATTGGTGGAGAGGACGATAATATCGGCGCCAAGCAGGGCCATAATCCGGGCACTTTCCGGGAAAAGGATATCATAACATATATGCAGCCCGATGTTACCTATCGGGGTAGCATGAACCTGAAAAGGCCTGTTTCCCTTGTCGACGAAGCGGTCTATACCCAGAAAAGGAAGGTGGTTCTTCCGGTACGACGCCATAAACCCCTCCGGTCCGACAAAAGACAGGGCGTTGAATAATTTGTCGCCTTCCTTTTCCAGGAGTCCAAAGGCAATATATACTCCAAGCTCCTGGCAGATTGACAGGAGTGCTTCGGTGCTGGGGCCAGGTATGGTTTCGGCATAAGGCAGTGCCTCTTCGCGACTGGAAAAAACGTAACCGGTGAGGCTACACTCCGGGAAAACGATAAGCTTTGCCTGATTTTGAGATGCCTTTCGAGCGGCACTCACCATGCTGGCCAAGTTTTCCTCGACCTGCATCAGTCTGGGGTCCATCTGGACCGACGCAATCTTAATCATGTCCGACATATTACCTCCAAATTTGCTATATGGCTATTTTCACCAATGAAATTATATTACAAATGGCAATTTACTTTTTCATTTTAAGTCTTCTCAACTGCTGATACTCGGGACGGTTACGGTAGAAGTCATCCAGTGTGTAACAGCCGGAGACCATGCCATTGGCCGGAGCTGCCATACAGTCGCCGCAGACACGGCATATAAACTGGCCTTTTAACGTTCTCCCGGCGAGTATATCGGCGACAATGTCAGGGTAGCATAGTGACATCCGCCCGATTCCCACGAAGTCCGCCATTCCATGGCGCACCACAGACTGCGCCACATTGGGCAGCCACTGCTGCAAGTATGAATAACCACTGCCAACATAAACCAATTCGGGACGCTGACGCTTCAGTTCCTCAGTTACTGAAATCAAGCGGGTTACTCCCGCCAGCGGGTCTTCCGGTGGCCGGTATCCACCCAAAGGCGGTACCAGGGCCGGGCGCAGAAGATGCGGATTATAACCGGCACCGCCCGAGATACATACCAGTCTAATACTTATTTTGACGAGTAAATCCAGAAAAGCCAGCGGTTCAGCCAGGTTTATGCCCAGTCCGGTACCGTCACCCCCAAAGGCATACGGATATCTTTCGCCACGGAATGCGGATGGTTCTCCGCGCCCGTCTGCGCCTCGCTCAAACGGTAAAAAGTCAAAGGCACTTAAACGAACGGCGATGTCCAGTCCCGGTGCCTCGGTCCGGATGCCAGCCACGATTTCCCGCAGGAATCTGGTTCGGTTCTCAAAGCTGCCGCCATAATGTCCGGGACGGTCGATGGCGCTGAGGAACTCGTGACCCAGATAGCCGTGGCAATGCTTTATATCGACAAAGTCAAACCCGGCTCGCTGTGCCAATTTTCCTGCCCTGACAAAGTCTTCTATCAGACGGGCAATATCATCGTCAGTCATCACCGGCGTGTCGCGGGTCATCCCAAATCTCTGGTCGAGAACGGGATGATGGTAGAGAATTCTGGGTTCGGGGCCTCTCTTATCAAGCGGACGATAAACTCGTCCCGAATGAGTCAGTTGCAGCCCGACCAGCAAGTCGTCACTATCACCGAAATACTCTTCATGGGTTCGCACCAGCAGTTCTCGCAGTTCGCCAATCTCGTCCACAGTCTCTTCGGATATCATTAGTTGATTTGGACTCCCCCTCGCGTCCTGGCGAACCGCCACCGCTTCACCACCAAATATCAGTTTTGCGCCACTGAGGCCAAAACGCTGCCACCGCCTCCTGGTCAATGCCGTCGGTCTTCCGTCAGCAGTGCCATCCCAACCTTCCAGGGGAAGTATGGCGAAACGGTTCCCAATAATCCTGCTGTCCAGAGCATATGGCCTGGCCAGGGGTGAATCTGGCCCTGATTTTACTTCCTCATCAAAAGGCAGAGACACCCCAATTTGATTTGAATAGCTGATGAGGTCGGCAACGTTTTTGATGGCACCAATATTCCGCATGACTACTGATATTCCCTCTCAAAACTATCGCAGTGAAATCGACTTTCTAATCCAGCGCTATCTCCTCAAATTCCACAATTAGCCGGTCAGGCTGGAACCGTTTCAGCACTTCATCAGGAGGGGCGTTGATAAAGCGCTTTAACGCGCGTTCACAGCTCTCAATGTTTTCATAAACGGACTCGGATATGCCGTAGATATCACTATCATTGAGCTTTTTAATGACCCGGTTTATGGTATATTGCTTCAGTTCCGGGCGGGCCAGCTTTTTATAATTGTCCGCGTGTTCCGTACGCCATAGTTCCCACGTCTCATCAGGGTCATACCCCGGTTTAAGCCGAATCACCCCCATGAACTTAACCATAATGAACCTCCTTTTTTAATGTGAAAGTATATCATTTACATGATTAAAGTCAATGATACAATTATGGATATGGTGAAGTATGCTTCATTTCTGTAATCGCTGTCAAAAATAGATTAAAGTTACCAGGAGAAACAAAAAGGAGACGAAACAATGAAAAAAGAATCTATCTCACCGAAGGGAATATTTGAGCCTATGGGCTGGTCACACGCGGTTAAAGTGGCTAATACTATTTACCTCGCCGGCATGGTAGGTTTCGATGAACAGCGAAATATCGTGGCGGGTGGCTTTGAAGCTCAGACAATTAAAACATTTGAAAACATTAAGCTCGTCCTTGAGGCGGCGGGGGCTTCCCTGAAAGACGTGGTCAAGATAACCGTTTATGTAACCGATATGGACAATATCATTAAATTCAGGGAAATCAGGGCTCGCTACTTCAGTCCTCCCATGCCAGCGAGTACCGGCGTCGAAGTCTCAAGGCTGATACTGCCTGAACTCCTGGTGGAGATAGAAGCCATCGCCGTTGTCAGTTGATGATTCATCATTAGCCGTAAAGTCGTTTTACATTTTATTGGTGATTGGGGTATTGACAATTGTGAAAATCGGTCTATAATTGAAATCCCTGACAATATAAGAGAATGGCTACCGAGGAGGTTTAAAATGATAAGAGTGATGATAGAGCGCAAAGCAAAAGCCGATGAAGACCTGTCTTCTCTGCTCGTCGAGATCAGGGTAGCCGCCATAACCCACTTTCCGGGCTATATCGGCGGCGAAACACTCGTCAATACCAAAGACCGAGCCGATCTCGTGGTGCTCAGCACCTGGCAGAACATTAAGGATTGGGAACGATGGGCTGGCTCGGAAACCAGAGTGAAACTGTACGAACGTATTGAGCCTCTGCTTAAGGAAAAGCCAAGTGTCCGGGTTTTTGAAGTCATGGCCACAGAGCATACCGTGCAGAATTAGTCGGCTGTCATGTCCATTATCATCGAAATTAGATAAAACCATACTGGTGGTTTTAAAAGTTTGACGGATCAAGATATGCTTCAACCAGCAGGTCAGTCATATAATTGTAAATAATTTACAGAATGGTTATCATCATAGAAAAGCGAACCCAAGGAGGGAGCAAGTGACGAATAATTTATTTGACCTGCGGGGGAAACTGGCTATTGTCACCGGCGGCAACGGGGGTATCGGCAAGGGGATTGCCGACGGTCTGGCATCAGCCGGCAGCGACATTGTTATTTTTGCCCGCAACGAAGAAAAGACCGCGAAAGCAGTAAGCGACATTAAAAAGAGGTTCGGGGTCAGAGCGCTTGGCCTGACGGTGGATGTGGGGCAGGAAGATAGCATTCAGAACGGAGTGAAGCAGGTGCTCGACGAATTCGGGCAAATCAACACCCTGGTCAATAACGCCGGCGTCAATATCCGCCGCATGCCCGAGGAATATACCGTTGAGGAATGGGACTGGATTCTGAGTATAAACCTGCGCGGCGCTTTCCTCTGTGCCAAAGCGGTTTACCCGGCCATGAAAAAAGCCGGCGGCGGTAAAATCATCAACATTGGTTCCGAGACCTCCCTTTTCGGCCTGGCCAAGGTTTTATGCTATGCCTGCAGCAAGGCGGGGATGGTTCAGTTGACGTACACGCTGGCACTCGCCTGGGCCAAAGATAATATCCAGATCAATGCCATCCTCCCCGGCTGGATTGATACTCCTCTGACGGTAGGCGCGCGCAAGGATTTCCCCGGGCTGGACGATTTCGTGCTGGACCGGACGCCGGTCGGTCGCTGGGGTGTCCCGGCTGACTTTGCCGGCGCTGCGGTATTCCTGGCCAGCAAAGCATCAGACTTTATTACCGGTGAATTTATCAAGGTTGATGGCGGGTTTGCCCAGGGCACTCTCACCGTTCATCCGTCTGCCCGGTAGCAACCGAGATTAAAAGTCATTCTAAAAATAATTAAATCAAGGAGGAAGTTTAAAATGTCATTTGGTACCGGCAAATACACATACGAACTGGTTGACGGGTGGGCGAAGCTGCCTGAAGATCGGTCCTTTCTGGATGTCGGCGGTATCTGCATAGACGCTCAGGACACGTTTTACATCCTGAACCGCAGCGAGCAACCGATAATGGTCTTTGACCGCGAAGGCAATCTGCTCAATTCGTGGGGTGAGGGCTTCTTCAACCGTGCCCACGGCAGCTGCATCGGCCCTGATGGTTCCATCTACTGTACCGACGATAGAAACCATATCGTCGCCAAATTTACCCCAGAGGGCAAGCTGCTCATGACGCTGGGCACAAAAGGACAGGCATCGGATACCGGTTATTTCCGCACTTGGGATTACTGGGAGAGCTTGGCCAGGATACAGAGGGGTGCCCCGCCGTTCAATCGCCCCACCGGTGTGGCGGTAACTGAATCAGGCGAAATATACATCGCCGACGGCTATGGTA
>JABUBP010000334.1_pt1 | contig 12693 bp, 16 predicted proteins | sample 7240331 | NCBI WGS metagenome assembly JABUBP01 (sample SAMN07256347, study PRJNA390944) | subsurface metagenome | isolation source: Methane hydrate marine sediment | place: Pacific Ocean: Eastern North Pacific, ODP site 1244 | collected 2002 | reverse complement strand
AGTTATTCAAGTCCAAGGTCTTGAATAACTTGCGTTGCAAGACAAACATCTGGGTAAGAAGCACTTCGGGAGGATCCTTATCGTTGTAATACAGGCGAATTTCTTTAATGTCATCCAAGGCTTCAAAACACATATCTTTTGAGTGAGAAATTCCTGCTAACTGAAATTTTCGATAGAGTAAATTAGAAAGGAGCAACGCTAACACGCTGATAAACAAGTGCACTCTTATCATCTGATCTGTCCAAACGTACATGGGCATGATGCTGATCCTATCTCTTTTATTCAATTCCTTGAATTGTCGTTCCACATCGATTTGCGCCCGATAGGTCTTAACGATTTCTAAAATGCTCCACTCGTTCCTACTGGAAAAAATGAGTGATTTCCCTAAGTCCTTCAAATATTCTTTTCGGGTAGTAACATCAATTTTTCACGTTAATTCTAATCCATTGTGTATTTTTCCAACGGAAATAACGATGATTGAGCGTAATTTTTTGTTTTTAAGAATGTCTCCCTCGATCTTGTCCACCACACTTTTAGGATCCTTCCATTGAGGCTTAGCATTCAACTGAACCTTGATAAATTCCTTCAATTTCAAAATTGCCTTATTAATGCTCTCGTCAAGGTTGTATTCCTGCAAGGCAAATGTGTCTTCGTCAAAGGTGGAGATTAACGTGTTTTGCTTGCCGAGATACGCAGTCGTCGTAGTTCGATACCCGAACACTTTTCGTCCGTTCTTTTTCGTCCATAATTCCTCGTATTTAGATAAGGGCACATTCAAGAGAGGTTTCGAGACGTTCATTGAAGGGCGGATGCTACTGACGAAATGGATGCGTTTAGAATCCAAGAACTTATACGCGTCCTCTGAATTATTTCCCTTGTCAAAGACTAACATGATCTCGTGTAATTCGAGCCCAATAGCTTTAAAACGCCTTTCCATGAGGGCAAGCACCTGCTTGAAGTGCGACGCATCGAGAACGCTTCCTTCGTAGGTTTCATGCATCAACGGCACGTTGCACTCGTCTCGGGTCACCAATAAGGACATAGAAACCTGTTGCAGGTCGTTTTTCTTGTATTCTCGAATGAAAGTAAAAAAATTAGTCGGATCAAACAAGAAACAATCCGATTTTAACCCGAACTCGGAATACAATTTCTTGCAAACCTTTTCTTCGATACACCTGATAATCTCCTGATCTAAATATTCCATCTGGTTCAAAATGTTTTGCGTAGTTAAAGACTCCGAAATGTCGGGAAATTATCGTGAAAGCGCCGTCTTATCAAACCATTTTCGGACTTGGCTCTTGGAATTCAACGCAACTGCGCGATTTATCACAAGTAAAATGATATATTCCCCGACCGAAAACCCTTGTTCTCGTTTTACCGTACATTCGTTAGCAATTTCAATCAAGCCGAGCTCTTTAGAAATCGAAATTAGACCATAGACTAAGCCAAATTCAAATTGTTGGGGTTTAGGGGGTTTTTTAGAAAACCTCCGTTTTATTTCGGGAAGCGTTTCGTTTATTTTATCCTTTCTGGCAATGATAACCTCCCAAACCCGCTTAGATTTTCCATTCTCGTAAACATTATGCCCTAAGCAAATATAGGTATATTTCCCATATTTTGTCCTTACATTTTTTTCAAAAACAAATACTATTTCTGATCGCCTTACGGGAAACATACTTCAAGAGAATTGTTATTTACGAGAAGAGATAACGTCCTTAATACCTGATTTTAAGCAGATTCGTAAGATTTTGGCTAAAAGGGAGAGGAAGTCTTCTCAAATCGAGAAAGAAGCGAAAAAATGGGTGTACAAACTCCAGAATCGCTTGAAAAGGAGAAAATTGGAAACTAATCCTCATAATATCAAGTGGCAGCGTCCATCTTTCAATTTAAGTTGCGAGGAAATATGGCAACAATGGGTTCGGTTAATAAATTCTTATAGTGAAGGATTATACGAGGCTTACGATGTCGATGATTTAGATTTTACCAACAACGCCAAGGAGCAGCTGTTTCACCGCAGCAAGCATCATTTTAAAGCCCTTTTGGGCCGTGAAAACATCGCAAGAGCATTTCTGAATCACGGAGGACTGCATGTTCAGCTATTAGATATCGATTTTACGAAAAAAACGTTACAAGCGTGCTTTTAGCGTGTGAAACACCACTTATTGAAGCCTAAAGGAAAGAATTTAACGCGCAGTACGCAACAGTAAGGCGCACGTGGAGAATTAGAGAAAAAGAACTGGAAAATTTACCCAATTTAAAGATAATCTGACTCAACTAGAGGGGACCTAATCTATTTTGTCGGGTAAGATGAATTTGCAACCTCATAAAAAAAAAGAACGATCTTAATAAAAGATCCAAAACTAAGAAAAGTTCAATACAATTTATGTTTAATGTTTTCGGAGGCAGCAAGTGCTCAGTGGAAATTATATTTTGACGAACGCCATAGATTACATAATGATCTAGATAGAAATTTAAGGAATTTGAGCGAATCTAAAAAACCAAGAGCGCGTGAATTAACGAAGAAAATGAAGGAAATTGATATGCTAAGAGGAAATATCTATTATTCGGTGCCCTGCTTTTAATAGGAGCGATAAAGATATGGCGTTCATTCCCAAATTAAAGCAATGGTATTATGAGGATTGCTACAATGATATGGGAGTGTTTTATTATCAGCAAAAAGAAGCCCGCGCAAAAAGTCTTGTCCATGACGATTTCAACGAGGAATTTTTCAAGACTTTTCTCTAAAGGAAGTATTTTAAGTTCTTTTCGTTTATCCCATAGGCGATTATTTTGAAGGACTTTTTGATATTTTATTTTAGAGATTTAAAGAAGTATATTCCTTTCAAAAATCATAAAAAATTTATAATTGAAATAATTCCTTAATTTACGATAGATCGTTTATCTTTTCTGAAAATTAAAAAATTCAGTAATGATAAATTTATTGAAAATAATTTGGTGACAAATTATATGAGCGTATACGATATTGGAAGAATTTGCGTTAAAACTATGGGAAGGGAAGCGGGAAAATATTGCGTTGTCGTCGATATCATCGATAAAAATTATATTTTAGTTGATGGTTTGGGAATTCGCCGAAGAAGGGTAAATTATAAGCATATTGAACCGATAGCAGACACGATTGAAATCAAAAAAGGTGCTTCACATGAGAACATCGAAACTGCTATTAAAAAAGCAAAATTAGAAGAAAAAATGAAAGAGACAGTTTCCATTCCTACAAAATAGTTATTTAACTTCTAAAAAATCATAAAAATAGAAATATTGCTGAGCGTCGCCATTGTGCGTCGTTAGCGCTAATTTTTTTTGCAGACATTGCCTAGCCTGGTACGGCGCCGGCTTGGAGCGGAAAAACGGTCCCAGAAAGCCGGTGTGTGAAAGCATCCGAGGGTTCGAATCCCTCTGTCTGCGCTTTATTACTTATAGAAATAAGGAATGTAATAGAATCAAAAAATCTCTTTTATTAATTTAAACGTCAGGAAATTCCAAAGCTTTAGCTTTCCCGCCACCCATCATCTGCTCCATTCCTCCCGATGCTTGTGTTTGTAATTTAAAAATTCTTTGAACAAGCGTGTTCACACCAAAACTACATAGAAAATACCAAGCAGTAAAATTTATCCAACCAGCACCTAATCCAATAGTTCTGGCAACGCCGTACACAAGGGCAGTCCATGGATATACCGTATTACCCGTAGTACCTGCCATCATGTTGCCTATCCACAATACATCGTTAGCATTCATTGGAGACAACGCAACGGGGCCACCCCCGAAAACGCCCCCCACCAACGCAAATAGGATCATCATTGGAACGATTGTTATGCAAGTGGGCAGCATACGCCTCAAAGCCATTTTCTGCTGTGATTGTTTTAACATCGAATCCAATCTTTCCCACCTCTTTCTTAGCTTGTTATATTTTTCTGGATCCGTTTCAGATAATTCAATGATTTTTTTTTTTTCTTCATCGTGAGCCTTTGATATAACTTGTTTTCTATTAATTTCATCAGTATCAATTAACCATTTGGTTAGTCCAGTACTAATTACTGCCGTTATAGAAGCCATTAATAATATAAAAATCATGGACCCAGGCGGGAAGCTAATCCAATCTAAAAAAGCGTTTGATTCTTGTAATAATAAGAAAAGCATAGTTATATTGAAGTAATCTTAATAATTTTTTAAACTTTTCAGATTAAAATTTTTTATTAAAGAAATGTGTTGCCATTTCTTTTGGATAAGATTCTCATCAATCCATGCCTAAGAAAGCTCGCATGCCCGGATATTGCTGTGCTGCCATTTCTTTTGCGATTTGCTCAGAATATTGATGCACAATGCCTATAGCTATCAAAAGCCCCGTACCTGAAGTCAACGCACCTAGTGAGTCTGCGAAGAAACTCATTACAGCAATTATTATGCCGTTTAAGATTATTAGTGTTGGAATGTATCGTTTTAATATTCTCTCGATGATTTTATCTGAACTTCTAAATCCTGGTATTTGCATCCCAGAATCTATAATTTGCTGGGCTATATCGCGCGGCGCTAGCCCTGAGACATCGACCCACAAACGGCCGAGCATAATGCACAGAAATATAAATATCATTAGATATATTATTGCTCTGATGGGGTCAGCTACCAACTGCTCCAATCCTTGAGGAGGGGTAAGGTAATAAAGTAAACACCCTGGTAGTGGGACTAAATAATCACCACCACCTCCCCCCGTTGAAACAGTTTCGAATTGGCCGATAAAATTAAGGAGAAAATCATAACCTTGATCTCTAAAACCAGAATTAGGTCCAGCAACAATTTGCCCAAAAAATAGAAAATTGGCGTATAGTGCGTTAACTAAAATAACTGGGATATTTGAAACATACAGTAACTTCATCGGATATTTCCCCTTAAAACCTCTATATCCCTTATAGGCTAACGGGATTTCGACTCTAGTAGACTCGAACCAAATGACTATTAGGAATATGACTAAAGTTGTAATTCCTCCAAAAAGAGAAGGTAATGCGTCGTGCCTCCAAAACAATTCAGCTGTATCTATATCAGGATCCGTCAAAGATTGAAAGAAAGCAACAACAATTCCTCTTGCACCTTCATTAGTACCTACTTCAACAAAACTAAATAAATTCCAAAATATTTGTCCAGCAACACCAGTAGCGATAAATAAGGAGACTCCGCTTCCAATTCCCCAACCTTTTTGCAGTAACTCATCGAGTAAGATAATGATGACTCCAGAAAAAAGTAATTGCAAAAATATAATCGTTCCACTTTGAATGTTTAAAGGTCCAAAAGCACCTCCGATAATATATGCGATGATATTGAACACAGTCAAAAACATTGCGAATACTTTTTGAGAACCGCTAAACATAGCCCGATCGTATGGATCGCTCATATCAACCTTTATGATTTTGGAACCTAAGAGTAATTGCATTATTAATCCTGCCGTTACTATTGGTCCTATACCTAATTCTGTAAGTGTACCTCTCTGACTTGCTAAAATAACTCTTAACCAATAATAATAATCTGTAGTGGCTTGAGCATCTACTCCATAAAGCGGAATATTTGACATTATTAAATAGATTATTAATGCGAGCCCTGTCCACATTAACTTTTCTTTGAAACTTACTTCTCTCTGGGGCCGTTTGAGTTCAGGCATTACCCGTACAAAAGGAGAGAAGAATTTGAGGAATTTTCCGGTCATAGTTTATCAGCACAAAACCTTTAGTGAGTATAATCCTTTTATATTAAAATAAAAGTTTCTCAATTGAGAAATGTAACTTAAAAAAAAATGAATTTAAAAAAAACTTTTTGATTTAATAAGTTCATTTAAGTAGATATTTTGTTTCTTTACATTTCGAAAACAGTATCGTTAAAAAATAGTAGAAAAAAAATAATTTAAAAAAATTTTGAAATAATTTTTACTTATACTTTTGCTTTGTTTTGCTAAAGAGTCTTAACCCGTTTAAAATAACGAGCCAATTCCCGTAGGTTCTTCCTCAACTTCTTCTTCCTTTTCTTTCTTCTTTTTCTTTGGGGCTGCTTTTGCAGACACTGAAGAAGCAACCGGAGCAGCCATCACTGGAGCTGCGGCGGCAGAACTGATTATTGTTTCAATGTCAGCCTCCTTAAGCCCTGCTACTACTTTTGTAAGTTGAGCTTTGTCAACAGTTACATCTACAGCTTTTAAGATTTTTTCGATGTTTGCTTCTGTAATCTTTTTATTTGCTTTATTAAGCAGTAACGCAGCATATATTGATTCCATCTTTTTATACCTCTTTTTTTTTATCCAATTAAAATTTGTGGTTATTTATTTTATTTAAAAAAATTAATTTAATTACCAAATAAGCCTCCAATTCCAACTTCTTCTACCTCATCATCTTCAGCTTTTTCTTTTTTGTCTTCTTCTTTCTTAGTTGGGACATGTAGGTCTTCTCCAAGTACTATAGCCTTGATAGCGCTAGCATTTGATACGGCTTTTCGGATATATTCTTCTCTCATATCGTCAAAATAAACTGGTAATTCAAAAAGGATTCCAAGAGCCTCTCTGTGTGCTTTTTGGATTAACGGTTCAATCGTTTCTTTATCGATAATGCCTAGTTCTAAAGCCAAACTTCGTGCGCCGAAGTACGCAGATACAAGCTCTTGTTGGAATTGTTCCATATCCATATACAGAATTTCCTCAGGAATGATTTCACCGTCGCTCCACGCGTAATGAATTTTAATAAGTGATTTAATTGGAGCTACACCTAACTTCTTTAAGACTGCTGCCTGTTTTACGTTAACATAATCTCCAGCTGAGTGCGTTCGCGTATCTTCTCTAATCCAAATCGTATCGTTCTGGATTTTAGTTGGAAGTCGGAGCGTCATGTTCAATTCACTGATAACTTGTCCCGTAGGCAATCCTGTGTCCCCCTCAGTAACCCAAATATCTACTGGCGTTATCTCGTTAGGTTTAGCAGAGACCATCCATTCATTTTTATTAAATAAATTCTTTAATTCAAAGATACCTATGTTGGTAAAACATAATGCGGATTGTCCTGGGATTTTTTCGGCGAGTTCATCTAAGTTGTCTTTTTTAGACTTGTGTCTATGCTGTTCTATGGCCCTTAGTTGAAGCTTCTTTTTTGACATTCTTATTATTGCTTTCCCTCTTAAGATTTTTCGCATCTCTTGAATTTGCTTGTCGTTTAATCTCGCAACTTCTATTACAGCAACGGTTTTATTGTTTTTAAACAAATCAACTAAATGAACAACTTCATCCAATTTCCATTGATGTATTTCTTTTTTTCTGATCATTTTTTTACACCTCTATACCCTTCAAAAACTGTTCATCAATTTTTATTGGAGGTCCCATTGAAGTTTTTAAAAACATAGATTTAATATTGTTATATTTATGAGGCATCTGATCAGCAATGTACTCAACGACAACTTTCATGTTTTCAAATATTTTATCCTTGTCCATAGATTTTTTTCCTACTTTAACTTGAATACTTGGTTGCTTCTTTAATTGAATTCGAATAACTTTTAAGTATCTCTCAATTGCCACGTTTAAATCGTTCGGATTGGAAATAATACCATATCCACTTGGGAAAGGTTTCGGCATTTTACCTATTGGTCCAAGGAATCTCGCTAAATATCGAGCTACATTTGGCATCATTTTGTCTTCTACTACGAAGAAATTGTATTTCTTTACAAATTTTTTCTTATACTTTTTTTCTTCGTTATTTAGTTTGATTAAACCGTTTTTATCCATCGTTTCAAGTCCAAGATTCTTAGCTTCAAGAAGTATCTCGTCTGACGCAATTACGCAGATGTTAGGCCTATCTTTAGTTATTATGTTATTAGGTAGTATTATTTCCTTATCGATCCTCTGCTTAGGGTCCTTGAGGTTAATGTCTTTCAAATTCATAATGAGGTCAATTGACTCGTCAAATTTCCTAATTTTATCTTTAAAGCCTTCCTTTTTAATAATCGAATGTTCAATTGCAGCATCTAACGATTTTTTTAATAGTTTATCATCAATTTTCATTTTTTACAGCTCCCCCTTTATCATGTCGTCATATTCTCCATTCTCAATCTTTTCCTGAATTACTCGCGGATCCTCACCTTCTATTGTGGCTCCAATTGACAACACCGTCCCTATTACGGTCTTCACAGCAATTTTGAAGGTTTTATCTAAAAAGATATCTTTTTTAGCGTTAGCAACGTTAACTACCTGTTCAAGAGTTAAATCTCCAATTTTTTCCTCAGAACTATTCGAACTCCCTTTTTCAGCGCCTAATTCTTTTAAAAGTAGTGAAGCTGTACTTGGCGTCTCTACGAATATTTCAAACTGTTTTGTTTCAGGATCGCATTCGATTCTAACGGGTACCGTTAAACCTTTAAAAAGCATGGTTTTTTCGTTAACGGCATCCACTACGTCCTTGATGTTTGCATAGGAAATCGATTCAATTTCCGTTTTATGCCAGTAGGACCTACGGCGGGCCCGATAGGAGGCCCTCCTGAAGCATTAGGGGAAAAGTTATGAAATATAAATTTTCTCTCCCTCCAGTCACAAGGGCTTTAACAATGATTTTGCTTGTTTTACTCATTAAGTTCATATCAACTCCTGTATTGTCATTTCAAGATTATAATTCTAAAGAGTTAAGAACGGACAATTTCGCGTATGGTGTATTTTTTTTCAATATCTTTTTTATATCGAAACCGCAGAAAATTGCGTCCTAAGTCTTTAAAAAAATTAATCTCGAACTTAGTAAGTTTCAAAATAATTCAAAATTAAAAAATTTTATGAAAATTATTATTTTTTGTTGACATGTATTTATTTATCTAATTAATAATATCATTAATTGAGAAACAAATAGAGTAATTATAGAACTAAATCTATTCAAATTTTAAGAACATTAAAGGGAAAGGTTGAAAGATGATCCTTTGGATATTAAATAGTGATTCGGGCATTAAATTGTTATATAAATCCTTTTTGAAAACAGACGCTGATGAGGATATCGTTTCTGGATTTTTAACGGCCTTTCACCATTTCTCTATGGAAGAGTTTCACCAATCACTGGAATCTATAGAAATGGGTGGATTAAGGTGGATATATATATTGGAACCAAAATTCAAATTGCTTTTCGTTGCTGCTGGTATAAAAAGTACTAAAACGGGGATTTTGATGGGTAGACTTAATGTTATAAAAGAGTCTTTTATAAAAGAATTCAAGCCAGTTTGGATAAAAAAAGGACATAGTTGGAATGGAAATATGAATGTTTATTTACCATTTCTTAAAGTAATTGAAGATTATTACGGCCAATGGGAGGAAGTAGAATCAATAAGTCAAGTAGCGGACTTTTTTGATATTTTAGGAGTATTTCAACAAATTTTTATTATTTTGAGAAGTATCTTAGAAAATAAAATGTATACCAAATCAAAAAACATAATTTTACAGAAAATAGAAGAAGTATTTAAGAAATTTAGAGAAGAAGAGAAATTTAAAAACCAACCTGAATTAGAAAATATTACATTTTCAAGAGAATCTTGGTTCAACATAATAGATATCAATTTGCTGAAATGTGAAAAAGACATAGTTATAAAATTTTTAAAATCAATTCTTACCGAAGTAGTGAAAACATTGAAGGAAGAAAAAGGGAAAAACTTGTGTTTGAAGTATTTTAGCGAAGAAAGAGTTTATACCTATATTTTTAATAATATGGATCTATTAAAAGATTTAAAATTAGATATGTTTTTATTAGAACTGTTTTTGTTAATCTAAATTTAAGTATAAAAGCCTTTATGACATCTTTGTGTTTTACTTAGAACCTACAGCATAAACGATGACCATAATAGAGATTATGTTTCAGATATTCATTAGAGAGTATTTTCATAACTTTTTCATAATTCAATTCTGTCTCATAATCCTTATTGACCATTTCAGGAATATTTTCAATTTCTATTCCAGGTATACATACTAATCTAAATATCTCTTTCTTTACTTCTTCAGATATATCTTCAGTCATATAATAATAAATATTTTTTTGATTAGAAAAAGATTATTAAATAGAAGACTAAAATAATTAGCTATTTCCGTTCTAAAATAACTTCATGGGTAATGGTACCTATTTTCTCTATAGACGCTTCCAGAACGTCTCCCGGTTGTATTGGACCTATTCCGCTTGGAGTACCCGTTGCGATTATATCTCCTCTTTGCAAAGTAACGAACTTCGATAAATATTCTAAAATTTGAGGAATTTTGAACAACATATGTTTCGTATTAGAAAATTGTTTGGTTTGCCCGTTAATCTTTAATTCAATTGTTAGGTTATGTGGGTCGTTAATTTTGCTGCTTGGAACAATTATTGGCCCTATTGGTCCAAAAGTATCGAAATTTTTGCTTCTATACCATGGTAAATTTATATTTCTATCGCTTTTTTGCATAATTCTCGCAGTTAAATCAAGAAAAATTGTGTATCCTTGGATATAATCGAACGCTACTTCCGCTGAAACATTTTTACACGTTTGAAAAATAATAAAAGCGAGTTCAACTTCGTGATCGACTCTATTATACTTCTCACTTTCATATAGAATTTTCGGGTAAATAATTGGTTTATTATCAGTTACTAGCGTATTCAAAGTCTTCACAAAAAAAATAGGCTCTGTAGGGATGGGTGCGTTTGTTTCTTTAATGTGATCTAAATAATTCCTCCCTAAACACACTATTTTCGTCGGGTTTATCGTAGTTTTTCCAATTTTTACCATTTAAGTCAACTCCTTCTCTAATACAACTTTATTTGTCAAAGTACCAATTTTTTCGATCGATGCTTCTATCAGATCTCCAGGTTTGATTGGTCCTATGCCTGCGGGTGTTCCAGTTGCTATAATATCTCCCGGTTCCATAGTAAAAAATTTTGAAATATTTTCTAAAAGCTCCGGAACTTTAAACAACAAATATTTAGTATTCGATAATTGTTTAGTCTCTCCATTTACTTTTAACTCAATTTTGAGATCATGAGGATCTTTAATTTCAGAAAGACTTACAATTCTAGGGCCAATTGGACCGAAAGTATCTAATGATTTAGAGCGAAACCAAGGTAATTTTGAAACTATATCTTTAGTTTGTATCTTCCGTGCAGTTATATCGTTAAATACAGTATAACCTAAAATATGATCGTACGCTTTGTTAGCTTTTACATACTTACACTTATCTTTTATAATAAAAGCTAGCTCTACTTCGTAATCAACCCGGTTATACTTACGATTGTTAAATATCCATTGTGGATAAATAATTGGTTCACCGTCTGGGATAAGACAGTTTAAAGTCTTTGGAAAAAGAACTGGTTCTTTTGGTACTGCTGACTTCGTTTCTTCTATGTGGTCCATATAATTCGTACCAATACAAATTATCTTTGTTGGGTTTATTGTAAAATCTCCTATTTTTATCATAAAATTATGCTCTACCTATAAATAAATGAATAAACGATAAATTAAATAAATTTATATTATTTATAGATTTGATGGAAAACAGTAAGCTCTAAGATCCTAAACGCAACGAAGAAAAAGCAAGAGTAATTAAGCATTAAAAGAACTTTATACATTTATTAAATTAAAGAAATTCCAGATATAATTTTGGATAGTGGGTTCAATAGGTAAAGAACCTATCATTCTAAAACATCAACTGGTATGATTATGGAACTGAAAACAATTTTCATAAGTGTAATTAGATTATTATTTAACTAAAGGTTTTAAATGAAAAATGTATATAAAGAATATTAATTCAAGTATTGGGTTTATATCAAATGAATGGAAAAGATTCAAAAAATAATAGAGAAGAAATCGAAGAAGAATCTTTGATCCAATCAAATCTAACAAAAAGAGTTGCTACTTCAGCGATTTTTATAGCCGTTGGAATTGTATTAGCAATGTTTAATCCTTTTGCGTTTGTTGAAATCTTAGGTGGTCCAAAAGTTTTCCCTATGGCACATTTTATTAATGGTATAACTGGAGTTTTGATTGGAATTTCATTTGCTTGTGTAACATCTTTAGGAATTGCAATATTTAGATACCCTGTTGGGATTGGCTCAATCCACGCATTTCATGGGGGAATTTCAGGAGCTTTCGTTGTTGGGGTGGTATCTTATATTTTGCGGAAGAAAAAACCTAATTATGTAGAATATGCAGCACTAGCAGATCCTATAGGTACGGTATTTATTGCGGCAACAATTGCAAACATCATTACTCCAGTGCACCTTCTCTATTGGTGGGGCTTGTTTGCTGCCGCAAGCATACCGGGGAGTATTTTAGGTTTTTTGATGTTAAAACTTCTCAAACGGCAAGGAATCTCTTATAAAGATTTCTTTCAAGAATGAAAAGATTTGTTTTTTTATGAGTTTTCATGATAAATTAGATTTTAACAGCCTTAAGGGGCTCCATACATTAATTTATGGAGAGACGAATACGGGCAAAACCTTCTATACTGCAAAATTTGTCCAATATCTTTTAGAAATTAAAAAATTTGAACCCAAAAAGATAAGCATTTTAGATTTTGCTCCAAAATTATCTTATTTTAAAAATTTAAAGATCGGTGGAAGAATACAAGATTACTATGAAAATAGCGTAAAATGCAATAACATTAAAGTTATAGGAGAAGGAGTTGACTTAAATGGTAAAAATTGGAAAAACTACGATAAACCCGAC
>JABUBP010000332.1_pt1 | contig 12796 bp, 12 predicted proteins | sample 7240331 | NCBI WGS metagenome assembly JABUBP01 (sample SAMN07256347, study PRJNA390944) | subsurface metagenome | isolation source: Methane hydrate marine sediment | place: Pacific Ocean: Eastern North Pacific, ODP site 1244 | collected 2002 | reverse complement strand
CGACCATGTGAGCATCAAGGTTCTCGAGGCCGGGTTCAACCAGGGCGAATGGGAAGAAAAGATGATGTCCATGGCGGCAACCCGGGAGTACGAACTGATTCTCAGCTCCAACGGCGCCATGCCCTTCATCTCCATGCCCGCTGCTGAGGCCTTTCCCGATCAGAAGTTCCTCATCGTCGACGCCATCCTTCCCGGGCACCCCCAGATGTTTACCCTGCTCTACAATCAGGTCGAGCAGGCGGCGGTGGTCGGCTACCTGGGTGGACTGATCACGAAAAGCAGAATGCCGGGAGCCACACCGGATCTGAAGATCGGCATGATTGCGGGACAGCAGTATCCGGCTATGGATGAGATGATTGTGCCCGGTTATGCCCGGGGAGCCAAAGAGGTCGACTCGAGAATAGAGGTGGATTATCGGGTCCTCGGAAACTGGTACGACGCCAACAAGGCGGGTGATCTGGCCAACAGCATGATCGACGCCGGAGTGGATGTGATCATGACCGCCTGTGGTGGGGCCAACCAGGGAGTCATCCAGGCGGCTCAGGACAGAGGAAAGTACGTCCTGTACCTCGACGATGAACACTACGATCTGGCTCCGGGTACCATTGCCGGCTGCGCGGTTTTGCGGCAGGAACGGGCCGTGTTCGAGCGGGTCGTCGAGGCCGTGGAGGGACGACTGCCCTATGGCGAAGCGGTGATTGTCGGTGTGAGCGACGGATACGTGGATTTCGCGGATGCCAATCCCCTCTACGAGGACGCGGTATCTCCGGAGGTGCGTGAGCAGTTGGCGGTCATGCTGGACAAGATTCGGCGCGGCGAGGTATCCCTCGAAGTTCCGAAGTTCTGGTAGAATTAAGAACTCTACGGGTACGGAGTGCGGGATTTCGACCCGCACTCCATTTTTCCTTTTAACGGCAAGGTGTCTGTGATGCTCTATATCGAAATGCGGGGAATCAGCAAGCTGTATCCGGAGAACGGTGTTCTGGCCAACGACAGGGTGGATTTCTCCGTTGAAAAAAACGAAATCCATGCAGTGGTAGGAGAGAACGGCGCCGGAAAAACCACGCTGATGAAAATCCTCTACGGTCTCGAGCATCCGGACGCGGGGAATATTTTTTTTCGCGGCTCGGAAGTCCAGATCCGCAGCCCTCTCGATGCGAGCCGTCTGGGGATCGGCATGGTGCATCAGCATTTCCGGTTGATCCCGGATTTTACCGTAGCTGAAAACGTTGTTCTGGGTATCGAGCCGGTTCGGCATAAAGTTTTCTTTGACAGAGACAATGCGATCCGCAGGGTTAGGGCTGTGATAGAGGAGTACGGTTTTGCCCTGGATCCCGGTCTCAGGGTGAAGGAACTGACCGTCGGACAGATGCAGCTGGTGGAGATCATCAAGATCCTCTACCGCCAGGCGGAGCTGCTCATCCTCGACGAGCCCACCTCGGTTTTGACGGAGCAGCAGATCCAGAAGCTCTTCTCTACGATCGGCAGCCTGACCGATCTCGGCAAGACCGTCATCATCATCACCCACAAGCTGGGAGAGGTAAAGGCGATTTCCAACCGGGTCACGGTGATGCGCAAGGGTCGGGTGGAGGCTGTACGGCAAACCGCCGATGTGGACGAGAAGGAGCTTTCCCGGTTGATGGTGGGGAAAAGCATCATATTTCAATTTGCCCGTGAAGCGATGCCCCCCGGCCCGGTCGTTCTCGAGCTCCGGCAGGTCCGTTTGGAGCAGCGGGGAGAAGGGCGGGCCCTGCTGGATGGAATCGATCTGCAGGTCCGCGGCGGTGAGATCGTCGGCGTGGCCGGAGTTGGGGGAAACGGCTTGAGCGAGTTGGAGGATGTGGTCAGCGGCCTGCGGCCGGTGACCAGCGGCCGTATTCTGCACAACAACGAGGATATCACCCGGCTTTCCGCCGGCACTCTCCGTGAACGGGGGCTGGCCTACGTGCCCGCCGACCGCCTCTTCCGGGGCTCGAGCCTGCGGTCCACGGTTTTGGAGAATATGATTGTTTCCCGCCACCACGATTTCCTCCAGGCGGGGATGATCCAACAGAACCGGGCTGAGCGTTTCGCCGCCGAGCTGACGGAGAACTTTTCGATCGATGGAGATCCTCGGGTGCCGATAGGTACCCTTTCGGGGGGAAATATCCAGAAGGTTATCCTGGCCCGGGAGCTGGCTGCTCACTCGGATTTCATCGTTTTTTCCGAGCCGACCTGGGGGCTGGACGTGGCCTCCGCCGAGTTCATCTATCAGAAGCTCCTCGAGATACGGCGGCGCTCGGTGGCTATCCTCCTGATCTCCTCCAACTTGGACGAGATCCTGGGATTGGCGGATACGTTGATCGTCATGTACCGCGGCAGGATCGTCGGCAGGTTTTCCAACTCGAAAACCTTGAGCAAGGAGTTGATCGGCGAGTACATGATGGGATTGCGGGACGATTTCAAGGAAAGCGCATAGTTATGGTCAGAAAACGCAGGGCGGAGGGATTCCTGGCCGGCGCCTTCGGCCTGGCTGTTACCCTGGCAATCGCCTTCGTGATCGCTATTGTCCTGATTTTCCTCCTGAGCAAGCAGCCGGGAAAGACGATCTACTTCTTCTTCGTCGGTCCTCTAACCAATAAGTACTACTTCGGAAACATGCTGAACACGGTCATTCCCCTGGTCTTTACCGGCTTGGGCATCGCCATCGCCTTCAAGTCCTCGGTATTCAACCTCGGCGGTGAAGGCCAGGTCTACGCCGGTTCACTGGTCGTGACCGTGATCTGCCTCTCTCTTCCCAACACCAACGGATATTTGGGAGGCTTTTTGGCCCTGGCCGGGGGCCTGCTGGCCGGCGCACTTCTGGCCGGACTTTCGGGTTTTTTCCGGATGAAGTGGGGAACCGACGAGCTGATCTCTTCCTTCCTTATCTCCGGCGCCGTGGTATTGATCGTAAACTACTTCATTACCGGACCGCTGGACGATCCGGGCAACAGTCTCCTGGCCACGCGCAAGGTCGCCGAGCAGTTCCGTCTGTTGAAGATCTTCCTTCCGTCCAAGCTGGACATCAGCTCCGTATTCGCAGTATTGACGGCCGGGGTGGTCTACATCCTGATGTACTATACCCACTGGGGTTATGAGATGAGGATGTGCGGATTGAATCGGGAGTTTTCCCGGTACGGCGGAATCAATGTGTCCACCTATCTGGTTCTGCCCATGGTCTTGAGCGGCGCCCTGCACGGACTGGCCGGCGGCGTATCGATCCTGGGAACCCACCATGCCGCGGTGAAGGAGTTTTCCTTCGGTATGGGTTGGAACGGCATCGCCGTGGCCTTGATCGCCAAGAACCATCCCCTGGGTGTGGTTCCGGCGGCTATCTTCTTCGCCTACCTGGATGCAGGGGCCAAGGCGGCGATGCTCCACTCCGACGTGACCTTCGAGATCGCCGCGATTGTCCAGTCGATCATTTTTTATCTGATTACCGCTCAAGCCCTGTACAAATTCTTGAGGCACAGAAAGAGGGCAGTGGCATGAGCCAGAGCAGCTTCACCTTCCCCCTGATTCACAACAGCATTGGCATCATGACCCCCTTCCTCCTGGCGGCGATCGGAGGACTGTTCACCGAGCTCACCGGAATGCTCAACATCGCCCTGGAAGGGTTGATGCTGATAGGGGCGTTCTTCAGCGTGGTATTCGCCGCTTTAACCGGCAGCCTGATGGTTGGCATCCTGCTGGGGATATTGGCCACCATGTTGATCGCTGCACTGTTCGCAAGCATCAGCCTCTATCTGAAAGCCAATATCTTCATCTCCGGTCTGGCGACGAACCTCTTGGCATCGGGCTTGACCATTGTTTTAGCCTTCCAGCTGTTTGGCAACAAGGGGGTGATTCGTTTCGAAAATCTACCGAAACTACCGGTGCTCTCCATACCGGCGCTCGATCGTATTCCCCTGCTGGGAGATCTTTTTCTTGGCCATAACGTGCTGGTCTACATCAGCTGGCTCTGCGTCATCCTGGCGGCGGTTGTCATCTACCGCACTCCCTTCGGCCTGCACATACGCGGAACCGGCCTTGGATCGGCAACTATCGCCTCTCTCGGGCTAAATCCTGTCGGTTACCAGTTCAAGGCGATCCTGATTTCCGGCTTCACCTGCGGGTTGGCCGGAGCGGTCCTTACACTGAAGCTGGGGGCTTTCGTGCCCAACATCACCTCGGGACGGGGCTGGATCGCCTTGGTAGTGATCTATCTGGGCAACAAAACTCCTCTAGGTATTGTGATCGCCGCTTTTGTCTTTGGATTTGCCGAGAGCTTTTCCAACTACGCTCAGGGGGCGATCAATATCCCTGCGGATTTCATCCTCGCCTTCCCCTATATGATCACCGTTCTGGCCATGGTTGGATACTCGATCTGGCGTCACTACAAGGCAAGGGTATAGCAGACGCGATTTGCGTCTTGGCCTTCGGCTGCCCCGCTGTGGTTCGGCTCCAACTCCTCCAGCAACGGGATTAATTATTACACTTAGTATGACTGGTTGACAAACTAGTCGGTTTATCTTAACCTGGAAACATGAAAACCATAGAAGTCGGTGCATTCGAGGCGAAGACTCATTTCAGCCAGCTGCTCAATGAGGTAGAAGGAGGCGCTGTCGTAAAGATCAGCCGGCGCGGCAAACCCATAGCGGTTCTCAAACAGGATGATGCGATTTCCAGGGAAAACTCGTTGAATGCCATACAGAAACTCAGAACCCTGTGCAAGAGCAAGACCACTTTGAAGGAAATCACGAAACTTCGGGATGAAGGACGTGAGCGCTGATGGTGTATGCGTTAATCGTACTGGATGCTTCAGCGGCCTTATCCCTGGTGCTTGCCGAAGATGAAGGGGAGGAAGTCGCAGAATTAATCAACAACACGATATCCATCAACGGTCAGATTTTCGTTCCCGGGCTCTTCTGGTATGAGGTGGGGAATGGACTACTCATGGCAGAGCGGGCCGATCGCATCACTCCCCGATCGAGCTCCGCAGCAATTTCGATCTTCGCCCAGTTTCCGATCATCACCCATCAGGAAACAGATTTTCCGATCTATAACCGTATTATGAGTCTAGCCCGTGACAATGGGCTGACATACTACGATGCCAACTATCTGGAGCTGGCCTTGCGCTTCGAAGCGCCGTTGAAGAGTTTTGATACGCACCTTAGAAACCTGAAAACCTCTTTCCCTCTGATTCTTTGACCAGAGCTTGTCCAATTCATCGAGACCCCCCACGCTTTGCTCGATTGAACCTCCCCGCCGGGATGTGGTATAAGGGTTAAAAGGTAGGGATGAGCTCATGCAGGAAATCGTAACCAAGGTCCTCGAAGCGGAAAAAGTCGCGGAAGCGCGGATTCAAGAAGCCCGAAGCAAGGCCGGCGAGATCAGAGCACAGGCGGAGCAGGAGGTCGAAGCAACCGTGCAGGAAGCCCGGGAGCAGGCCGGAAAGAGATCGCAGGAGATCCTGTCTCGAGCCCACAGCCAGGCCCGGAAGGAATACGAAGAGGCTGTAGAGCAGGCCCGGGACGAGAACCAAACCTTTTTTAAGTCTCACGAAGCGGAGATCAACCGGGCCGTGGAATCCGTGCTTGCCCTGATCACGAGTCCCGAATGGGCGCAAGAACAACGGGCTCAGAGCCTGAAACCTTAGGACACACAAGAAATTGGCCGGACCTTTAAAAACCTACGCCTTCGTGAACGCCAAGCTGCGGACCCGCATCAGCAAGATCCTGCCGGAGGAGTTCATCCGGCAGTTGATCCACTCCCGATCCCTGGCCGAGAGTGTGCAGATGCTGGCCGAGACGGACTTCCACCCGGTGCAACGGATCTACGAGCAGACCGGAGACATCAAGATGGCCGAGCTGGAGCTCCTGCGCAAAGAGGTGGAGATCTATCTGGAGCTGGAGAACCTGCTCGAGGAGGACGTACGGGGTTTCGTCAAGACCTTGACCGAACGCTTTGAGATCGAAAGCTTGAAGAACGCGATCCGTCTCTGGTTCGACGCCAAAATACGGGGTCGAAGCATCGAAAATGCCGGCGGTTACCTGCTGCGCAGGCCGATCCATCATTCGATCGACCTGGATGGAATCATCAATGCCGACACACTGGAGGGTGTGGGAGATCTTCTCGAGGGTACTCCCTACGCCGGGATCGTACGGGAGCAGGCAGCTCGGGTGACGGAGGCGGCGAGCCTCTTTCCTTTGGAGTTGGCCCTGGATCGTTTTCTCTACGCTCGGCTGGTGGAAGCGGGGGAGCAGCTCAAGCCGCGGGATCGGGAGATCGCCCGTCGTCTGATCGGCGTGGAGATCGATCTTCAGAATGTGGGCTGGCTGATCCGCTTCAAGCATTTCTACTCCCTGGATACGGACCAGGCTCTCAGGTATACCCTTCCCGGGGGGTTGAACGTGAGCGTCGATCTGATGAGGGAGAGCTACGCCTCGGAGAGGGCGGATCGGGAGATGTCCGCCCTGGTCGGAAAGCGTTACCCGGAGCTCTCCACCCTGCTTTCGACGAAGGATCAGGTGAAAAGCACGGCCAGACTAACCATGATCGAGCGCATCCTGGAACAGATCTTGGCCCTCGAGGTTAAAAAAATGCTGGCCGGCTACCCCTTCACAATTGGTATCATTCTGGCTTATTTTATTCTCAAAGCAAACGAGATAAAGAAAATCATGACGGTCCTGAACGCCAAGTTCTACAACTGGCCGGAGGAACGCATCCTGGCGGTGATATGATCTTTACCGAACCGATGCAGCAGGTAGTGGCGGTGGTGCTCGATCACGACGCCGACGCCGTGACCAAAGAGCTTCTCCGCCTCGGGCTTCTCCATTTCGTTCGCATCACCGATGTCGATCGGGATATCGGTCCCCAGGTCGAGAAGGTGACTCCCCAGGTCGCCGAGGCTATGATCACCGAAATTCGCCGGCGCATCGAGGGATTTTTCGCCATGGTCGACGATCGGCCGCCCTCGGGAGCGGATCTCAAAGTGGAGGATCTTCAGGCGGTCGATCTGGAGGAAACCACTAAGATCCTCGATACCCTGGCCGCTTCGGTGCAGACGATCCGGGACCGGCAGAGCGCATGCCAGCAGGAAATCCTCAGGCTCGAAGATATCGAGCGGCAACTCCAGATGTTCGGCAACTTGAGTGAGGTGGTTGAAGCCCGTTCCCAGTACTCTTACTTGAGCATCCAGACCGGCTCGATCCGCAAGGTTTTGGTTGAGTCCTTCGAGCAGGCTCTTGGTGAGATCCCCAATGTGAAGATAGAGCTGGGCACCCAGGACAACCAGGCTCTGCTGCTGCTGATCACCATGAAGCGGGACGAAGGACTCGCCAACCGGATCCTTGACAAATTCGGCTGGACCGACGTGCATCTTCCCCGCGAAATCGTCGGAAAGAAGGATCAGGTTCAGGAAGAACTGAGGGGAAAGCTCGAGCTGCTCAAGGACGAACAGGAAGAGCTGAAATCCAATGTAGAGTCTCTGATCCGGGAAAAACGTCCGGCCCTCGAGAAGATGTGGACCAACCTGCGTCTGAACGAGCTGTACACCCGTGTTCAGTCTTTCTTCAGCAAAACCTCCCGAACGGTCATCTTTTCCGGGTGGCTGCCCTCGGGTAAAAGACCCGTCCTGGCTGAGGCGATTCGGAGGGTAACCGACGGGCGCTGCTATCTCGAGTGGCATCAGCCCCGGGAGGCCGAGCAGCCCGCGTCGGTGCCGGTTCAGATGAGCAATCCCAAGTTTCTCTCCCCCTTTCAGATGTTGGTTACCAATTACTCGATTCCGGAGTACGGGACCATCGATCCCACACCCCTGGTCGCCGTGGCCTTCCTGATCATGTTCGGCCTGATGTTCGGAGATGCGGGACATGGAGCGGTGCTGCTCGTCTTGGGATTGCTCGGGTCCCTCCTGTACAAGGGCGCTCGTTCGGGAGTGCGGAATCTCCTGCATCTGATCGCCTACTGCGGAGGCGCCGCCGTGGTCGCAGGTGTCTTGTTCGGGTCCTACTTCGGAATGCAGTGGTTTGCTCCGCTGTGGTTCGACTATCACGGAGTCGTGTCCGGCCACGGGGGAGGGGGTCTGGTTACGGATGTGTACGGGATCCTGGTCATCACCATCTACTTCGGGATAGCGGTGATCGCCCTCGGGCTCGTCTTGAACTGGATCAACTGCGTTGTGAAGGGCAGGTGGCTTCACCTCATCTTCGAGAAGGGCGGGTTGATCGGCGGCTGGATCTATGCCGCCGGCGTATACACGGCCAGGTACTTCGTCAGCCACGACTACAGGCAGCTGCCCGGCTCAGGGTTCCTCGTCTACCTGATCGGCATCCCCGTGCTTGTGCTGACCCTGAAGCCCGTGCTCGAGTATTCTCTCCACAAACCGCGAAAGCCCTTTACCCTGCTCATGCCCGTGGACTTCTTCATGGAATGGATCGTGGAGATCCTGGAGATATTTTCCGGGTATCTTGCCAATACTCTGTCCTTCATGCGGGTGGCAGGTTTGGGAATCGCCCACGTCAGCCTGATGATCGCCTTCTTCTCGATCGCCGGGATGCTAAGCGGTCCTTCCGGGGGCTACACCATCGGTTCCTACTTGGTGTTGATCGCGGGCAACGTCCTGGTCATCCTTCTGGAAGGACTGTCCGCAGGAATCCAGTCGTTGAGGTTGAACTACTACGAATTCTTCTCCAAATATTTCAGCGGATCCGGACGGGCCTATGCCCCGGTGACGCTCAAGAAAAAAAAAGAATAGGAGGAAGGGGTGGAAAAAACAAACAAAGCGAGATTGAGGAAGAAGATATTCTTGAGCCTGGTCTTTCTCTTCGCCTTCTTCATCATCTTCGGTATGGTCTCGGCGGTGCGGGTATTCGCTCAGGAACAGCCGACGGTGACCGAGACGCAACCGGAGATGACGGCGGAGCGTGCCTCGGTGGCCCGTTTCGGACTGCTCGCCGCGTCTATCGCCTTCGGTTTCGGTGCGATGGGCGCCGGCATCGCCATAGCCAATGTAGGGGCGGCCGCCATGGGAGCCATCGGGGAGAAACCGGAGATCGCCGGTCAGGCTCTGATCTTCATAGCCCTGGCGGAAGGTCTGGTCGTATTCGGATTCATCACTGCCCTGATGATCCTAGGGAAAATATAGGCTTTTAGGCGAATGCGTTACTTCATCATTGGTGATGAGGATGCAGTCCTCGGATTCGGACTGGTCGGTGTGGAGGGCAAAGCCGTCCGGAACGTCGAGCAGGCCCAGGAGGCCTTTACCACGGTCCTGGATCAGTCCGATATCGGCATCATTATCATCACCGAGCGGGTAGCCGATCTGATCCGCCCGCAGGTAGATCGCTTCATCTTCACCCGAAACTTTCCATTGATCGTGGAGATTCCCGACCGCCTGGGACCGCTTGAGGGAAAACCGGGAATCCGGGAGATGGTCAATCAGGCCATAGGGATCAAGCTGTGATGGAAGACGATCTGATCGCCGGCATCGTCCAGGATGCCTCCAAGGAGGCCGAGCGGGTCCTTGCCGAAGCCAAGAAAGCAGCGGCGGAACGGATCAAGGCCGCTCAGGATCAGGGCCGGGCCGTGATCCAGCAGGCCGAGAGCAAGGCGGAAGAGCAGGCCGCCCGCATCCGAACACAGTCCGCCTCCTCTATGCGCATGGAGCGAAGGCGGATATCTCTCAAGCTGCGGGAACAGGCGGTTCAGGAGGCCCTGACCCGGGTGCGGCAGCGCCTGGCCGATATGGTCGGCAGTCCGGAGTACCGGGATGTTCTGCTGGCCTGGATCGTGGAAGGGGCGATCGGATTGGGCGCGGCCGAGGCGACTGTCAATGCCCCAACCCGGGAGCTGAAGCAGATCGACAAAAAAATGCTCCAGGCGGCGGAGTCCAAGGTCAAAGAGCTGACCGGGAAAAAAGTTACCCTCACGGTCGCATCCGGGGACCCGCTGGTCCCTCAAGGGGTGGTGGTGAAGGCCGCCGGCGGCCGGGTTGAGTTCAACAACCAGGTGGCGACCCGACTGCAACGCCTGCAGTCGGAAATCCGAAAACAGATACAAGACATATTATGGAAGAACGAATCATCGGACAGGTAAATCGGGTCAACGGACCGGTCATCGAGGCCGCGGGAGTCAGCGACGCCATGATGCTCGAGCTGGTGCGGGTGGGGGAGGTGCGCCTGGTGGGGGAGGTCATCAAGCTGGCCGGGGATCGGGCGATCATCCAGGTCTACGAGGATACCACCGGCATCGCTCCCGGAGACAACATCTTCGGTTCCGGCAGCCCCCTGTTCGTCGAGCTGGGACCCGGCTTGATCGGAACGATCTACGACGGTATCCAACGCCCTCTGGAGCGGATCCTTGAGCTGTCGGGGAACTTCATCGAGCGGGGCATCCGTATGCCCTCTCTGGACCGGGAGAAGAAGTGGCTGTTCCGTCCTGTGGACCTTGCCGTGGGAGCAGAGGTCGGCGGAGGGGCGGTGATCGGCACGGTCCAGGAAACCGAGCGGGTGGAGCAGCGCATCCTGCTGCCCCCCGATGTGAAGGGGATACTGAAATCCCTGGCCGTGGAAGGGCAGTACACCGTGGAGGAGCCGGTCGCCCTGGTGGCGACCGAAAGCGGAGAGCGGGCGATCGCCATGATGCAGCGCTGGCCGATCCGTACTCCCAGGCCCGTGGCCGAACGCCTGCCTGTCAACCGGCCCCTGATCACGGGGCAGCGGGTCATCGATACCCTGTTTCCCGTGGCCCGGGGGGGCACCGTGGCCATCCCCGGAGGATTTGGAACGGGGAAGACCATGATCCAGCACGCCATCGCCAAATGGTGCGATGCGGCGATCATCGTCTACATCGGCTGCGGCGAGCGGGGAAACGAGATGACCGACGTGCTGACCGAGTTTCCCAAGCTCATCGACCCGAGCACAGGACGCAGCCTGATGGAGCGGACCGTGCTGATCGCCAACACCTCGAACATGCCCGTTTCCGCCCGGGTGGCCTCGATCTACACCGGTGCGACCCTGGCGGAGTACTATCGCGACCAGGGCTACGACGTGGCCGTGATGGCGGATTCCACCTCCCGCTGGGCTGAAGCCCTTCGGGAATTGTCGGGACGTATGGAGGAGATGCCGGCGGAGGAGGGTTTTCCCGCCTACCTGCCCACGCAGATCGCCGAGTTCTACGAGCGGGCAGGCGCCATGAATACGCTGTCCGGGCAAAGAGGTTCGGTGTCCATCATCGGGGCGGTCTCCCCTCCAGGAGGTGATTTTTCCGAGCCGGTTACCCAGCATACAAAGCGCTTTGTCCGCTGCTTCTGGGCTCTGGACCGCCAGCTGGCCAATGCCCGTCACTACCCGGCCATCTCCTGGCTGGAGAGCTACAGCGAGTATCTCGACGAGGTCACCCCCTGGTGGGAACAGGCCGTCGGCTCCAGCTGGACCAGCGACCGCAGCGAAATTCTCGAGCTGCTGCACCGGGAGGTGCGCCTGCAGCAGGTCGTCAAGCTGGTCGGTCCCGACGCGCTTCCGGACAGCCAGCGTTTCATCATCGAGGTCTGCACTCTGTTCAAAAACGCCTTCTTGCAGCAGAACGCCTTCGATGACATCGACAAATACTCCACGGTGGAGAAGCAGACCCGAATGCTACGGATCATCCTGACCTACTGGCGCCGGGGGGCCGAGGCGATCCGCCGGGGTATGACCCTGGTCCGCCTGCGGCGGATGAAGGTGCTGCAGGATATTGTCAAGATGAAGTTTACTATTGATAACGAAGATCTGGGTGCCCTGGACAAGCTGGCCGCCCGGCTGGAACGTTCTCTCGATCAGCTGGAGGCGATCTATGAAGAATAGAAGTTCCCCGGGAGATCTGGAAGCCGCCCAGAAGCGCCTGCTGGCCGGTCGGGAGTACATCGGGGTGGACCGCATCGAAGGACCCCTGGTGTTCATCCGCAACACACACCCCGTCGGCTACCGTGACCTGGCGGAGTGCGTGGATCCCAAAGGGGAGACCCGTCTGGGCATCGTATTGGACACCTCCTCGGAAGTCGTGGTGCTCCAGATCTTTGCCGGGACCTCGGGGCTGACCATGCCGCAGACCCATGTCCGTTTTCGGGGGCAGCCCCATACCGTTCAGGTCAGCGAAAGGATGCTCGGGCGGGTGTTCAACGGTCTGGGTCAGCCCGTCGACGGCGGTCCTCCCCCTACGGGGGAGGTGGAGCTGGACGTAAACGGCCGGCCTATCAATCCCACGGCCCGGGAGTATCCCCGCGATTTCATCCAGACCGGCATCTCGGCGATCGACGGTATGAACACCCTGATCCGTGGCCAGAAGCTGCCCATCTTCTCGGGCAACGGGCTGCCCCACAATACCTTGGCCGCCCAGGTTGCCAGGCAGGCCAAGATCCGGGGCCAGGAGAGCCGTTTCGCCGTGGTGTTCGCCGCCATGGGTGTCAAGCACGATGTGGCCCGCTTTTTCATCGACAGCTTCGAGCAGTCCGGGGTCCTGGAAAACGTGGCCCTGTTTCTCTCCCTGGCCGACGATCCTTCGATCGAACGGCTGATCACGCCGCGCACGGCCCTCACCCTGGCGGAGCATTTGGCCTTCTCCAGAGACATGCACGTTCTGGTGATCATGACGGACATGTCCAACTACTGTGAAGCCCTGCGGGAGATCTCAACCATCCGGGGGGAGATTCCCTCCCGCAAGGGATATCCCGGTTACTTGTATTCGGACCTCGCGGAGATATACGAGCGTTCCGGTATGCTTAAAGGCTTTCCCGGTTCGATCACCCAGATGCTCG
>JABUBP010000331.1_pt1 | contig 12803 bp, 12 predicted proteins | sample 7240331 | NCBI WGS metagenome assembly JABUBP01 (sample SAMN07256347, study PRJNA390944) | subsurface metagenome | isolation source: Methane hydrate marine sediment | place: Pacific Ocean: Eastern North Pacific, ODP site 1244 | collected 2002 | reverse complement strand
GGATAATGAAGAGGAAGTAAAATCTCTTGCTGTTACTCTGGATAATACTCCGCCGGAAACAGTGCTTATCTCTCCTTCTTCTGATAGTGAGGGAGTTTGTAAAATCTTTAGTGGCATCTTCTCTGTAATTGGCACTGCGGATGGTGAGCAATTTGAAGGATATGAATTGGCATTTGCCACCGGAATAGTGGTTCCACTTAATTTCCTTACAATAAAAGAAAGCACCAATCCTGTGACTGAGAGTGAACTTGGTCTCTGGGATACCACGGGGTTGGAGCAGGAATATTATACTCTGAGATTGAGTGCGTGGGATAAAGTGGGAAACCTGGGAATGTCCACAGTAGCGGTTTTTGTGGGTGAGCCTGAATTTCTGTTCGCTTACACATATTCAGGGAAAGGCCGTAAACGTACCCCTAAGTTTGAGCCGGCATACATAGCTATTGATGAAGAAAACTACAGCTATGTTACCAGCCATAAACTTGCCGGAGTAGTGAAGTTCGATTCTGATGGCAATGTGGTCGGAGTATTTGACAAACCGGGTGGGGATGGAAAGAGTTCGTCGGGTGGAGCAAAGGGAGGCTGGCATGGTCATAAATGGCTGGCTATGCCGGAAGGGATTGCGGTTGATAGTGAAGGGAATATGTGGGTTGCTGACCGATTGCATAATCGGGTGGTGAAACTCGACCCTCAGGGAAACCTTTTGATGCAGATAGGTGGTGGGGGTTTTGGCAGGTGGGATGGTTCCCATCGCCGCTGGTCGAAACCCGATAAGATATCTGGACATTGTCAGTTTACATTTAACTGGCCTGTAGGCGTGGCGCTGGATGGAGAGGGGAATGTCTATGTGGCTGATAGGTTCAATAACCGGATACAAAAGTTCACTGCCGAAGGTGAACTGATAGAAAATGCGACAATTCACACGTCCATATTTGATAAAGACCATCGCCACTGGAAAGACCACTGGCGTTGGTGGAAACAGAAGACATTCTATAAACCAGGGTCTATTGCTGTGGATGGCGATGGAAATATATATGTAGCTGACCAGTTCCAGGAGCGGGTGCTGAAGTTTAACCCGCAGGGTGAGCTTGTGATGGTGATAGGAACTGGTGAAGGGAGTGAACCAAGACAATTTCACAACCCCGATGGAATAATTGTAACTCAAGAAGGTTATATCTATGTTACAGACCAGGGGAATAATCGCATTCAGAAATTTGATAAGTATGGAAACTTCTTAGTGGAATGGGGAAGAGGAAAAAAGAGACGTAAAAGCCACCGAAAGAGAGAAATTCCCGGAGGAGAGTTCGATAATCCCGGCGGAATAGCTTTTGGTAGTGATGGGAATGTGCATGTGGTTGATAGAGGCAATGGACGGGTTCAGGTATTTGGACTTCCTGTGGAAGTCGCCACGCAAGATGTGGTTAGGAGTCTTTCACGAGTGGCGGCAGTTAGTCCTGGCCCTGACCCTACTTTTGAACTTGGGGAAGTATATAGTTTTCCTAACCCCGCTAAAAGAGGGAAGTCGCCGACGATACATTTTGAATTGGGTATTGCAGATAGAGTGGAGATAAATATTTATGACATTGCCGGAGAATTAATCCATTTTTCGGAAATAACAGATACACCTGAAATCATAAATGACAAGTATGCATACGAATATCGCTGGAATGTCTCCAGTGTCGCCAGCGGAGTTTACATCTATCTAATCCGGGCGAGAAAATTGGGAGAGAAAGAAATCAAGGTAGTCAAAAAGCTTGCGATAGTTAAGTGAGAGAGGTGATAACGGTGATAAAGTTAATAAGGATGAGTTTGGTGGTAGCTTTAATATCTATCTTTTTTCTTGCATCTTTAGTAAATGGGGAGACGCAAAATAGATTCTCTGTTACAGAAATAGAAATAGAAGAAGGTATAGCTCAGATTGTTTTGAACGATTCTATTGAGATAAATAGTATCGAATTGGTAATTACCAGTAGTGGGACTCAACTGAACCTTCCTATGGGAATAGAAGTCAAAGATGAATATCTTAAGGAATCTATTATCAGTGCTATAGAGTCCGGAGAACCTTCGGAAGAGAAGACAAGAAGTGTCAGTTACAAGGTGGCCGGGCTCTTCTCTAACGAGAAGTATTTTACGGCCAGGGTAGTGTTTAATGATTCTCTGTTTATTGAATGTCGGATTCTGGAGGGAAAGAAGGGTTTCTGGGTCTTGTGGCCAGAGAATTTCAGAATTATTAAGAGGCTATTAAGAAAGATGGTAGAGAGAAGTGTAATTGCTAAATATAAGGAAGAGAGAAGTGGTGAAAATGAATAGATGTTTTAAGGCATTAGTTTTGTTTCTTATCTTGCAACTCTTAGGTTCTACCTTTGCTTATGGGGGTAGTACCGGAGCAGCATTCTTGAAACTTGGCGTGGGAGCAAGACCGATTGGTATGGGCAGTGCCTTTGTGGCAGTGGCTGATGATGCTAATGCCATCTATTGGAATCCAGCAGGGCTGGCTGGACTGGAAAAGAGAGAAATTTCAGCAATGCATACAGAATGGATAACAGATATTCGCTACGATTTTCTGGGTTATGTTCATCCGACGAGTAAACTGGGAACATTTGCCGGAAGTTTTAGCTATCTCAGTATGGGAGAGATGGAGAGGCGAGGAGAGAATAGAGAAAAGTTGAGCGGAGGATTTACTGCCTACGACTTGGCTATAGCGCTATCCTATAGTAGAGAATTGAGTCAGACGATGAACCTGGGAGTAAATATAAGATTCATCCAGCAAAAGATAGAGGACGAGGATGCCTACGGCATAGCTTTTGATTTGGGTGGTATCTATAAGGTGCCGGTCAAAGGATTGAGTCTTGGTGTTACTTTGCAGAATCTTGGTCCGAAAATGAAATTCATTGATGAGTCCTATTCTCTTCCTTTAACCTTAACTGTGGGAGCAGGATATAGATTTGTTCCCGGGTTGATTTTAGCCCTCGATGTGAAACATCAACTTATTGAAAAGAGAACTACCTTGAGCTTGGGGACTGAATACTGGCCGTTTAGTCTTTTAGCTCTGAGGGCTGGCTATGTTGGTAGACTCCTTAGCGCAGTGGTTGGTAGAGGAGATGAGAAGATTGGTGATTTTCTTGGCCTGGGAGCAGGTTTGGGGATGAGGCTTTTTGGGTATCAGATGGATTATTCTTTTGTTCCCTTTGGTGACCTGGGTGAAACCCATAGGATATCGTTCAGCGCAAGATTTTAAGGTAATAGAAAAGTTATATAATGACTGCTGGCGGATAATATGACGTTAGCGGTTTTTTTATTTCTCCTTTGTAGTTGCAAAGCGTAAGCTTTGCCTTCTCTGTAGGGGACGGACTCTGTGCCGTCCCTTCTTTTGGGCGACCACCCCGCTTGCACGGGATAAACTGCGTGTCGCCCCTACAATGCAGAGCTATTGCTCCGCTACTCCTTGACGCAGACTGAAGTCTGCTACTCCTTTAAACTTGACAAAAGGGGAATAAATATATAAAATTAATAGAAATTTTATCTGAGGTGGAGTTATGTATGCAATAATCGAGACTGCTGGAAAACAGTATAAGGTGGAAGAAGGGTCGGTGGTAAATATTGAGAAGACTAGTAATAAACCTGGAGATATTATCGAATTGAATAATATCCTCCTATTGGTAAATGGTGAAAAAGTAGAGATAGGAAGGCCCTACATTGATAAAGGAACAGTATTAGCAGAGGTCAAAAGGCATTTTAAGGCAAAGAAAATTATAGTTTTTAAGAAACGCCGGCGGAAAGGCTATAAGAAAACACAGGGGCATAGACACCAATATACGGCAGTAAAAATAAAGGAAATAAAAAAAGTCTGACTTTAAAAGGCGGTGGCTTTTATGGCTCACAAGAAAGGACAAGGTTCTACAGGAAATAACCGGGATAGTGCAGGACGAAGATTGGGATTGAAAGCTTCTGCCGGTCAATTTGTATCCGCAGGTAGCATTTTAATTCGTCAAAGAGGCACGAAATTCTACCCGGGATTTAATGTAGGTAAGGGAAGAGACGATACCCTGTTTGCTTTAATTTCAGGCCGGGTTATTTTTGAGCGTTTTGGTAAGAAAAGGAAACGAGTCAGCGTTTACCAGTAAAGAAGGCTTGTATGTTCATTGATCAGGCGAAAATATTTATACAAGCCGGAAATGGGGGCAATGGCTGTGTTTCCTTTCGACGCGAGAAGTTTATTCCTCGCGGCGGCCCGGATGGAGGAGACGGTGGGAAAGGTGGTAACATCCTTCTGGTAGCCTCTTCCAGCATCAAGACTCTCCTCGATTTCTCCCGCCAGCCCCATTATCGAGCCCAAAAAGGCACCCACGGGTCGGGAAACAATCGCTTCGGGAAGGCGGGAGCAGATTTAATTTTAAAGGCACCCTGTGGAACCCTTATCTATAAGGGAGAGGAAGTAATCGGTGACTTAGTGGATGAGGGACAGAGTGTTGTTGTGGCACGCGGCGGTCGGGGTGGAAGGGGCAATGCGAAGTTCAAGTCGCGCCGAGAGCGTATTCCACGCTTTGCCGAAGAAGGTGGGGCTGGAGAGACTGTCATTTTAAAATTGGAATTGAAGTTGATTGCCCAGGTGGGTCTTCTGGGGTATCCTAATGCCGGAAAGTCGACCCTTCTTTCAGTTATTTCCAGTGCTCGCCCAAAGATTGCCGATTATCCCTTCACTACTTTAGCACCCAACCTGGGAGTAGTCCGGCTTAGCGAAGACGAAAGTTTCATAGTAGCAGACATTCCCGGACTAATTGCTGATGCCCATAAAGGTAAGGGTTTGGGTGACCAGTTCTTACGCCATATCGAAAGGACTGAAGTTTTGGTTCACCTGGTGGACATTCAGGGCTATGCAGGAGCGAGTCCTTTCGACAATTATATAGCAACTAATAAAGAATTGAAAGCTTTCAGTCCCCAACTGCTGAAAAAGCCCCAGATAGTTGTTGCCAATAAGATGGACATTCCCTCCGCAGCAACCAATTTAAAAAAATTTCGTTCCCGGATTAAAAAGAGAATCTATCCCATCTCATCTCTTACCAGAAAAGGTATAAAAGAACTACTTCAGGCGGTCAGGAGAAAATTAAAAAAATGAAAAAGAGAATAGTGATAAAGATTGGCACCACTGTTTTAACCAAACCTTCCGGAGTTATCAATGAAGTCACTATAGAGAGGATTGTGGACGATGTGGCGGAACTCCTCAACTCGGGTGCAGAGGTAATCATTGTGACTTCTGGTGCAATCGGCGCGGGACTGGGAAGGTTGAAATTACAGGGTGGCTCCATCCGCGAAAAACAGGCGCTGGCGAGTATCGGGCAGGGCTATCTTATGAGTATATACGAGAAATTTTTCAGAAAACATAATCGCCTGGTGGCTCAGGTTCTATTGACCTCTGATGACCTCGCCCAGCGACAGAGGTATCTCAATGCCAGAAATACCCTGTTGACTCTTCTTAGCCTGGGTGTGGTTCCTGTGGTAAATGAGAACGATACAGTTGCTGTAGAAGAGATTAAATTTGGAGATAATGACCGGCTTTCCGCACTGGTGGCCAGTAAGGTAGAGGCTGACCAGTTGGTGATTTTAACCGATGTTGATGGCTTCTTTTCTCAAGACCCCCGGGTAGAAAGGAAAGTGAAATTAATAAAGGAGATAGAAGCGATTACCCCTGAGCTGGAAGAGAAAGCCAGTGGCAGGGGAAGCCAGAGAGGAACCGGGGGAATGGTAACCAAGCTTGAGGCAGCCAAGATTGCCACTGCCAGCGGCATTACAATGTTCATTGCCAATGGTAATAAAGAAAAAGTCCTGAGAGAAATCTGGGAGGGAGAGAACCCGGGAACAAAATTTCTCCCGGCAAAGGAGAAAATAGTCTCCCGTAAACGCTGGATAGCTTTTGATACCAGAATAGAAGGGAAGATTGCTGTTGATGAAGGAGCCAAAGAGGCACTCCTCAAAAGAGGAAAGAGTTTGCTCCCTTCGGGGATTAGTCGAGTGGAAGGTAGATTTAATACAGGAGCCTGCGTGGCAGTAGTAGATATGGAAGGAAAGGAATTTGCCCGGGGATTGACTTCCTATTCATCTGATGAGATAGAAAAAATTAAAGGAAAGAAGTCTTCTGAGATAGAGAAAGTTCTGGGATATAAGGATTACGATGAGGTAATCCACAGGGATAACCTGGTTATCTTAAAAGAGTAGTGTGAGCGACTAGGTCGGGCACCGTTTACGGTGCCGTCTGGTCGGGCACTCTTTAGAGTGCCATTTTTCGTCACCCTAAAGGGTGACCGACCAGGTATCCCGATGAATCAGAGTGACTCCTTGACGCTCCGATGGATCGGAGCGTCTACCATTCCTAAGACTACTACATTTCAATTTTTGTTGACAAAACCTCGAAAATTAAGTAAAATACTTACGATTTTCTTATTTTAAGGTGAAATTTATGAGGGGAAAAGAGATTAAAAAGTATGTTTCCAGAATGGATGATGTATTGCCTACTCTGGTCAAAAATTTTCAGGTTCCCCAACTCCCCAAGTTGTATGGTGCTGAAATCACTTTGCCACAATATTTTGCCCTGGCTACCATAACCCGAAAAGGGAAATGTATGGTAGGAGAGTTAAGTAAATTATTAGGGCTTAATGTTAATACCGTAAGCGAACTTGTGGGTCGCCTGGTAGAGAAGCACTTCGTAGAAAAAGAAAGAGATGAGAAAGACCGTCGTAAAGTCCATGTTCATCTCACTCAACTGGGAAAGAGAATCATTCGCAAGGTTGACCATTGGAAAAAGAGGCACGTTAGGGGAATTTTAAGAAACTTGACGGAAAATGACTGCCATGTTTTGATTCAGATTATGGAGAAGATGACTGGCACTCCTCAGGGGTTGGAAGAAGCCAGAAGGGTATAAATTTTTTCAAGAAATAGTTCGTATAGCGAACTTTTAAATATATAAGGAGGAAAAAAAAGATGAAATTCAAAGCTTCGGATTTAGTTAATAGGTTATTATTAGCCGGATTAGGTTTAGCCGCCTTGACTCAGGAGAGGGCAAAAAAATTGGTAGAACAATTGTTAGCAATAGAAGGAGCAGGCAAGGGAGAGACTGCCGCTTTCGTGGGAGAGCTGGTGAGGAGAGGAAAAGAGACGCAGAAGAAGTTGACAAATTTAGTAAAGAAAGAGGTAGCCGGAATCCTGTCAAAAGTTGACTTTGCTTCTAAGAAAGATATAGCCCAACTCGAGAAGAGAATCAAGAAACTTGAGGCGAAGAGGACAAAGAGGAGATAATGCACAATTTGAAATTGTGCCTACAATAAGTAAGCACGGTTTTAACCGTACAAAACAGTAAAGAGGAGATTGATTTCTTATATGCGAAATAGAATACTTTTCTTCTACTCTTCCCAGGATTCAGGGCACCATAGGGCAGCCCAGGCACTACAGAGTGCGTTTAGCCTGCATTCTGATGTGGAAACTTTAGCATTAGATTCTATTGAATGTGCCTACCCCAGAAGGGGAAGAATGATTATTAGTTGGTATACGAAGGTCATCAAAAATATTCCTCTAATCTGGAGGGTTCTCTACGACAATCATGATTTTGCTATTGCTACAAAAGATTTTAGGAAGTTCTTTAATCGGCTATATTTTGCAAAGATGGAGAGGATACTGAAAGAGCATAAGCCCAATGTTATCATTTGCACTCAGGCTGCTCCCTGTCACGTAGCAGCTGCTTATAAAGGGGAGAGAGGAAATGGTCTTCCCCTGGTGGCGGTGATTACTGACTATTTAGTTCACCCTTATTGGCTTCATGACAAAGTAGACCTGTACATTGTACCCACAGAAGAGACAAAAGATACTCTTGTGGACAGAGGTATTCATAGAGAAAAGATTAAGGAGATAGGCATTCCCATTGACCCTAAATTTATGAGTTCTTATGATAAACTAAAGAAGAGAGCGGAATTAGGGCTGTCTCGCGAGGTGACTACGCTGTTAATTGCAGGGGGAAGCCGGGGCATGATTCCAGTACGGAGAATTCTGAGGTTACTCTCTCAAGTGAATGCTCCCTTTCAGGCAATTATAGTTGCCGGCAGAAACAAGAGGCTCTGGCTGAGAGCAAAGAAAATGGGAAGAAAACTGGCATTTACCACTAAAGTGCTCAGTTACACTAACAGCATGGATAGCTTGATGGATGCCAGTGACCTGATAATTACTAAGCCCGGCGGACTGACCAGTGCCGAAGCATTAGCCAAGGGTCTACCGCTAATTATTGTTAAACCAATTCCCGGGCAGGAAGAGAGAAATGGTCGCTACCTGATTGACCAAGGAGCAGCTTTGGCAATAGACCATCTGAAGGACCTGCCGGAAGTTATAGAAGAATTATTGTTATTCCCTCAGAAGATAGAAGAGATGAGCCGAAAAGCTCAAGTCTTAGCAAGACCAAAGGCGGCTGAGGAAACAGCAAGAGCAATTATGGAACTGGTGGAGCGAATTGAATGAGAGCATTGGTAAGTGGTAGTAACGGATTTATTGGTAGCCATCTTGTGGAAGCATTAAAAAAGAGAGGATACTCGGTTACCTGCCTCATCCGTAAGACGAGCAATCTCAACTGGCTCAAGGGGCTGGATGTAGAATTTGTTTATGGAGATTGCACAGAAAAAGATAGTTTGTATAAGGCAGTAGAAGGTGCGGATTATGTCTATCACCTGGCAGGGGTAGTGAGAGCTGTGGATAGAGAGACCTACTACCGGGTGAATTTTCTGGGAACAAGAAATTTACTTGAAGTATGTAATAAAACAAATCGAAAGATAAAGAAGTTCCTATACCTCTCCACCCAGGCAGCAGCGGGACCGATTAATCCTAATGGCGAGGAAGATTGTCAGCCAATAACCGATTACGGTAAAAGTAAACTTAAGGGAGAATTTAAGGTTCATAGTTATAGCGACAGATTGCCGGTCTTGGTTGTTAGAGCGCCGGTAATTTACGGACCCCGGGATAAAGACATATACACATATTTTAAATTTCTTAAGAAAGGATTAAGACCTCTTCCGGGAAAGGGAGAAGGGCATTTTAACGCATTATATGTTGGAGACCTGGTAGAGGGGATGATTTTGGCGGCAGAAAATGAAAATTCGAGTGGCGAGACTTACTTTATTGCCGATGAAAAGTCGTATTCCTGGAAAGAAGCTGCGGATAAAGCAGCCCGGGCACTGGGAGTAAAAACAATCAAGATAAACATACCCCGATGGCTCATTTTAGCATCGGCTTTTTTGTCAGAACTTTCCTCAGGGATAACCCATAAGCCAGCTCTAATCGACAGGCAGAAGGCAAAAGAACTACTCCATAATGGATGGTTCTGCGATATAACTAAAGCAAGAGAAAGCCTGGGTTTTAAGCCCAGGGTTAGTTTAGAGGAAGGACTGAAGATAACAGCCAGCTGGTATAAAGATAATGGCTGGCTTTAAAAAAAAGTGACAAAAACAAAAAGTGACAGGTACTTTTCTCAGGGTAAAAAAGTAGCCTGTCCCCTTTTTTACATTAGGAGAGAGAAATGGATATTTTTGAAAAATGCGGCAAATTTACAGCTGCCAAGGAAGTAATGGCGGGCGGTTTCTATCCCTATTTCAATACAATTGAGTCTGCTCAGGACCCGGAAGTTATTGTCGATGGTAAACCAATGATTATGATTGGCTCGAATGACTATCTGGGACTTACCACCCATCCCAGACTCAAAAGGGCAGCAGCCAGGGCTTTAAGGAAATATGGCACAGGTTGTACTGGTTCCAGGTTTTTGAACGGAACTTTCGATATTCACGAGGAACTGGAGTCGAAGCTGGCTGAATTTGAAGGAAAAGAAGCAGCTCTCTTTTTCACTACAGGATTTCTTACTAACTTAGGCACTATTGCTGGCTTAGTAGGAAAGGACGACGTGGTTATCACTGATAAACTTGACCATGCCAGCATCATTGATGGCTGTCGGCTCTCTTTTGGTGAGATGAAAAGGTTCAGGCACAATAATATGGAAGATTTAGAGAGGACTCTGGAATCTATCGACCCCTCGCGAGGTAAATTCATCGTGGTGGATGGAGTATTCAGCACAGAGGGAGACATTGCCGAATTGCCGGGGATAGTGAAGTTGAGCAAAAAGTATGGAGCCAGAATTATGGTTGACGATGCCCATTCCATTGGAGTTTTGGGAAGAGGTGGTAGAGGAACAGCCGAGCATTTTGGTCTACAGGATGAAGTGGACATCGTAATGGGAACCTGTAGCAAGTCTCTGGCTTCTATTGGAGGATTTATCATTGGCCCTGAAGAGGTGATTCACTATTTAAAGCACCATTCGCGGGCATTAATCTTTAGCGCCAGCCCTCCACCGGCTTCTGTAGTTGTAGTTTTAGAGGCGTTGAAGATTATAGAGGAGGAACCTGAGCGCCGGGAGCAATTATGGAGAAATACCAGAAAGATGAAAAAAGGCTTCCAGGAGATGGGATACGATACAGGCGCCAGTGAAACCCCGATTATTCCTCTTCTCGTGGGAGATGATATAACAGCCTTTAAAATGCGCAGAATTCTCTTCGATAACGGCATATTCTCCAACCCCTTTGTCAGTCCAGCTGTTCCCAAAGGGAAAGCTGTAATTCGCACCAGTTATATGGCTACCCACACCACTGAACAATTGGACAGGGTCCTGGATATTTGTGAACAGGTGGGGAAACAGTTAGGGATAATTCCTGGTCGAAGAATTCCCAGGAGAAGGCAACCCCCTACCTTTAGGGCCAGAGTGCGTAGGAGAAGAATGGTGATGAAAGAAGGGATCAGGAAAAGATTTAGGAGTTGGATGGATAGAATATACGGAATGAGGCAATAAGTCATGTTTTCCTCTTGGGGAGAGGGATAACCCCCTCACCCCGACCCTCCCCGTGGGGGAGAGGAGGAATTAAAACGTCTTTAGAGGAATGGAAGAATGGAATTTTTGGCATTGCTTTGGCGAAGGTACCTGGTTAATATCGTAGACATTCTAATCGTAGCATACATAACATATAAATTGTTTATGTTGCTCAAAGGCACTCGCGCCATTCAGGTTCTGCGGGGGATATTCATTTTAATTTTAGCCACCTTTGTGGCCCGGGCACTCCACTTCCAGACCGTGAGTTGGATATTGAAGGGTGTCTGGGTTGCTGGCGTAATTGCCATAGTTATTGTCTTTCAGCCAGAACTCAGAAGCGTCCTGGCACAGATTGGAAAGGGTCCTGTCCTGAAATCATTTTTTAGCGAGGAGTTAGTTTTTGTTGACGAGATTATCAAAGCCCTGGAGAGACTTAGCAAGAAAGGTTTCGGGGCTTTAATTATCCTTGAGCAGGATACAGGACTGCGCAACTATATTGAAAAAGGCGTAATTATTAATGGGGAAGTCACTGCTGACCTCCTCTGCTCCATATTTATGAGTCGGGCACCCATCCACGATGGCGCAGTAATCGTTCAGAGTGATAGACTCATTGCTGCCGGATGTGTCTTACCTCTAACCCGCGAGCCCGGGGTGAGCAAAATTCTTGGCACCCGGCACAGGGCAGCAATCGGCATTACCGAAGTCTCCGATGCCTGGGCAATAGTCGTTTCCGAGGAGACTGGTGATATTTCACTGGCGCGCAATCGAAAATTGGAAAGGAAGATAGATATAAAGGAATTGCACTCCAAGATAACTCAACTGTATAAGGCGAAACTGGAAGAAGCAAAAGAGGAATTCATTAAAATCTAATTCATCACCGATTCCAATGATAAAAAAAATTAAAGAGAACTTAGGAATAAAGATTATAGCCGTACTTTTAGCAGTTTTCTTGTGGTACTATGTCAAATACCTGGGAAAGTAACTTCAGGAAGAGCTTATGGAAAAGCTATTTGGCACCGATGGAATTCGGGGTATTGCCGGCAAGTATCCTCTCACTCCTGAGTTCGTAGAAAAAATTGGCATTGCTTCTGCTGAAACTCTGACCCACCACTTTCTTCCTTCCGGGTTAACTTCACAAAAAGTCCCTTCTCCCAAACCAACTATCATTATAGGGCGTGATACCAGAGAATCTGGCCAGATGATTTTTGATGGACTGGCAAAAGGACTAATCCGAAGAGGAGTTGACGTTTGCGACTGCGGGGTAATCACCACGCCAGCCATCTCTTACTTAACCCAGGCTACAAACTCTCTTGCAGGTATTGTTATTTCCGCCTCCCATAACCCATACCAGTATAATGGGATAAAATTCTTCTCCAATTCGGGAATGAAGCTTCCCGACGAACTGGAGAGCGAGATAGAAAAGAAACTGAAAGCATCTAAACTTTCTAATACTGAAAAAGAAAAGAAAGGCAGTATCATTCCTTTCCAGGAGGCAAAAGAGAAGTATATTGAGTTTATAAAGAAAAGCATCCCTCAAGGAGTAAATTTTTCCGGACTCAAAATGGTCATTGATTGCGCCAATGGCTCGGTTTCTGAAATCGCTCCCCAGATTTTTCGTGGGCTGGACGGCGAAGTCATCGTGATGAACAATACTCCAGACGGCAAGAATATCAACGAAGGCAGTGGCTCTCTCCATCTGGAAGTAATCCAGAAAGCAGTAAAGGCAAATCGAGCCGACTTAGGATTTGCCTTTGATGGCGATGGAGACCGGGTGTTGTTTACAGATGAGAAGGGAAGCGACCTTGATGGCGACCATCTTATGGCCTTGTGTGCTGAGTGCCTGAAGAGAAAAGGAAAATTGAAAAATAATACCCTGGTAGTTACATCTATGTCCAATTTAGGACTACTTCTGGCAATGGAGAAA
>JABUBP010000330.1_pt1 | contig 12820 bp, 12 predicted proteins | sample 7240331 | NCBI WGS metagenome assembly JABUBP01 (sample SAMN07256347, study PRJNA390944) | subsurface metagenome | isolation source: Methane hydrate marine sediment | place: Pacific Ocean: Eastern North Pacific, ODP site 1244 | collected 2002 | reverse complement strand
AGGGGGGGCAAAGAACTTAATTGAGGTTCCATCTATAATCTCAAACTTAATCTCTGGGTTAGCGCTGGCATCTGGAGGAAGGGCCTGGCGTATCTGGGAAACCATCATATCCAGGGCAATGCGCGCATTCTGGATTAGTTCTACCCTTTCCTCTCCTGTCTTATAGGCCTTGGTTCCTCCCCTGAAGACAGTATAGAAAGCGACCATTATTAAAGAAAGTAGGGCAACCGCGACCAGGAGCTCAACTAAGGTAACTCCTCTGGGAGAGGGGAAATTCTTCATCACATACTATCGGGGGTGGTCTTTAGAATACTTGTGCTTATAGTTTGTTCTCAGAGTAACCAGTTTTACGCTCCGCTCTCCATCATAGGGTTTATAAAAGACCTCTACCGTAATCCTTTTGAGTTTTGGCCCCGTAGATTCTACTGTTTGAATGGTTGTCACTCGCTTGAATCCCTCATAGCCAGTTATACTGCCATAATTTTCGGTATCCCCCGTTACATCGGCAAATCCTTCCCCGGTAAAGGTCTCATTCTTCAATCCCTCTATCTTCTGCTGGGCCAGGAAGGAGGCCACCGTGGTATCCTGGGATATCTTGCTCGCCTTTAAGCCAATGGGAAAAAGATGCATGATAGCCAGTAGTCCAAAGCCCAGGATGATTACCGCAACCATGACTTCCAGAAGACTAAACCCAGCACCATTTTTACGGAAAATGGTGCTGGGTAAACCCCTTTCACCATTTTTCAACCAAAAATGGTGCGGGGTAAAACCCTTTCTATCTCTCATATTACGGCCAACTATCATATATCCTCGTCCGGGCAGTGACACTTTCCAGCCTTACACTATACTTTGTCTTTTCCTCCTCATCACAGAGCTTAACACTGCCTGAGGTAGAGGTGCTCTTGGGGGTGAAGGTATGGTGTTTGTGAGTATCACTGCCCCCGGAGGTCACATCAATGACCACCCTATCAGGAAGGGAGTGTTCTGTACCCGGGTCCGGATTCTTTGGAGGATAAGATGACTTGGGTTGAACCCATACCGTTTTATTGGTGGTATCATATAAGGCGTAATACTCTACTCTATTGGTGATCGCTTTCTGTCGGGCAAGGCGCATGATGTTCGCCACATCCCTGGCCGCTACTTTGACGCTCGTCGTCTCCCTAAAGTTCTTGAATACCGCAAAGCCCGCCAGAGCCATAAGAGCAGTAATAAATACTGCCGCCATTAACTCTATGACAGAGAAGCCGCGTCTTTTGTTCATAATATAAAGGTTATGGTTAAGATCAAGTAGGTAGTTTGGTCGTTAGGTTAGGTAGTTAGTCTTTAAACATAACCCTTACCCAACGACTAAACCCACTACCTTACCCTAACCCAACTACCAAGTAACCCTCTTCGGCCTTATTATGCCTTGTATAAAAATATGATTGCTCCCGCCCCCATTGGGGACGGGTTTTTACCCAGCTCCTCCAAGAGGGGCGGGGTTTTATTCTAAAGTGGACCATCCACTTTTAGGGACTCTTGAAAGCGGCACCTGAGTAAGGAATGTACACGGCTATGTAATCAGCGGCGTACCTCCCCTTACACCAGATGGTGTAGGTGTTGGCGTCGCTCTCACATCCGTAGAGTTGCAGCCAGGGATCGACAGGCAAAGTGCCAACTCCTGGAGGTGTCGCACCATCTCCAAGCCTTTTGAACTTCATGTAGGGGCCTGACCAGCCGGTTACTCCTGTAGCACTCTGTAGCAGCAGCAGGGCAACAGATCCGTCAGTCTTAGTGCCACCCCTAGGATAGTCGTCGCAGTCCAGGTAGTACATCTCCATGGCGGTGGTCGCGACATCTAAGTCTGCCCAGGCACCGGCCTCCTTGGCCTTCTTCTGCTGGGTTATGAACCGAGGTAAGGCAACCGCAGCCAATACCCCGATGATGACCACTACTACCATCAGCTCGATCAGGGTAAATCCTTTCTCTCTCTTCATTCTTCTCACCTCCTTTCTCTTTTAATTTGGTCTTATTATAGCATAGTGAATTTGTATTTGTCAAGAGATTTCTAAAATAGTGATAACCAAGGGTAAAACTACAAATCAAAAGCATATCAGTGGGTAGAGTAGACGCCAGACAAGCTGGCTAAATTCTTCGCAGTGCTCAGAATGCAGGATACCAGATTATCAGGTTGTATTTGCCGAAGATGAAATCAAATATTCCTGATATCCTGATTTTCTGCTATCCTTCCTACTGATGTTCTGATATTCTGTTACGCTTATTTTTTTGGTCATTCGGTAATTGGAATTTGTTTGCCCCTCGCTTTACTCGGGATATTGCTTGTCCCGAATGCATATGAGGGATGATTTGTAATTTGGGATTTGTGATTTATTTGTATCTTGTTTCTTGCCTGCCCCGTAGCTCGCCATAGGCGATGGTATGGGGGTGTTTGGTTATTGCTCTTTGAGAAGCTTCTCCATCTCCCTTACTACATCGTAGTCAGAATCTTTGGCTTTTGCATATCCCTCAAGTCCAGCTCCGGGATAGAGGGCCTCCAGGACTTTTTTTCCTTCGTCTGACTCACCCAGTTTAAGGAAGGCGGAGGTAATCCTCTCCACTAATCCCTTATCCAGCTCGGGTCTTACGGCAAAGGGCTCATTTGAGATGGGCGGGGTACGGGCAATGATCTTCAGTTCCTCTATCTTTTCTGGCTCATCCTTGAAGGTAGACTTCCGGGCATCATCGAAGCAGGCCCCGGCAGCGAAGTTCTTATGGTAGACGTTCAAGACCACCCCATCGTGGGTCCCGGTAAAGAAGACTCTTTTGAAGTCTCTATCCGGGTTGATCCCCCTCTTTAGAAAAAAGACCTTGGGGTAGAGGTAGCCCGAAGCAGACTCCTTATCCGTGAAGCAGAAGGATTTCCCCTTCAGGTCGTCTATTTTCTCTATTTTACTATCTTGGCGCGCAATGATGATCGAGGAATAACTGGTTTTTCCATGGCGGATGGGCTTCAGGATGGCATAGTAGCCGGCCCTTTTATATCCCTCAATATAGGACTTTGGTCCCAGGAGAACCAGATCATAGATCTTCTTCTCCATCCCCGCAATCATGGCCTCATAGTCCTTGGCGGACTGGAACCTAACCTTCATATCCAGTTCTTTTTCCAGGTGTCTAACGAGAGGTTGGGACCTCTTTAAGAGTCTCAAGATGTTCTCTGCGGGCACTCTCCCGATGACCAGGACCTCTCTCTCTATCTCTTTCCTCTCTAATAGCCCCGGCTTTTCTGCCTCTGGAGAGGGACGAAAGAGAAGGTAGCCAGCAGAGGCAAGCAGGATGAGCAGAAGAATAAAGATGGTCCATTTCATTCCCTTAGCCATTGTTACCCCCTTTAATTAAGTAATTAAGTTAATAAGAACCTGCGCTACGAGCAGAACCTTGTTTCTTCGTTAACACTCAGAAATAAGAAAATATTCGGTTACGGTTAAGGTTATCCGTCTTAGACGGACCGTTTTGTCTACGCTGAGAAATCAAATATCAAAGATTAAATATCAAAATTACATATTAAATATCAAAATCAATAAATTCTACTCCCTAGAAATTTTTACACTTTGCATTGTCATTTTGATTTTTGAACTTTCATTTTTCATTTTACTATGTCATTTTACATTTTTATTTTTAATTCTTAATTTTTAATTTAAAGATTAGCCTACCGTGGAGGTCATCTGGAAGATGGGAAGGTACATGGAGATCACGATGAAGCCCACCACTAGTCCCATGCCCAGTATCAGAATGGGCTCTAAGACACTGGTCAGGGCATTAACCGTAATATCCACCTCCCGGTCATAGGTATCAGAGACCTTGACGAGCATATTATCTAAGGCCCCGGTCTCCTCACCTACCGCAATCATGTGCACCACCATAGGAGGGAAGACGGGACTCTTCCCTAATGGGCCGGCGATGGACTGCCCTTCCCTTATGCTATTATGGACGGTCACCATGGCCCGGGCTATTACTTCGTTTCCTGCGGTATCCCGAACGATTAAGAGTGCCTGGAGGATGGGAACCCCACTGGTGATTAGAGTCCCTAAGGTGCGGGTAAAGCGAGAGATGGCGCCTTTCTTCATCAGGTCCCCGAGGATGGGGAGCTTGAGTTTTATCTTATCCACCTGATATCTTCCTCTCTCCTTCCTCACCCACATTTTATAAATTACGACCACGGCCAGGATGGCCAACAGGTTCACCCACCAGAAGCTCCGCAAGAAGTTGCTCGCTCCCATCATTATCATCGTGGGAAGGGGAAGAGTTGCCCCGACCTCGGTGAACATTGTGACGAAGGTGGGGATGATGGCGATGGTCAGGAAGAGGACTACCCCTATCCCAACCATGATGACCAGGGCAGGATAGACCATGGCCCCCCTCACCTTGGCCCTCACTGCCGCCTCCTTCTCACTGAACTCCGCCAGCCGGGCCATGACGACCTCTAAGACCCCTCCTGCCTCACCAGCCTTGATCATATTGACATAGAGTTTGGAGAATGTTCCGGGATGCTTGGCTAAGGCATCGGAGAAGGTGCTTCCTCCCTGAACGCTGGCCGCGGTATCTTTTATCTGGACCTTAAGATTGGGGCTCTCCGTCTGCTCCCCTAAGACATTAAGGCTGCGCAATAGAGGAAGCCCAGCATCGATGAGGGTGGAAAGCTGTCTGGTGAAGGTTACGAGATCCTTCCCCTTTACTCTCTTGCGCAGAAATATCCCTAAGAAGGCGTCTAATATCCCACCCTTGGCTGCCCTCTCCTCCCTGACCTCCAGGGGAAGATAGCCCATATCCTTCAGTCTTCCTAAGGCGAGCGCTTCGTTATCGGCATCCAGGGTTCCTGCTACCTCTGTCCCTGCCTTATCCATGGCCTTATAAACAAAAGTGGACATTTCTTACTCCTTTTTAAGTTAATAAGGATAAATAACCAAGATACAAGAGACAATCCTTCGACAACGCTCAGGATGGTTCGAAGGATGGTGAGCGAAGTCGAACCATAACCAAACAAATTCCAATATTCAAATTCAAATACCCAATGCGCTTCGCTAACATTGGAGAGAGCCTAAATAATTAAGCATTGGCCAAAACGGTTTGATTATTGGTGATTGGTTATTGGTGATTGCCTGCCCCGTTAGAGATTTATGAGATTGTGACTATTGTGGCGCTGATGGACATAAGGACTATTCTTTACCTTAATATTTGCGAATTAACTTATCTCTAACGGGGTGAATATCTTGTTTCTTGCCTGCCCCGTAGCTCGCCGTAGGCGATGGTATGGGGGTGTTTGGTTACTGTATAATTTAAACCTGTTTTGGTTTGGCCTTTTCCTCGGCAGGCTTTGCGGTCTCTGCAATTGCAGGCTTCTCTTCCTCAGGAGGCTTCTCTTCCTCAGGAGGCTTCTCTTCAGGGGGCGCCTCCTCGGTTGCCGTGGTTGCCCGGGCAAGTTCTTCTATGGTCGTTTCTCCTGCTATTACCTTCCTCCAGCCATCTTCGAAGAGACTGCCCATTCCGGTCTCCCTTGCCTGGGCGGTAATCATGGAGGTTGAGGAGTGCTTCAATATCAACTCCCTTAAGGGATCATTCATAATGAGTAGTTCTGCGATAGAGCTCCGGCCATGATAGCCGGTATGGGTGCAATCCGGACATCCCTTCCCCCGATAGAACTTGACCCCAGCGATGCCCTTTTGTGCTAATCCGATATCTTTCACTACCTTGGAATCCGGGGTATAGGCTTCCTTACATTTCTTGCAGACGGTCCTCACCAGCCTCTGGGCTAAGATGGCCTCAACAGTAGAAGTAATCAGAAAGGGCTCGATCCCCATATCTATAAGTCTGGTGATGGCTCCCGGGGCATCGTTGGTATGTAGGGTGGAGAAGACCAGGTGTCCGGTAAGGGAGGCCTGAACCGCTAATTGGGCGGTCTCCAGGTCCCTGATCTCCCCCACTAAGATGACATCCGGATCCTGGCGCAGGATGTGCCTCAGACCCCGGGCAAAGGTAAGCCCGATCTTGGGGTTGACGGGCTCCTGGATGATCCCATGCAGCTGATACTCCACCGGGTCCTCTAAGGTTATGATCTTCTGGTCCGACTTGTTTATCCTGGCCAGGGCAGCATAGAGGGTGGTGGTCTTCCCGCAACCCGTGGGCCCGGTAACTAAGATAATTCCGTTTGGCCGCTTGATGAGCTTCTTTACCTGCTCCTCTATTTCCTTTGAGAAGCCGAGCTTCTCAAGATCCATCATGATGGCCGATCTATCCAGAACTCTCATGACCACACTCTCCCCAAAGATAGTGGGAAGACAGGAGACCCTCAGGTCGATCTCCTTCCCCCCCATGATGAGCTTTATTCTTCCATCCTGGGGAAGCCTCCTCTCTGCGATATTGAGATCGGCCATGATCTTGACCCGGGAGATGACGGCTGCCTGGAGATGTTTGGGAGGAGGGGCGAGCTCATGTAATACCCCATCCACCCGATACCTCACCTTGAGGGTGTCTTCAAAGGGCTCGATATGGATATCACTTGCCCGATCCTTTATGGCCTGCATGAGGATCAAGTTGACCAGTTTGATGATGGGTGTCTCAGAGGCCATCTTTCTGAGGTCCGCGATATCCGTCTCTGCTACCTCCTCCACTATTTCTGCTAGCCCGTCCCCGCTCATGGTATCTATCATCTGGTCCACCGTCTCCTCCCCCACCCCATAGCACTTCTCTATGGCCTGCATCACCTCTTCTTCAGAAGCGATGACCGGGTTTACCGGGCCATCGACAATGAGACGCAGGTCATCCAGGGCCTGGACATTCAGAGGATCGGCGAGGGCTACAGTCAGGACCTCTCCTTTCTTCTCAATGGGAATCACCTTGTAGAGATGGGCAAAGGGAGCAGAGATGGTATCCAGGATGTCTTCACCTATCTTATATTCCTTGAGGTTTATCACCTTCATGCCAAACTGCTTCCCCATGGCATCTAGGATCTTTTCCTCCGTGGCATAGTTATTTTTAACCAATATCTTGCCCAATCTCTCATGGGTGCTCTTCTGCTCCTGCAAGGCGCGTTTCAACTTTTCCTCTGTGATGACCCCGGCGTCCTTCAGTATCTGGCCTAAGGGTCTCTGCTGAATAGTGGAAATTTCTTTGAGCTTCTTCTCCGCCATTTAAGTCTTCTCCTGAATGAGCTTCTGCATCTCTTCTCTATCGTGACACCTGGTCATCGTATCCTGATAGGTTATTAGTCCCCTCTGGTAGAGCTCGAAGAGGGACTGGTCCATGGTCTTCATCCCATACCTGGTTCCCGTCTGGATGGCAGAAAGGATCCGATGGGTCTTCATATCCCGAATCATGTTGGCGATGGCCGGGGTGACCATCATGATCTCAAAGGCCGCCACTCTTCCCTTGCCGCTTGCTTTGGGTAAGAGTTTCTGACAGAAGACCGCCTCTAAAGAGACGGAGAGCATCATCCTAATCTGTTCCTGTTGATGGGGAGGGAAGACATCTATGGCCCGATCCACAGTCTGGGAAGCAGAATTGGTATGCAGGGTAGCGAAGACCAAGTGCCCGGTCTCTGCTGCTGTAATAGCGGCCTCGATGGTTGCCAGGTCCCTCATCTCACCCACCAGAATGACATCCGGATCCTGACGGAGACCACGTACTAAGGCCTCGGCAAAGGAGGGGGTATCTATACCAAGCTCCCTTTGAGTAACAATAGACATCTTATGGGAATGGTAGTATTCTATGGGATCCTCGATGGTGATGATGTGGCAATCCTGCTCGGAATTTATGATATCGATCATGGTGGCCAAAGTAGTTGTTTTTCCGCAGCCCGTGGGCCCGGTGACCAGGATGAGCCCCCGTGGCCGTGACAAGATATCCTTCACTGAGGCGGAAAGGCCCAGTTCCTCCAGGGTAAGGAGTTTGGTGGGGATGAGTCTCATAGATATGGCCACCGACCCCATCTGTCTGTAGATGCAGACCCGGAACCTCCCTTGATCCTTGAAGGTATAGCCGAAGTCGGCCGAACCCATCTCCTTTATCTGTTCCTGGTACCTCTGGGGGGAGATGGCCTCCATAAAGGCCTGGGTATCCTCTGGTTTCAGGGGCTCCCCATCCAGAGGATGTAATCTTCCATCAATGCGCAGTACCGGCGGTCGGCCGACGTGAATATGCAGATCAGAGGCGTTGCGATCCACCACCATCTGAAGAAGTTTCTCCGCTTCTAACATCTTTTTACCTCGCTATTCGTTTACTGTTTACCCGTCCCTCGCTTACGCTCAGGACTGTTTACCGTTTACCGTAAACCGTTCACCGTAAACCGTAAACGATATGTTATTCTATGTCCGCCTGGGTCACTCTCAATACCTCATCAAACGTTGTCTGGCCCAGGGCCACCTTCAAAAAGCCATCCTCGCGCATAGTCCTCATCCCTTCTTCCCTGGCTTGCGTCTTGATCACGGTGGCCGGGAGCTTTTCCAGGATGAGGTCCCTTATTCTATCAGTAATAGGCATAACCTCAAAGATCCCTGTCCTTCCCCGATACCCGGTATGGCTGCAGGCGGTACATCCCTTCCCTCTATATAACTTCCCTTCCTTCAGGTCTTCCTTCTTCTTATTTAAGAGAAGTAGGTCTTTGGTGCTCGGCTCATACTCCTCCCGACATTCAGGACAGACGGTCCTCACTAATCTCTGGGCCATGACCCCGGCCACGCTGGAGGAGACCAGGAAGGGCTTCACCCCCATATCCATCAGACGGGTGACCGCAGAAGGCGCATCATTGGTATGCAGGGTGGAGAAGACCAGATGACCCGTGAGAGAAGCCCTTATGGCGATCTCTGCCGTCTCCACATCCCTGATCTCACCGATCATGATGATGTTCGGTGCCTGACGCAGGATGGAGCGCAGGCAGCGAGCGAAGGTTAAACCGATCTTGGGCTTCACCTGGGTCTGGTTTATCCCAGACATATGATACTCCACCGGGTCCTCGACTGTAATGATCTTGACATCCGTGGTATTGACCTTATTGAGAGCGGCATACAAGGTAGTGGTTTTTCCACTTCCCGTGGGTCCGGTAACCAGTATGATCCCATTGGGCCTCTTGATCAGGGAATCGAACAACTCCTCAGCATCGGACAAGAAGCCCACTTCCCCCAGGCCTAACAGGACACTGGATTTATCCAGGATCCTCATGACGACGCTCTCCCCGAAAAGGGCGGGAAAGGAAGAGACCCTCAGGTCGATATCCCGGCCGAGCATCTTGAGCATGATCCTGCCATCCTGGGGGAGCCTTCTCTCCGCAATATTCATTCCGGCCATGAGTTTAATCCGGGAGAGCATGGATGCCTGGAAGCGCTTTGGGGGAGGGGTCTTCTCGTGCAATACCCCGTCTATCCTATATCTTATTTTGAATGTCTTCTCAAAGGGCTCTAAATGGATATCACTTGCCCTCTCCTTCAGGGCCTGGAGGATGATGAGACTGACCAGCTTGATGATGGGGGCATCATCCGCGATCTCCTCTAATTCTCCTGGTTTCTCATCCGCTCTGACCACTTCTAACTCTTCCACATCGGCCATCATCTCCTCTACCGACTCCTCAACCAGCCCATAGTGTCTCTCAATGGCCTTCATCACCTCATCCTCACTTTCCACCATCCCCTTCACTGTACAGTCCAATAAAAGGGATAAATCGTCTAAAGAACGGATATCGAAGGGATCGGCCAGGGCCAGGGTGAGGGTATCCTCGGTCTTCTTTAAGGGGATCACTTTATAGAGGTGGGCGGTCCTTGCTGAGATGGCCTCCAGGGTCTCCTTAGTGAATTTATAATCCTCCAATTTTACCCTCTCCATCCCCAGTTGAGCAGCAATGAGATTCAGGATCTGGTCCAGAGTGGCCAATTTTAAGCGCACAATGACCTTTTCTAATCTCCCCTTCTCCTTGCGCTGTTCTTCTAAGGCGGTATTTAGCTGTTCCTGGGTGAGGAGCCCACTTGAAGTCAATATCAGCTCCAGGGTTCTCTGTCTTGCTTCTACCAACTGACCGCTCCTTAAAATTTGAATCACTCAACAAGTTGATAAAAAGACATTTGGTTAGGGTTAAGGTTAGGTTGTTAGTTTAGCCCCTCGGATCCTGCCCATTCGGGTTCTCGTCCCGAGACCCCTCAGGGTCGAGGGAAAGATCCTCGGGATCTGAAGGGTTGTTGGGTTAGGTAGTTGGTCTTTAAACACCTAACCCTTACCCAACTACCAAACTCACTACTTTGCCCTAACCCAACTACCAACGACTTTAAACAATTTTGTTAACTTGTATCCCTGTAATTTGTCAACCTTTAATTTATATTAGCATATTTATTTAAATTTGTCAAGTAAAAGCAGCAGTACTACTAACTGCGGGATCTCTTTAATAGTTTTTCCTGGAGTCTCTTGATCTTTTCCCTTTGTCTCTTGGTCGCCTCTCTATCATAAGTGATAGTAATCTTTAAGACGCTTCCCTCTCCTGCTCCCTTAGGGAGCTTCTTGGCCGGGAAGAGGATTTGAGACCTATCCTCAAGCTCAATGACCGCAATCCCCTCCTCAATTCTATCAATCACTCCTCTCATCTAACACCCCCTCTTATACAAATCTAAAATAACAGCGCGCTTCGCTTGCTTCGTCTAAATAAGGTTCCTGAACGAAGTGAAGGGCATCCTTATTTAACGGAATGTAGTAACCGTTATTCTTCCTGCTCATCCCCTCTCCTTTATTTTTTTCTTCAAGGCCTCTGCTGCCTTCTCTATCTCTGGCTCCAGTTTTGCCCTGCCTGTCTTTCGGCTATCAATGACTATCAGGGGAGTAGGAGAAGCCCTTTTAAGTCTCTCTTCAGACTCCATGAGGAATTTTTCGAAATCATCTTCTTTATAATAGGACTCCATTAGATCGGGAGGAACGATGTGACTGTCCAGGTCCTCTCCCCCCTTCTCTTGAAACCTCTTGATATTTCTCTGATAACAGACCTGGTAGGGAGCGAAGATATAGAGGATGAGGGATTTCGATAGAACCTCCGGAGTGAAGTTTGAAAGGGCCTGAAGGTAATTATTGCGGGCGAATTCAATGAAGATCATCCTATTCTCTTTCTCTAATTTCTTTATCCTCTCATTCACTATCTTCAATACCTCATCCACAATGCTCCAGTCTGTAACCTCAAAGCCCCCGGCCTTTTTCCTGTGTCTCTTGAAATGGACATCCTTATCAAAGAGTTCTTTTAAGATAGGGAAGTCATCTATCCTGATAAATTCCTTGGCTAGCCCTCCTACTTTTAACTTCTTAATGAGCATCTCATAGATTACGCTCTTTCCGCATCCCGGCCGGCCCAGGAGAAAGATGAAGGGATATTTAATAATCATACTTCCTCCTGAATCTTACATCCTTGAACCTCTCTGCCCTGAGTTCCGCGAGTTTATATCCCCGGGCCATCTTAAAGAAGAGTCTCCCGGTGCAGACGCAGTCGATCCAGGACTTATGCCTCCCAAAGGGCCTCTTTATTCTGAATTCTCTCATCATGTCTTCTAAATGGAGGGTCTTCTTCTTGAAGAGCATGCTCCCCATCCTTGCCGTATCGCAGACCCAGTTATTGGGCACCTGGAGATTGCACTCCCTTATCGCCGCCCGGATAAAGTCAATATCAAAACCTGCCCGATGGACGACCAGGATGCTCCCCTTTATAAAATCAAGGAATTCGGGAAGGACCTTTTTTATGGAAGGCTTATTCCTTAAAGTAGCTTGGTCTATCTTATTTACTGCTAAGGCATTGGGGTCAAAATAATTGGTCTTGGGCCTGATGCGCCTGAAGAATCTTTCCAGAATCTTGGCCTTCCCATTCTTATAGGAGTACTTCACTGCTCCCAGCTCGATGATCTCCCCCCCATCCGCCCTTCTTCCCGTAGTCTCGGTATCGATGACACAGATAATCTTCTCTTTTATTTTCTTAGCCATAGCCATCACCAAGAGCGTTATGCGTTGATGCGTTAAGAGTAAGGCGTTTTTCGGCTTTTTGGTGGGCAAGTTTCCAGACTTCAATATCTTCAAAACTTTCAATCTTTGCTTTCATAGACTTTCCTTGTCGCTTAACGCTTTCCGCTTTCCGCTTAACCCTCTTTCTGCATTTCGCATTTCGCATTCCGCATTAGTTCTTTGATATAGGCTGTCTCTTCTTCCAGAATCTTTTTCCTATCCTTCACCTGGTCGAGATATTTATAGGCCGTCTCCAGAACGATGAGTTCTGGTTCGAGTTTCTTCACTATTTCAAAATATCTCTTTAGGTTTTCTTTCTTCAGGGGCCCGGTTTCCAGATGTAACGGTGGATGGAAGGTTATTTTTTTAGGAACATAGTCATTGAGGTGAAGTTCCTTTACCATCTCTTTGGGGATTCTTTCCATCACCTTTTCTGGCTCATCAGGGATATCTTTCCCGCAGTCTGCTCTGGTAAACCAATGACCTATATCTAAGTTGAAGTAGATCTCTGCCCCCTTCTTCCTTGCCCTTTCCACTACCTCAATACAATCCTCTGGCTCAACGAATATGTTATCGAAAGCAACATTATTCTCTAGGTGTAAGAATAGATTCCTCTCTTTAGCATAACCTCCTAATTCTATCAGAGTCTTGACTAAGGCCTCCTTCAATCTTTCCAGGTAGAGTTCAGAGACCATATAGAAGGGTGCCGTTCCCGGATGCATTATGAGATACCTCGCTCCGATATCAGAGGCAAAATCAATATATACCTTCTGAAGTTCCACTGCTTTGCTTCTATCCAGCTCCTGAAGACTACAGACGCTTGAGCCAGAGGATT
>JABUBP010000329.1_pt1 | contig 12842 bp, 12 predicted proteins | sample 7240331 | NCBI WGS metagenome assembly JABUBP01 (sample SAMN07256347, study PRJNA390944) | subsurface metagenome | isolation source: Methane hydrate marine sediment | place: Pacific Ocean: Eastern North Pacific, ODP site 1244 | collected 2002 | reverse complement strand
GATGAGGGGCTTGGCTTCAGCAGTAGTTGATGGATTCAAGCAGGCTAAGGGAGAGATTTTTGGAGTCATAGACGCCGATTTACAGCATCCGCCAGAGATATTGCCTGAACTGCTAAAGGAGATAAGGAACGGAGCGGGAGTTATTATCGCCAGTCGATACGTTGATGGTGGGGGCAGCGAGGGGTGGAGTGTGAAGAGGAAGATCGTATCAAAGGGATCTAAGTTATTAGCACAACTCCTCTTGCCCTCGATCAGAGGGATCAAAGACCCCTTGTCAGGTTTCTTCCTGCTGAGGAGAAAGGTTATTGATGGTGTGGCACTGAGTCCAACCGGGTATAAAATCCTTCTGGAGGTGCTTGTCAGGGGAAAACCCAGCGAGGTAGCTGAGGTCCCGTATGTCCTCAGGGAGAGGGAAAGGGGGGAAAGCAATCTAAATGCCGGAGAGGGGATTAACTATCTGAAACACCTTTACCGTCTGGCAGGATCAGGGGGGACAATAAGATTCATCAAGTTCTGCTTGGTCGGGTTAAGCGGTGTTTTGGTCAATGAGGGTCTATTATGGATGCTTACAGAAGGTCTGGGGCTGTATTATGTCATCTCTGCCGCTATTGCCATCGAGACGGCAATCCTGACTAATTTTATCTTAAACGACATTTGGACCTTCAGGGATCGGCGATCTCCGGGCATAAAATCGGTTCTACGCCGCGCTTTGAAGTTCAACCTGGTAAGCGTAGCCGGCTTGGGCATCAACATGGCGCTTCTCTTGACATTTACCGAGGTCTTGGGGATAAGCTACCTCATCTCCAACCTAATTGGCATAGCGGGAGCCACTGCGTGGAACTTTACCATTAATACCTTGTGGACCTGGAGAGCCAAACCTCGTAGCGAACCCGCCTTAGAAGGTTGAGCGCGGCCGTGGGCAATATCGCAGGCTCAGCTCAGTGGCATCCGGTTGATTGGCATAGCCTTCTGGTGGTTTTTTGCCACCGAAGTTGGAGGAGCACATAATATGATGAGGGGGGAACTCCAGCGCTAATGCTCACGTTTGTTGGAGTGTATTTCCTCTTTATCTACCTCGCCTCTCTTGGCGTATTGCAGATAGCAGTATCATATTCGAAACTGAGGGGGCTATCTTTCTTCACGAGGCCAATTTGGGGATACATCTTCGGCTTCCTGGCTATCGTAGGGGGATTTTCGTGGTTCTACATCGTGGGTAGTCCTCACCCTGAGGTTGCTTATACTATTAGCGTAGGCGATCTATTCCGCTACGGCTTTTCCAATCCCAATCCCCCCAGTATCGGGCTCATCTTAGGTGCAGGCGAAAGCGTATTTTTCTTCCTGCTCGCAGTTGGGTTCGCCCTTCTGACCACCATCGCGATCTCCTCAATTGTGAAATTCAGAATCTCCACTAGAGCCCTTGAGGATAAGAATGGAGAGGCCCCAGAGGGGCTAGAGGCATTAAAGGGCATGACCTTCTTTCAAGCGATCACCCGCAGCCTTCGCAACGGACAAGGGAAAGAATAGTCGTGGATGCAATCATCTCGGCGGATGAGACGCTTTTCTTCTGGATAAACGGATTGGCCGGGAAGGTGCCCATCCTGGATTGGCTGATGAAGCTTCTCGGAGATGACTACTTTGTTTTCGCCATTATGGCTCTTATCCTGCTCTTCCTTTGGTTTGGCTTCCGCAGAGCCGTACAAGGGGAAACCAACCAGAGGGCAGTTCTCTGCGCTGCTGGCGCAGTGGGCTTGGCTGCCATAGTCATCCACTTGCTTACCGTGTACGGCCCCGACCGGCTTCGCCCCTACGATGCCTATCCGGATCTGGTCAACCTTATCGCCTATGCGCGAACCGACCCATCCTTCCCCAGCGAGTCGGCAGCGGTTTCCTTCGCATTTGCCACCGGCGTCTGGCTCATGAAGAGGGGAAGATTGGCAGCCGCTATGTTCTTTGTGGCAGTTCTCTTATGCCTCGCCCGGGTTTTTGTCGGGGTGCACTACCCCCTGGACATAGTAGCAGGGGTGGCCATCGGCACCCTCGCCAGCCTTGCCGCCTTTGGGATTCTCCGCATCATCGAGCCCCTACCCACGTGGTTTCTAAAGCTGATGAGGATCCACTATATGGCCTAGTTTTTTCGATCTGGAGGCTTCTCTGGCCGTTCAGATGGAGCGGTGACACATCACAACGGGTATTACGTAAAAAATCGCAAATGACGGTCCGAGATGGACTCCGCAGGGCGGAGGTAGTACTCCCCGGTTGTGCTGAGCCCGTAGTTTTCTGTCATTCTCCTTGGGCAAAGCGACCGAAGAATCTCACTTAAAGTAAACCACGCCAATAATCTCCAGTAATCTTTAGACCCTTCCCCCCATACATCCCGGTCGGGGTGACACCGGAGTGCTGTGTCAGCAACCATATGAACGAGTACATTCTCTTTAACAAGCCTGGCGTACGTGGTAAAATACATCTGCTAACATTCCCAAAGGGCGAAAAATGCAGAAAATTATCGAGGTGGAGCATCTGATAAAGAAATTCCGCGACCTGGTCGCGGTGGATGATGTCAGCTTTGATGTGGTGGAGGGGGAGATCTTCGGCTTCCTCGGTCCTAATGGAGCGGGGAAGACCACCACCATCAACATCCTTTGCACTCTGATGAGACCGACCTCAGGAAGGGCGAGCCTCAACGGGTTCGATGTGGTGCGTCAGCAAAACGAGGTTAGGAGATCCATCGGCCTGGTGTTTCAGGACCCCAGCCTCGATATCAAGCTCAGCGCCTTACAGAACCTCGAGTTCCATGCCGGAGTCTATAACATCCCGCGGTCGTTGAGCAAGCAGCGCATCGAGGAGGTTCTGAAGATGGTAGACCTCTGGGACCGGCGCAAGGATGTGGTGGAGCATTTCTCCGGTGGCATGAGGCGTCGCCTTGAGATCGGCCGCGGCCTCCTGCACTATCCCAAGGTGCTCTTCCTTGACGAGCCCACTTTGGGGCTCGATCCCCAGACCCGCTTCCACATCTGGAATTATATCCTGGATCTGCGGAAGCGAGAGAACATCACCATCTTCCTCACCACCCATTACATGGATGAGGCTACGGTCGCCGATCGCATCGCCATTATCGACCACGGCAAGATCATCGCTTTGGATACCCCGGATGCCCTGAAGCGGATGGTTGGCGGCGACATCGTCACCCTGAAGACGGAGGATGCCGAGGCGGCAGTGGCGGAGATTCGCGAACAATATAACATTGAGGCCCAGCGCGGTAGCGAAGGGATCTTTTTCGAGGTGCAAAACGGAGAGGAGTTTATCCCCACCCTGGTAAACAACTTCAAAAGCGGGCTCTATAGTATCAGCGTGCGCCGCCCCACTCTCGATGATGTGTTTATGAAGATCACCGGGCGGGAGATCCGCGATGAAGTGGGTGGAGCGGCGGTAATGAAGAAGCAGTGGGCGATGCGCTCGGCTAGGGGCAGGGCTGGTAGATTTCATTGAGCAACCTGAGGGGCGTATATATTATCTGGTATCGCGACCTGCTTCGCTTCTGGCGGGATCGAGCTAGGCTGATCACCGCCTTTATTATGCCCTTCCTCTTTTTGGTCGTCTTTGGCACCGGGATTGCCTCTAGTGTGTTTGGGGGGGCTGGAGACGGGGACTTCGATTACATCCAGTTTATGTACCCCGGCATCATCGGCATGGTGGTGCTATTCACCTCTATTATGACCGGGGTTTCTGTGGTCTGGGACCGGGAGTTCGGCTTTCTTAAGGAGGTGCTGGTCGCCCCCATCAGCCGCACCTCCGTAGCTATAGGCAAGGCCCTGGGGGGCGCCACAATCGCCACCATTCAGGGCATCTTTATGCTCGTTTTCATCCCCTTCGCCCATGTGAGCCTGACGGTGGGCGGAGCTTTCCTGCTAATCGCGCTGATGGTTGTCTTCTCCTTATCCCTTACTTCGATGGGGCTACTCATCGCCTCCCGGATAAGGAGCATGGAGGCCTTCCAGGTTGTAGTGCAAATGGTTCTCTTCCCCCTGTTCTTTCTTTCCCCGGCAATGTTTCCCACTCAGTTCCTGCCTTCATGGCTGGGCACCGCGGTCAAGTTCAACCCCGTATCCTATGGCATTGACTCCCTGCGCCAGGTGGTCCTAGGGTCGCAGGAGTCAGCCATGTTCGGGATAGAGCTATTTGGCTATCGAATGCCCATCATCCTCGACGTCGCAGTGGTCGCCCTGTTTGGCATTGTCATGGGCACCCTGGCGATAAGGTCCTTCCGTGTCCAAGAATAACTTTATGGATAACGATTTACAGGGCAAAAAGACTGGCCATCGTGAACTGCCAAAACGCCAGGTGGTTCTCACTATGGCAGGCGTTATGCTGGCCATGTTCTTCGCCTCGCTGGACCAGACGGTTGTCGGTACCGCCATGCCGCGGATCATCACCGACCTTGGCGGGTTCGCCCAGTACACCTGGGTGGCCACCGCTTACATCATCGCCTCCACTATAACGTTGCTGATTGCTGGCAAGCTGAGCGATATGTACGGCCGCAAGTGGTTCCTTATCGGCGGGATAGCGGTTTTCATAGTGGGCTCTATCCTCTGCGGCACCAGCCAGACGATGATGCAGCTCATCGCCTTCAGGGCATTTCAGGGCATAGGCGCCGGGGCCATAATGGGTATGGCCTTCATTACCATCGGCGACCTTTTCTCACCAGCCGAACGCGGGAAATATGTGGGATTACTGTCCGGGGTGTTTGGCTTATCATCGGTCATCGGGCCGACTCTCGGCGGCTACATAACCGACAACCTCTCCTGGAACTGGGTCTTTTTCATCAACATCCCTTTCGGTATACTTATCATGCTACTGTTTATTTTCTTCTTCCCTCAGCTGCGACCCGGCGTTCGGAAACACAGGGTTGACTATGCCGGAATAATAACCTTGATACTTACTGTGGTCCCGCTGATGCTGGCTCTATCCTGGGCCGGTGTCAATTACGATTGGCTCTCCTTCCCCATCCTGTTCATGTTCGCTTTCTCACTGGCCATGTTACTCCTCTTCATAATAGTTGAGAGCCGGGCTAAAGAACCCATCCTGCCCCTGTGGATATTCAGGAACCGGATAGTGAGCGTGTCGTCGATAGTCACCTTCATCTTGGGCTTTGGCATGTTCACCGGTATTATATTTATCCCGCTTTACTTCCAGGGGGTGCTGGGGACATCCGCCACAGCCAGCGGCGGTTTTCTGACGCCTATGATGTTGGGTTTAGTGGTGGGTAGTGTGATCTCCGGCCAGGTGCTTTCGCGCGTAGGAGGGCACTATCGGCTCCAGGGCACGGCCGGCATTATAATCATGGCTCTTGGTTTCTTTCTACTCTCCAGGATGACGGTGGAAACCAGCTATGCGACGGCCATAATGAACATAGTTGTGATGGGCTTCGGCTTGGGCATCACTATGCCCATGTACATCATTGCGGTTCAGAACGCCGTGCCTTATTCCGTTATGGGAATAGCCACCTCTACGAACGCTTTCTTCCGCTCTCTCGGAGGCGCTTTAGGGTTGGCTGTAGTAGGTTCCGTAATGACCAACCGATTCGCAGCCGAGTTCAAGGAGGGTCTCCCGCCCGAGGTATCTGCAGTTGTTCCCTCTGAGCAATTATCCTCCATTATTGATAACCCCCAGGCGCTGGTCAGCCCCGAGGCACAGGATCAGCTGAGAAGCTTTTTCGAAAGCATGGGGTCTCAAGGCGCTGCACTTTTTGAGCAGTTACTTTCAACGCTGCGCGAGGCTCTGAATTCAGCCGTGACGGAGGTCTTCCTGGTTGCTCTTGGCGTGATCGCTGTGGCTTTTCTGGCAAACTTCTTCATCAAGGAAATCCCGCTGCGTAAGCATCTATAAGCTGGTCAGGGGAGGGAAGCGATTTAACAACTCTTCCTTTAGAAACCAACAATTCCCCGTCTCGGAAGCAAATAACCGCTGGGGTACGAAACTAGCGCCCTTGCACCAGGGAGAGGAATTCGGCGCGGGTAGCTGCATTAGTACGGAACAGCCCCCTGTTTGCTGATGTGATGATGTTCGACCCCGGCTTTTTCACCCCCCGCAGGGTCATGCACATGTGCTCTGCCTGGATCACTACCGCCACCCCATTGGGCTCGAGGGCTTCCATGATTGTCTCCGCGATCTGTGTGGTCAGTCTCTCCTGAATCTGGGGACGCTTCGCCAGAATCTCCACAACGCGGGCCAGCTTCGAGGCACCGACAACGCGCCCCTTGGGGATATAGCCGATGTGAGCAATTCCATAGAAGGGTAGTAGGTGATGCTCACACAGTGAGTAGAAGGGGATGTCCTTGATAATCACCATCTCGTGGTGCCCCTCCTCAAAGCCGACGGCAAGCTCCTCCTTGGGGTCGACGCCGATACCCATGAAAAGCTCGGCATACATCTCGGCGATGCGCCTGGGGGTCCCCACCATGCCCTCCCTCGTTGGGTCTTCACCGATAGCTTCGATTATGGATAGCACTGCTTTCTCAATCTTGCGCTCGTCGACCAATGGCCCTCCTTTCAGCGTTTCCCGTAGACCTTGCGGTCCAGGTGTCGGATGGTATCCTTTGCCGGAATGGTATAGAGCTCCGCCCCAAGGTAAAGGGCGGGTGAAACGCGCTCTAGATTGAGCGCCTGCTCCGCGGTAAATAGCTCCTCCTCAAAGTGGGAAGCCAGTATCTCGCCAACAACCCATACATGGTCGCCATAGGTTTTATGGTCCACCAGCCGGCACTCGTAGCAGGCGTAGGCATCCTTCAGGACGGGCACCGATGTCTTTAGCGGCTTCTCCTTTTCGATTCCCCACCTCTGGAACTTGTCCCCCTCCCTTCCTGAGATGCCGCCTACAGAGGCAACGAGCTCCGCCTTCTCAATGGGCATGAAGTTCACCCCAAACTCCTTGGACTCAAGTATCATCTCAATGGTGAGCCTTTTCGGGGCGATGGAAACCCCAAACAGGGGAGGATTAACTGAAATGGAGGAGTGCCATGCTGCGGCCATGCAGTTGTCCTTTCCCCCGGCGTGAACGGTGACTATAGCAGCCACCCTGGGGTAGTGGTGAGAGTACTTCCCTGCGCCTGCCATGCTCACTTTAGCCATTGAGACCTCCTTTCTATTGGGCACCCTTCAAAATATCGTCGAGAATTTGATTAAGCATAATGGTAAAGTACCTTTCGCCATTCTTTGTTTTCCAATCCTTACACCTTGCTATTAAAGCCAGATAGACTGTGATGGAACATGTTTCGTATTGAATTGTTCTTTTCAAATCTTTTAGAGAATCCCAAAACTTAAGCGTGTCATTATTTTCAAGACAATCGTCTATTGCCTTGCAAATTCTGTTTGGCGCATTTTTCGCTGTATTAATTTCACCAACAAGATAACGATATACCTCAGCAGAAAATACAATCCATGATTTTATATTGTTCTGCTGGGATACTTCGACCAGGTTTTGGAATCCTGGATTTTGTAATGCTTGTTTACGTAATGCTTGACCAGACTTTCTTGAGAACAGTTTTTTAAGGTCGCCATATTGGTTTGTTGGTAATGCTTCCAAACAATCGAAAAACAATCTCGGTCTGCCGCTGTAATCACAACTTAATAGACATTCCGACAATATTTCTGGTGTCTTGCTATCCCAGTTCGTAATAGCTTCTTTTATTTTATCTGTAACGGTTAGGTGTTTGCACTCAAACAACCGCTGCCAGAACGAACGTGACCGTGGTTCTGATAAAAAAATGCCCGTTTTGACCGATAGTGGGTGAGGATTGCTAAAAAGAAACATGACAGAATTATATCTTTTTCCAGTACCTTCTGGATGTATCTTTTCAGTTTTGAATGTTAACCTTCTCTGTTCATCGTTAAATAGGCAAATTTTTGACAAATTTTTAAAATCGTCATGCTGATTAATTGTTGTTTTAATAAAATCATACTGGTCATTTAGAATGATTGTTTGCTCGCTGATAATGGTGTTCATGTTCTATTTTTTCAGTATATAACTACGATTATATTGACGTAAACCGCTTTAGCTCAAGCTCAGGGCTCGCTCGATAGCGACGAGCTCCGCAGGAAGCTCAGCAGGAGGCTGGGCGCATTCTATCGCCGTATCTGGGTCCTTCAGCCCGGCGCCGGTGATGATGCAGACCACTTTTCTGTCCTTCAGGCTCATGCCCTGTCCGGTGACCTTCAATAGACCGGCCACGGAGGCCGCAGAGGCCGGCTCGCCGAAGATGCCCTCCGAGGTAGCGAGCAGGCGATAGGCGGAGAGTATCTCTTCATCGGTGACCGAGTCGATGATACCACCCGATTCATCCCTGGCGGCGACCGCCTCCTGCCAGCTTGCCGGGTTGCCGATCCTGATAGCTGTGGCCACCGTCTCCGGGTGCTCAAAGATCCTCCCCTGGACGATAGGGGACGCTCCCTCAGCCTGAAATCCCATCATCTTTGGCTTTTTGTTGGATTTGCCCACCCCGTGGTATTCCACATACCCCTTCCAGTAGGCGGTGATATTTCCCGCATTGCCCACCGGGATGAAGTGATAGTCCGGGGCATCGCCTAAAGCATCTACGATCTCAAAGGCAGCGGTCTTCTGCCCCTCGATGCGATTGGGGTTCATGGAATTGACCAGGGTGAGGGGATGTTTCTTGGTCAGGGTGATCACAATTTGCAGCGCCTGGTCGAAGTTGCCATCGATAGCTATGATCTCTGCCCCATAGATAAGGGCCTGGGACAGCTTCCCCTGGGCGATCTTTCCCTCGGGAATGATGACGATGGTCCGCAGCCCGAATCTTGCACCGAATGCAGCCGCCGAGGCACTGGTATTGCCGGTGGAGGCGCAGATAATAGCCTTGCTCCCCTCCTCCACCGCCTTGGCCACAGCCACCACCATCCCGCGATCCTTGAAGGAGCCGGTAGGATTGCACCCCTCAAGCTTGAAGTAGAGCTCGCACCCCAGCTCCTTCTCAATCTTACGCGAGCGCACCAGCGGCGTATCACCCTCGCCCAGCGTCAGCATGGGGGTCTGGGGGGTGATGGGGAGAAATTCGCGGTACTTCTCTAGAATACCTTGTTTCATTTTTCTAACGACCCAGCATTCTTTGACCACCACCCCTCAGGAAGCACGTTTATGCTAACAGAAAGGTCTACAGGATAAGAGTCGAAGTCATCAAGCAATTGGAACTCTAAAGCAACCTCACTGCCTTGGACTACAAAGAGATGATGAGAGTTCGAAGCCGTACCTGCTGGTGGTGACCAAATCTTTCTACGTCCCGTCGATGAACTCCGCCATTCAGCCTTGTTAAAGAGCACATCATATGCAGCTTGCTCCATGCGGCGGATCACAGGCCGAATGTCTGACTCCAAGACGAATTCCGGTTTTTTATCAGCGTGCGTTGCTGGATCCCGCAAGTGGACTACATATTTCTTGATCTCTGCCTTTGTATAGCCTTGGCCAGTAGGTTCCAGAAACTCTGCAAGTTTCATAGCAAGCTTGTCCTTACTGCAGCGAAAAGCCCGTTCGAAGAGTCGTAAAAACTCGTGGAACTTGCCGGTTGCATGAGTGTGTGAGAGTGCCTCGGCTAGTAGTTGCACACCATCTAACCGACCCTGTAGAGATTTCTGTATGGTTTCATCAAGCTTGACACGGAACTTAGCGCCTGATAATAGTTGGCGACTTGATAGGATCCCTTTGGTTCTATCTAACCATGCATGAGATTCTGAATCCTCCGGCAGAAAGGCAATACATGGAATTGGTGATGAGATCGACCTTTTACATCCTTCGGCGATCGCAATCATATTTGCAGCAGTCTCAATGGCACGCTCTGCTTGTTTGCGTGGCTCCTCAGGTACAACAACAAGCCCATCGTTCGTCAGCCCTGGCCACTTGCGAAGCTCGACTAGTGCAGCTACCATAAGCCGCAACTTTCCATTCACATCCCAGGCGCCCATAGTTTGCACTTTGGCTGGCTTTTGCTCCATTTCCCAAGAGCGCCAACCCTCCGGAGCGGGGTTGAAATATAGTGTTGCTAAGCGAATTAGCTTCATGATTATAGTGTTATCTATCTCCCCAGAAATGGGAAAGATAGCCCATTCTTTATGCCCCTCTAGTCCTCCACCCGGACAAAGTTCGAGATCTCCCGCACTACATCGAGGCGTTCGATCTCGCCCATCGCCTGTTGCATTGCCTGCTCCTTTGCCGGGTAGGTCATGAGCACGATCTCCGCCACATCTGCGGAGACATCGCTCTCCTTCTGAATCACCGATGAGATGCTGATCATGTTGTCACCCAGGATTTTGGATATCTTGGCCAGCACGCCGGGGCGATCGATGGTGCTCATCCTGAGATAGTACCGGGTCTCGATCTCGGAGATGGGCTTGATCCGCTTTTTAGGGTCAAGCCGCAATGTTGGGGTGATTTTTACCCCACGGACGATCCGCTGTGCGACATCGATCACATCGGCGATTACGGCGCTTGAGGTAGGAGAAGGGCCCGCCCCCTGCCCGTAGAACAGCACTCGCCCCACCAGGTCACCCTCTACCTGAACTGCATTATAGACGCCATCAACCTTGGCCAGGAGCAGGTCTTGGGGAAGGAAAACGGGGTGGACGCGCACCTCAACGGCGCCATCCTGCTCTTTGGCGATGGCGAGGAGCTTTATCTCGTAGCCCAGCTCCTTTGCGTAGCGGAAGTCGCGGGATGAGAGACGGGAAATGCCCTCCCGATAAATGTCATCGGGGCGCACCTCGATATGAAAGGCCAGGGAGGCGAGTATGACGAGCTTGTAGGCGGCGTCTATCCCCTCGATATCGTTTGTGGGGTCGGCTTCGGCGTAGCCAAGCTCCTGCGCCTGCTTCAGGGCCGAGGAGAAATCGAGCCCCTCAGAGGCCATCCTGGTAAGGATGTAGTTGGTGGTACCATTGATAATGGCATAAATAGCCGAGATCTCATTGGCCAAAAGGTCCTGCTTGAATGGGGCGATCAGGGGGATGCCCCCGCCCACACTGGCCTCGTAGAGGATGTCAACTCCCTTCTCTTTAGCCAGAGAGAGGAACTCGGGGAAATGCTTTGCCATCACCTCCTTATTGGAAGTGACAACATATTTCCCCCTATTCATCGCCTCGTTGATAAATTCCATGGCGGGGTGCTCGCCGCCCAGAACCTCGATTATTATATCGATCTCCGGGTCACCTATGACCTCTGCCGGGTCGGTGGTAAAGAGATCGGAGTCCATCTTCGAAGCGCGGGTCTTGGCGAGATCTTTCTCCGCTATTTTCCTCAGGCGTAGCGGGCAACCCACCTGTGCATCGAGCGCCTCCGCCCGTCCGGATAGTGCCCGGGCCACACTGCCGCCCACCACGCCCAGCCCCAGCAGTCCGATCCCGATGCTCTCCTTTTTACCCAATTGTCATTTCCTCCGCTAACTTATTCGGTCTAAGGCCCACTCATAAAGGTCTTCCAGATTTTTCATATATTCCGGATTTTCCTGATCGTACTTCGGGTTGCGCTCCACCTTATTCTCCCTCTCCTGCGCAAGCCAGCTAGCAAGTTCACTGGTTGCTAGCTGTTTTCGTACCTCTTCATCAAGCGCCCGCTCCTCCTTGTCCAGGACCTTGATTATATAGTAGCCATCATTAGTAAAAAAGGGCTCGCTAACGTTACCGATATTGCTGCTAAAGGCGACCTCATCAAACTCCTGGCTCATTATCCCCCGGGGCAGCCAGCCCAGGTCGCCATCACCATACTGCTCGGCAAGGGATGCGAAATCCTCACCCTCAGACAGGTTCCCCATTACTACCAGTGCCTCCTCCTCGGTGGCTACCGTGATCGCCTGTACATGAACCTGCTCGGCGGATTGGGGAACCTGGGCCACGAAATATTTGCCCAGCTTATCTCGTAATAGGTCCGTCTTAATCACCTCTCGAAACTCCTGGCTCGAAAGCCCCATGTTGCTGAGCACCTGCTGGTAGCGGTCCTCGAACTCCTCATCGCTAAGTGGTTCTCCTCCCTCTTCCAGCAAGAGTCTGATCCCTTGGGTGACCTCATCATCGGTGACGCTCAGTTCGTCAGCGGGCGCCCCCTCCATTATGAAAGCCTCAGCTCCCTGCTTCACCAGATCGTTCATCTCCAAGAACAGAATAGGATCTTCACGCTCGTCACCCGAAGGTGGGCAGAAGCCAAGCTGGCACAGGTGAAGCGCATCGGCATAGTCAGCCTTACTAAAAACCCTATCCCCCACCGTGGTGACCCGCTCCCCAGCCGGGGCGATGATTGTGGCATAGACTCCATAGCCGATGATTGCCAGGACTAGGGTAATAACCAGTGTGCCCGCGGCGATAATGATGCGTCGCCTGCGCCTCTCCCACTGCCATCGCGCCATGCGACGCTTGGTGATCTCCCGCTTTGGTGGCGCCTTCACTGTTTTAGCCATTTTTTTAGTAAAGCGCTCTCGGGGGTTTTGGAAGCTATCGAAGGGAGGTTTAAGGTGGGGAAAGCGTCTATTCTCGTGAGCCCATGCTGCCGGCCCGTTGAATGTGGGCTGGGGTAAAGGGGAGTAGCGCGAGATGCCGTGCCCGCTTTACCGCCATCGCTAAAGCCCGCTGGTGCCTGGCACAGGTGCCGGTGCGGCGACGAGGCTCGATCCTTCCCCGATCCGAGATATAGCGACGGAGCATCGCTGGGTCCTTGTAATCGATAGTTTCCACGTGGGCAACACAGAAGGAGCAGACCTTGCGCTTCGGGATAAACCTCCTGCCCCCGCTGCCGCCGGGCCTTCCTCTTCCCTTTGCTTTCGACGACCTTGCAGGCTTTCTTCCAGGCATTC
>JABUBP010000328.1_pt1 | contig 12848 bp, 16 predicted proteins | sample 7240331 | NCBI WGS metagenome assembly JABUBP01 (sample SAMN07256347, study PRJNA390944) | subsurface metagenome | isolation source: Methane hydrate marine sediment | place: Pacific Ocean: Eastern North Pacific, ODP site 1244 | collected 2002 | reverse complement strand
CGCCTTGAGCTTTCGCGCCGCCTTCGCGCCGATCTCCCGACTGAACGAGGTCCGGTCTTTTTCGTTCTTGATTTCCGATTCTTTACTCATGATGAAACTCCGCCAAACCGCGGATGAAACCGCTTTCCATTCTCGCAATCACCGAACGGACGCGCCGCTCCCGTTCGTTCAGGTCAAGAAACTCCCGCTCCACCGCCTCACTCAGTTGGCCGAGGTCCGTGCCGCCAATTGCGTTGCGCACGGAAACGAGCACTTCCAAGCCGGTCTTGACCAGTATCCCTTCATCGACGGCCACGTAAACCTCGCCCTCTGCTTCGGTTTCGTAGATCAGAATCCCGGGCGCAAGCGCCGCGACGCAGTCAAGTCGGCGTGGCAAGAGCCCGAACGAGCCCTCGCGGGTCTCCGCAACAATGCGCGAAACGTCGGTTTTTTCGGCGAAGATTTGGAATGGTAGGAGGACCTTAAGATTCATGAGTGTCGGCTGCTGCATGTTCGACCTCCGGTTGAGTTTTCGGCTCAGGCTTTGGCTGCGGTTCAAACTTGGCTTTGGGCTTGAAATCGGCGGCAGGCTTTGGGTCGCCCTTGGCCTCGGTCTTGGACTCAGGTTCGGCTTTGCCTACAGGCTTACCGGTCTCGGCTTTTGCCCTCGCCTCGGCGATCGCCCCGATCATGTAGAGCGCGCTTTCTGGGTAATCTTTGAATTCATCGCGCAGGATTCGCTCGCAGCCCTCGAGCGAGTCTTTGAGGCTGACGAGTTTTCCTTTTATGCCGCTGAACTGCTCAGTGGCGAAAAACGGCTGTGTGAGGAATCGCTCCAGCCGTCGGGCGCGGGTGACTACGTTGCGGTCTTCCGGCGCCAGTTGTTCAAAGCCGAGCATGGCGATGATGTCCTTGAGATCTTCGTACTGCGCGAGCGTCCGCCGGATTTCCTGCGCCAAGTCGTAGTGTCGTTCGCCAATGATACTCGGCGTGGCCATTTTGGAGCCGGATTGCAGCAGATCGATAGCCGGGTAAAGTCCTTCACTCGCCCGCTTGCGCGAAAGTACGATGGACGCCGAGAGATGCGAAAACGTATGCACCGCCGCCGGATCGGTCAAATCGTCCGCCGGCACATACACTGCCTGGATTGAGGTGATGGCGCCGGTATCGGTGTTGGCGATGCGCTCCTCCAGCCGAGACAACTCTGTGCCCATCGTGGGCTGATAGCCCAGTCGCGACGGCATTTGCCCCATCAGGCCGGACACCTCCGCGCCGGCCTGGATGAAACGAAAAATGTTGTCGATGAGCATCAGAACGTCGCGATGCTCGTCGTCCCGGAAATACTCGGCCATCGTCAGCGCCGCGTGGCCCACCCGGAACCGGCTGCCCGGAGGCTCGTTCATCTGCCCGAACACCATCACCATGTCCGGCAGTACGCCTGCCTCCTTCATGTCATGGTAAAGTTCCTCCCCCTCACGACATCGTTCGCCGATTCCGCAAAAAATGCTTACACCCTTCTGGTGCCCGATCATGTTGTGAATCATTTCGGTGAGCAATACCGTCTTGCCAACGCCCGCCCCGCCGAACAGGCCCGCTTTGCCGCCACGTTCGAGCGGCACCAGCACATCGATGACCTTTATCCCTGTTTCGAAGATCTCGGATTTGGTGGAACGTCGTGCTAACGGCGGCGGCGCTTGATGGACTGTGCGCCATTGGACATCTGTCGGCGCATCTCCACGATCGATGGCGTTCCCGAAAACATCGAACATTCGCGAAAGAACTCCCTTGCCGACCGGCGCCATTAATGGCCCTCCCGTGTCTTCCACGGCCATGCCGCGAGCGAGACCTTGCGTGGGGGTCAGCGCTATTCCACGAACGCGATGTGCGTCGGGTTGCGCTAAAACCTCGATGACAATTTTCCCGTCCTTCGCTTGCAGCAACGAGTAGATGGGCGGCAAATGCGCGTCGAACCGTATGTCTACGACACTGCCGCGCACCGAGACCACCACGCCGAGGTTCGAAGGACTGTTGTTATCGCCCATGCGACAGCTCCTTGGATCTCCCATAGCGTCGGATCAGGGTGTTGGTTGAGCTATCGTGCTTGAGTTGACGCTTGGCCACGGTCTCAAGTTCGGGGACGATGCGCGCGGCAGGCACCTTCCCCTGTTCGACCCCCCACTGGTCAAATGAGTCGATGTTCCAAATGGCACCTTGAGTGAAGACACTGTGTTCGTACAGTGCCACGAGCTTCCCCAGCGCCACCGGAGTCAACCGTTCCAGGAGGATCACGCTGGACGGACGGTTGCCCTCGAAGGTCCGGTGCGGCACCAGCCATGCTGGTGTGCCTTCGGCTAGGACCTCCTGCGGCGTTTTGCCAAAGGCCAACGCCTCTGCCTGGGCAAACACGTTGGCCAAGACCAGGTCATGGTGGCGACCGAGAGGATTGAGCGGCTGGACAAACCCGATAAAGTCGCAGGGGATGAGCTTGGTGCCCTGATGAATCAGTTGGTAGAAGGAGTGCTGGGCACTGGTACCCGGTTCCCCCCAGTAGATTGGACTGGTTTGGTAAACAACGTCGGTCCCGTCAAGCGCGACGTGCTTGCCATTGCTCTCCATCGTCAACTGCTGGAGGTAAACCGGGAAGCGCTTCAAGTACTGCTCATACGGAAGGACCGCCGTAGTCTGCGCACCGAAGAAGTTGTTGTACCAGAGGCCCAGGAGCCCCATGAGTACCGGCAAGTTGCGCTCGAAAGGGGCAGTGCGGAAATGCTCGTCCATCTGGTGGCAACCGTCGGGCATGGCGCGAAAATTTTCGGGACCAGTCGCGATCATTGTCGAAAGGCCAATCGCCGAGTCCATTGAGTACCGCCCACCGACCCAATCCCAAAACTCGAACATATTTGCGGTGTCGATGCCGAACTTGGCCACTTCCACGACGTTGGTCGAGACCGCGACAAAATGCCTGGCAACAGGGGGGTCTCGTCGTAGAGGATCGCGCCACTGATGCTCTCACCGAGACCGGGGGTGGTCACGATCAATTCACGATAGGCGCGCCGGGCCTCCTCGGTCTGGGGAATCCCGACCCTGGCAAATCGTTTGTTGCAGGTTGGGTTGCTTTCGTCCATCGACAGCAGGCCCTTGTCGCCGGCGACCAGCGTCCTTGCGGTGTCTATAAGCTCTCTCGCATTCATTTGGGATTGCTCCAATTCCATTTCCAGTTCCGGATTTCCGACATATCGTGGCCATGTTTATTACTGTAATGAATGGTAGGAAAAGTTATAACCCGGCTTCAAGCGAATCGTCAACAGGGAGGTGCAAGATCAGCAAGATCGCAGGTTGATCCTTGAGAATAGCGCTGAGGCGCTGCAATTCGACTGAGGTGGCAGCGGCATGTGGCCATCAAAGTGTCTTTTTAAGCTGAGGGCTTGAGAAGTGGAGGATTGTCGGCTGTTCGTGCTACTGCGGATCTACCGTTCACCGCGGCGAGAAGATTGGAGGTAGGTGCCTAGTTCAAGGATGAGGTATCTAATCCCGGCGGTGGTTTGCCGGTTTTTACAAGATGGCGAAGGATCTTCTTAAGCTCCTCCGGATCGGTTATAATGGCCAGAATTCTCATGGGTGAACCACAGCGACTACAGACCATCGGATCCACTTCGTACACCTTGGCGATCAGCAGTGCCCATGCGGCCCTGCGCTCCGCTGAGCAGACAGGAGCATCAGCGTCGTATATGTCTTGGCTTTCGTGTGAATCCTGAGAATCAGGGTGCTTCTGCTTCCATCCCTCAGGCGCATGGGCGGCCACATAGGGCTTACAGGTCCACTTGCCCTGGCTGCGGGAGGAGTACAGCCCGTAGCGCCGAAGGTATTGTACTCTCTTTGGTGGCAGGTGCTGGGTTAGAAGAGCGATAAAATCGGCTGCATCGAAGAGCTTCAGGTTTTCTTTGAAGTATTCGTTGAATGAGGTGTGGAAGAAAACCTTTCCGTGGAAGCTCTCGAAGCTCACCTTCTTGAGCGAGATTGGTGGGCGTGCTAGATACTGCGCAAGGCTCTCCCGCTCCTTAGAGCTTCCGCCCGGCAGCAGGATGGAGGCGTCCACACTGAAGCCGGAGTGTCTCCATCTGAGAAGGTTATCCGCCATATCCTGGCTGATGAGCTCGCTGTCGAGAAAGAACTTGACCACACGCCTCCGGAAGCACTCGGTCATCTCCTGTAGGTTGCCGAATGGGATGTGGATGAAATTGCCGTCTTTATCGAAGCCGCCCTCCAGCACGATGGCGTGCCAGTGGGAATTCCACCGTAAAAACTCTCCGAACGACTGAAAGCAGAGCAAAGCGGCGCTCTCCACGGTGGTTCCCGCCACTTCGGTGAAATACCCCCTGATGAGATCGAAGATGAGCCTGCTCAGTTCGGAGAAGAGCTTTCTGTCATGGCGGAAGAACACTCTCAGGCATTTGGGCAGACTGAGCGTCACGAATCTGTGTGGAAGACGCAGGAGAAGATCATTCTCCGCGTACTCGGCGAACAGGAGGGTTCGTTTCTGAGAACAGGAAGGGCAGAGATGGAAGCCTTTGCAACTGAAGGGACGAAAGAACTCCTCTCTACATTCAGGATTGGTGCATGGTTTCACCCTATGGGCTGTATGCGGGCGACTCCCTGAGAGTAATCGCCACAGCAGAGGAAGTTCTCGACCACCTCCGTGATGCGATCCAGACGGAATCGTCCGAAGGTAGGGGCATAGTCTTGCTCATAGGTGTCGACGAACTCTTGGAAGTGCTCCTTGAAAATTGCCTGAAGCACGTTCGTTCCGCGTTGGCGGTACCTCTGGGGCCGATCTGGATCGAGGGCAAGAGAAAGTTGTGCCTGCACATGGAGATATAACGGTTAAGTGTTGCCCGGTGCTTTCCTTCGGAGAAAAACACGGTGCGGTCCTCAATCCCCGGCGCCCGGATCACATCAAGCAGGAGGGGGCGAATAGCCCCTATCCTCCTACACCACCGTACGCACGGTTCCGATACGGCGGTTAAAGAACCCCTTCATGTACTCCGGCAACGGCAGAATGAATACCAGAAAGCCGGCGCCGATCGCCTTTCGCGAGGAGAGGAAGAGCTCGACGCTATCTCCCACCTCCAAGGGAAGATCGTTCGCGTTTCGGGCTTTGAGGGTCGTGTCTTTCCTCTTGAATCCGTGATTGCATCCGCCGCTGCCGCCGCAGGTTTCACAGTCCTGGTCGTGACAGTACAGGATCGTAACGTGTTTGGCGTTAATTCCTTTTACTATTCCCGTTATGGTCATCGGCAGACTCCTTACATTCCACCTTCAGCCTTTCGATCGCGGTGGCCTTTCCGTCCGCGCCGATGTCGATCAGAACTCCTTGCAGCTCCAGCCCCTTCCAGGAAGTTTTGGACCGCTCCGGTATCTGGGTTCTGAATTTGCCGATTTAGATTTCCGGTTCCAACCCGCCGACGGAATCGAACTTGACGCCACCGATTGCATGTAAAACCTTCTTGGACAGCCCTTTCATTTGGCGGATGACGGCCTCAAGTTCTCTTCTGTTCACAGTCCACTATTCTATTAGATCAGCCTCCTCGGGTTTCAACAGCCGCGAAACTGTCTTTCCGGTTTCTTTGCTCGTCCAGTAGGTATAGGGACCATGCTTGGCTTCCGGGTCTTTATGGCAGGCACAGTTCTGCTTTCCACAGGTCAGGTATCTACACTGGATATGTCCTGGCCAGATGAACCCGATATCCGATAATTTGGCCGTAATCTTTCGGTATTGAACATCCAAGGAGATAACCCTGCCGATTGCCGGCATTTGCTAAGATTTGTACCATTACTCGAGAGGGACGGCTATATACGGCAAACCCGATCAAGACCTGTTAGACCGGCTGGTCCGGCAAACGGCGACCTATTCCCGAGAGTGAGAAGAAGCGCTTTTGAATCAAACATAAGTGATTGACAGTGGTTCTTCATAATCGCTGGCCGGCAGGCTACGCCCCGGTTTTGTTGCTTTTGGACGATCAAGCTGCCTACGCCGTGCAACCGGGGATTTCACGGCGAAAATCCACTAGAAATCACGCTGACAGAGCGTCGGAATTGAAGTGGTCTACAGGGTGAAGTCCTTAAGATAAGATCCTCCATGGGCTAATCTTCTAGTATGATGTATTGTCATACTCAGGAGTAAACATGCCAAAGTCAAAAATTGCGATAACCATCGATGACGGAATTGTCGGGCGTATTGATACTTTGGTCCGGCAGCGTACATACTCTAATCGAAGTCGAGCTATCGAGGAAGCTGTTAGAGAAAAGCTTGACCGGTTAGAGCGATCCCAGTTGGCTCGCGAAGTATCGAAGCTTGATCCCGAATTCGAGCGTTCACTAGCTGAAGAGGGTCTCTCCAAAGACCAAGCAGAATGAAACTCCCCGGAATTGTTGGACACGAAGTTAGGCACCATGTTAGAAGGGGAAGGTTATGGGACAGACACGTAGTAAGCATACAAGAGAGTTCAAGATCGAGGCCGTGCGTCTGCTCAATACCAGCGGCAAGAGCGATCATGAGATTGAAGCGGATCTGGGGATCGGAACCGGGATGATCTATAAGTGGCGCCGGCAGCTTGAGGCGGAGGCCTCTGAGGGGCTGAGGGCGTTTCCCGGAAATGGGAACCCCAGGGATGAAGAGCTCACTAAGCTTCGCAAAGAGAATGCGATATTACGCGAAAAGCGGGACCCCCGTTCGACCCTGTGGTACTTCACCCTTCCCACACCCGCTGTGGGATCACGATTGATCTCCTCCCGGTACAGCGCCTCCCGGAAAATCACCTTTACGATCCCAAGGGCTTTGTTCACTGTAGCTGGTGCATTCTTTGATAGCATTCGGGAACACAAGTCCAGCACATCCGCTCGAGTGATCTCAGACAACCACTTTCTTGCGAATGGATCCTTGAGGACATGCTTTTTCAGCCGTTGACGCTGAATCCTGGTATGACGTAGGGTGATGCTTTTCCTCTCCTCACGCAGCCGGCGGATGTGCGGGCAGCGTTCCCAGATGAAAAAAGGGTCTGCATACCGGCAGAAGCTCGCATGTCGTTGCCGACTGTGACCTTCGTGGCTGCGCAGAAGCTCTACCACGAAGGCTTCGACTTTCATCCGGGTCGTCTGCCCTGTGGTGTGAAAGGTGCTCTCTTCAGAAAGAAGGTAATACCAGTAACGACCTCGCTTGAAATCAAAAAAGGCCGCTTCATGGAGCGCCCCGTTTCACACTTTTTTCACAAGTGTCCGCGAAACCGGGACCCACGAAACTGCCCTTAAGCGGTAAGTTTCTTTGTGACCGATACTTAGTAGCGGGCAATGCAGGATTCGCGCCCCACGGCCAAGGCTTGCGGAGGGCGCAGGTTCGTTTTGTGAACTTCCTTTGGGTCAGCTATCAGATTTAATCCTCGTTCCGGTGAATAGCCGTGCGCTGTGATGAACAGTCAAAACCTGGACCTCGTCTTTGATAGTTCTATAGATTATTCGATAATTACCATGAAAGATTTCTCTAATCGTCTCTTGATTTGATTCCGGAACCACTCTTCCTGCATTGGGAAATGATTTCAGCGTTTTCGCTTTTTCGAACACTTGGTTAGCAAAGAGATGAGCGAAGTTGTTTGAATCGCGAGCTATAAATTGGCAGATTGCTTTGATATCATCGAGTGCTTGAGGAGTCCACCTTAATCGAGCCATTTGTTTAGTCGTTTTTTGGCTTCTTCGTGTGAGACTGTATTTCCGGCATCTGCTTGTTGAATTCCCTTTTCGATCTTATAGAGTATATACAGTTTCTCCATCGCCTCTTCGATACTCGTTTTTTCTGGCAGATCGTGAATCAAGCGCTCAATTTTTGCTTTCAACGTTGTTTGTTCCATTGCTCCTCCAGTGTTTGAAGTATAGCAAAGGTAGGTGACGTGGTCTATTCAGGATGTTTTGATCATATTTTCACAATCAGAAATTGCGAGGTGTAAGAGCGGCAGATAGGAGTGAAAATCGAGCAATGCGGGATTCGCGCCCCACGGCCAAGGCTTGCGGAGGGTACAGATTCCCCCTCACCTTGGAGGTTGGCAGATTGGGCCCGCGTTCTCTACCCACTCCGTATCAGCTACCCTGTTGTCTGAAACTCAATTTTCTTTGCCTCGGTAATACGCTGGGATGCGTCGAGCACTTCTATCGAGACAAGATTGCCGTCCTTGTCATAATCGAGGATAGTCCCGGGCTTATCCTCGTCACTCTCAGCGATTGAGGCATGTTCATTGAAGATCACGGTTAGGGAATCTGTAGTGTTATCGTAAGTTACTTTCACTGTTAACTCCAATATTTGTTAATCTTACTTGTTCGATAGACGGTAACAACTCTTACAGGCGACTCGTCAACGTCGACGAAAATACGAACAAGAGACTCCGGTTATCTACCATCACCTGAGACTGCAGAACGACACGTCCTGGACGAACCTCCAAAACCTGCTCCGGATCACGGAGTATTGAACGCACAACATTTGCTTCGATTCCTCGACGCCTCATCTGCGCCGCTGCATGATCGGTGATTACTGCTTCGGAAAGCAATCGAATTCCCACCAATTTCGATTTCACCTCGAAGATTCGCACTGAGTCCAGTGATGGATGATGGAGACAGAAAAAGACGGAAGATGGTGGTTGTGGAAAATATTTGAAAAAAAGCACTTGACCTATCTAAAACAATCAAAGGCCGGGGTACCTTTGCGGAAACGCCTCGAATCTCACCTAACCAATTGATGAGAAAATTCCGAAACGTTCTCAGGTTCGTGCTGCAAAGCATTCCATAGATCTAACTTCGTCTGCATATTCAACCAACTTTCCGGACTAGTATTTGTTGCTTTAGCAATCCTTAAGGCCATAGCAGGGCTGAGAGTGGCTTTCTGATTAACCAGTTCAGAAAGTGTCTTCCGAGAGACGCCAAGGTTTTTTGCAGCTTCGGTCACAGTAAGCCCGAGGGGCTTGATCACATCCTCTAAAAGGACTTCGCCGGGGTGGGTAGGCTTCCTCGATATCATAATCTTTCCCTCCAATGTTCAGTGATAGTCCAAATAATCAATATCTGTGGCATCTTCACCTTCAAACTTGAATGTAACACGCCAGTTTCCGCTCTCCCGAACAGACCAGGTTCCCTTCTCTTGCCCTGATAATTGGTGTAGGTGGTATCCCGGCAAGTTCATGTCCGAGGGCTGCACCGATGCATCAAGCCTATCTTGTATACGGGCCAATTTGGAGGTATGGTCCGGGTTGATACCTCGTTTGTTTCCGCTTTCATAATACTCGCGTAGTCCTTTATTCCGGAACAACTTGATCATTCTTACAATAAAGATATATGTGTAACCCGTTACGTGTCAATACTCAATGGTTCCTACGACCTCTGACAGGTGCCCCAAGGTAGTAGGTTTCTATCGGGAAAGGATCAGTTCAGATTTCATTATCGGGGCTCACGCGGTGCTGCGGGCAGACCGGTTTCTTTCCCGCGATCGCGGCTTCTACAAAACGTACTTCCCAAATAGCGGGTTTTATAGGGACATCGATGAGACAAGGCGTGCCGGAGCCCGACAGCGTGGTCATGATGTTCTCCCCCGCTGTCGAGACGGACGGGCTGATGTGGCGCCTGTCGGCCGATGGTTACGGCCTGGGGCATGCCCTCGAGATACTTCCCGACGGACGGCGTTTAGTCAGCCATGGAGGCCAGAACTCCGGCTGGATTTCCCACTACGCCTTGGTTCCGGAATCCGGGGAGGGGATCGTGGTGCTGACCAACAGTGAACGTAGCTTTCTTCTGATCGCCCGCATCCTGGCCGACTGGGCCCGCTGGCAAGGTCTCGGAGGAGTGAAACCAAGCCAGGCTCTTTTAGGAACGGCGGTGGTCATCCGGAGCGTCGCAATTAGTCTGCTTCTCGTTTCGCTCACGCTCGGAGGATGTCTGGCCTTCGGGCTGGCGGCGGGAAATCGCGGTTTTTCATTGAAATTTCGGGATTCGCGATTCCCGCGTGTCGTTCAGATAGTATTGGTTTTCATTCTGCTGAGAGCGGGGTGGGGGATCACCCGACTCGGTCTCATGGAGCTTTTTCCGGTCCTCTCCGTGTGGTTGTTTGTCTCCCTGCTGACCTGCGCCCCAGTACTGCTGCTGATCGCGCTTTTCCCCGGGAAGACGGCGACAGTTACGAGGTAGCGTTCGTTATCGCTCGCTGAACTGTTTGCCCGTGGCTAGCTCGACGCAGCGGTAGGCTCCGTCGTACAGGCCGATACTCTTGTTCTTTACGATGCAGCGGCAGTACAGGCGCAGAAGGTCGTGGTGATCGACCAGCAGATCGATTGCCTGCAGGGTCTCCGGAATCGTGTGGGTTTCCACGGTTCCATCCCCGAGCTCGGCGCTGCGAATGGCCCCCCATTTCTCGTGCCCTCCGACCCGCTCGTTGAAAATCTTGGGTATCGGGTAGAAGGCCAGCTCACTCGGCTTGGTGATCATGACATCGCTGACGCGCATCATGTAGTTGGTTGCGTAGACCGCGTGGAAGGTGTTGTCGAAGAGAAAGACGTGCAGCCCGCTGGCCGGCTTGGTTCGAATCTCATCAACGAGAGCCTTTGTTTGCTCCCACGTGAATCGGGCCTGCACGAGCTGCTTGTGAGGCTCCAGCTCGGCCTCGAGCCAGTCCCAGTTGTCCCTGTGGTCCCCCAGATTGACGAACAACGCCACCTTCTCCTGTTTGATTAAAGGTATGCAGTGCTCGATGATAGCCCGAAACAGTTCCCGCTGCGCTCCCGCCCCTCCCATGGTCAGGAGCAATCGCCGCGGCTCGCCGTTTTCCAGGCGACGGAGACGGGCTTGGCAGTCGGCTTCGATGTTGTGCACCAGCTCGTGGTCCACGTGATGCCCCGTGAAGTACAGAGCATCCGCGGGAACCGGATCGAGAATCCCGCCTCTGTCGTCGAAGCCCCGCATCGCGCGGAACCCGTAGTAGCCGGATGGGGATTGAACCCCGTGCTTGGCTCCTTCGGTGAGCTGGAAGGCCATCGGCCAGTTGTCGAACATCAAATCCACGACGTTGGTCATCCCCCCGGCCACCGCGCCCATGCAGTTCCACATGTGGGAGGTCAGCACCGGGATATCCGCCGGCAGCGCCTGGTGCAGGGTTCGAAACAGCTCGCTCATCGCGTAATCCTTGACATTGTTTTTCAAAAACCGCCACGGCCAGCCTTCGATCCAGGTGTTGAGGAACCACCAGAGCCCGGGAAGAGTCCGCTCCCCTGTTGTCACGGATTCCCACACGAAGCGATTGAAGAAACGGCTGCGCTGAGACAAGCGGGAGAAACGGCTGTAGTTGGTGTTGCACCAGTTGATCACATCCGTTGTGATTCCGGGGATGGCCAGGAAATCCAGCCAGTAGGGGGTGAAACCCAGGGCCCTGGCGCAGGAGGCGGCGGCCATGGCGATGCGGTAGTGGCCGAAGCCCATCCGTATGGTACTGCAAACAACTGCGTTGTTGGCATCGATTTTCTCTCCCCGATCGTCTCTGAGGATGTCCTTCACGCCGAAGATCGGACCGAGGTACGGGTTTTCATGGAGACTCAGCGTGTAGCTTTCCCTCGGATCGAAATGGAATTTGCGTTTGAACCAGTTCTGACGGCGGACAATCGCCCGGGAATGGGATCGCTTCAGCCGGTTTCCAAAAACCACGAAACGGCCGTTTTCGCGTTTCATGAAGTGGCTGTCCCGAAAGCTACTTACTCGACCCGAGGGTCAATCCCTCGATGAAGTAGCGCTGCAGGAAGATGAACACGATGATCGTGGGAATTGCGGCCAGCAGGGCACCGGACACGATAACCGTCCAGTCCATGATGAACTGCCCCTGCAGGGAGGCCAGACCCGCGGTCACAGGCATGCGCTCTTCACTGCGCACCAGCACGATGGCCAGTATGTAGTCATTGAAGATCCAGGTAAACTCGAGCGTGGCGATGGCCGCCAGAGCTGGAATCGTCAGGGGCATCATGATTTGCCACCAGATGCGGAACTCGTTGCAGCCGTCGATGCGGGCGGCTTCTAAGATCTGGATAGGAACGGTAACCATGTAGTTCCTCAGTACGAAAGTGCAGAATCCCATCTGAAAGGCGGTGTGGAAGGCGATCAATCCCCAGTAGGTGTCGTAGAGGCCGAGAAAGTCGGTTAAACGGAATACCGGCAGGAGCAGCACCTGGAAGGGCAGCATCATGCCCCCTACGTAGAGAAAGTAGATCAGCCGGTTGGCTCGGAATCGAAATCGGGCCAGGGCATAGGCGGATAGGGAGGAGAAGAACAATGTCAGGACCAGGGAAGGGATCGTAATGATGAAACTGTTCGGCAGGAACTTGCTCAGGCCCCCCCGCTCCCAGGCTGTTCTGAAGTTGCTGATAACCAGCTTCTCGGGCAGCGCCCAAAATCCTCGCGAGAGGATATCGTCGTTGGTTCGCAATGAGGTGACAACGGTGGTAAAAATCGGGATCAGCCAGAGCAGAGCCAGAAGAACAAGGACGAAGAAGAGAATCACCTTCCAGGGGGAACGGAAAAAAGTACGTGCTGTCATCATTCACCCCCTAGGCTTCTTCGGTTTTCAGCACCCGCCGCAGGTAGATGCCGATGAATATCAGGCTGATGAGAAACAGGATCACCGAGACCGCGGCCCCGTAGCCCATCTTGTAGTTGTTAAAGGCCTCGATGTACATGAAGTTTGCCAGAACGCTGGAAGAGTTGTACGGTCCGCCCCGGGTCATGACCGAAACCAGATCGAAGGCGTGAAGGACATCCTCAGAGACGATCGGGGAGAGAAAATCGATGCCAACAACGCAGTT
>JABUBP010000327.1_pt1 | contig 12884 bp, 12 predicted proteins | sample 7240331 | NCBI WGS metagenome assembly JABUBP01 (sample SAMN07256347, study PRJNA390944) | subsurface metagenome | isolation source: Methane hydrate marine sediment | place: Pacific Ocean: Eastern North Pacific, ODP site 1244 | collected 2002 | reverse complement strand
TGGAGGTTGTCGAGGGTCAGACCTTTCGCTGGGTCGGCCGCTAATACTGCTTCCTTAAAATAGGGTGAAAATAGCTCCATCTTTCCAATCTCGTCGATCACCACCAGCTTGCGTTCCCGTGTCGCTTCTCTGAGTGCCGCGACGCCCACCCTATCCAATCCTTCGATATCCACGCCATACTTGCTAACCCGATAGGGACTTTTAATACCGATATGGGCCAGGATGGCGCTTTGACCGTCAAGGGTGACGATCCTGAAGCCTTGCCTCACCCCGCCCGCTCTTATCTCCTCGGTGAAAAATCCCCCTGCCATTGCCTGTCCGCCTTGCGGACTCCGATACTTCGTTCGGAGGGACTTGTCTAGCGCTTGCTTAATAATCGTGGTCTTGCCCACGCCAGGGCCACCGGTGAGAAGGTAGGCCTTTCTCATGCGCCCCTCTCTGCCCGCTTCTTCTCCTTCACCTTCTTCATTCTCTTGCGATGCTTTAGCTGTGCGACCCTTTTCCTCTTGTTCATGTCACCTCTCAGGAACTTGACTCAACGTTTCGAGTATTAAATGAATACTGACTCCATAAGCTTAGCCGGTATATTAAGCTGGGCGGGACAAACCTCTACGGAGGGGCTATGCTTGTTGCAGAACGCCACCAACGCCTTGTGGCTTTCATGGTAAACGGTTTTGGAACATTTCTTCATGCCCTGCTGCCGAAGACCTCCACAAATTTAGTGATGGAGCGATCGTAGGTTCTCTCGACCTCCGGCGGGAAGAGGCAGCCCGGCAACTCGCCGAGATTTTTATGGTATCGGATGCAATCACAGCACTTCCCCTTACGCTCGCAGGGCTCGTAGGTGCAGATGCATCTCTCTTTGTTGGCATCGATGCGGCACTCCAACTAATTCGCTCCCTTCATTCCTCTTAGACATGTCGCTTTCTAAATTCTTTGGAAACACCTGCTAGGAGTTCCAGGGCCCATGCTGCTGCCTCCTCAGAGAGCGACCCCAGGCCGCAGGAGGGGGTAACCAGACACCGCTCTGTCAGCAGGCGGAAACTGACCCCTTTCCGATTAAGTGCTCCTATGGCCTCCTCCAGGCGGTCGATAAGGCTTTTTACTATCTCACCTTTCAGGTCTTGTTCATCGTGGGGCACGATGCCCCAGGCGATAACGCCACCGCGCTCCAGGAATGCTTTCACCTCTTCAGGATAGAGGGCAATGGTGTAGCTATAATTATAGGCATCGAAGCTCAGAATGTCGAGGGGTGTGGAAAGCAATATTGACCAATCGGTATTGCCGCAGCAGTGGATCCCCTTTAGCCCGCTGATGCCAGAAAAGACCTCCTCCAAAAGGCTTGTTACCTGCTCCCGAGTGATGGAGACAAAGGCGGAGCCAATAGAGGCCATATAGGGCTCATCGACGAAGATGATGGTGTTGGGTGAGATAGCCTTAAGCTCCCGCTCCTGCCAGGCTGCCTTTAGATGGAGGTGTTTGGCCAGGGCATCGGCAAGGGTATCGTCATAGAGGACGGGGCGACGGTTCTCATCGGTCACCGACAGCCCCCAGGTAACCGGCCCGGTCACCTGTCCCTTGACGGCAAAGGGCGAACCGAGCTCCACTTCGAGGAATGCGTGAAGCCCTGCGGCATGGTCAGGGCTCATGGCGTATTTTTCGACCTTGTTCTCTAGATAAGAGGCATAGAGCTGCTCTAGGGGCTTCTCCAGGTCTTTAGCGCAATCGACATAAATTCGATCCCCTTCGATGACCACGCCGGGGAATCCATCGCTGAACTGGGCATACATGTTCTCCAGGAAGGAGCGCTTGGGCAGCTGGGGCCAGGCAGGTATTTCAGGCAAGAACCTAGCCACAAGTGAGCAGGCCTCTTTGGGGTCGGTGTGAGGCATGCTTCCCACCGCAGTAGCTAGTCCGCTGAGCTCAAATCGGGGCAGTTTTTCGCTCCTCCCTAAGAAATTCCCTCACAGCTCTACTCATCACTCGGTTAACATTGCGAGAGCTGTTACTGGGGCCACCACTACTTAATATACTTTCCAATCAAAAGGTCTAGGTCCTTTTTCATCCGCTCAGGAATCTTCTGCGGAGCGGTGATTATTGCATTCTTAAGCGCTTCGCCACAGCCGCATTCCCGCTCCTCTGGTATACGTGCCGCTACAAGTCCAATAATTTTCTTTGCCGTGTCAGCATTACGCAGCAGGTTGGCGAGTGCCATGTCGATGGTTACTGAATCCTCGGTTTCATGCCAGGTATCGTAGTCTGTGATGCAGGCCAGGGTAGCATAGCATATCTCAGCCTCCCTTGCCAGCTTTGCTTCCGGTAGCGCTGTCATCCCGATGATACCCGCTCCCCAGGAGCGATAGAGGTTCGATTCTGCCTTTGTGGAGAAAAGTGGCCCCTCCATCACGATATAGGTGCCCTCCTGGTGAACATTGGCTCCCACGTCGAGGGCTGCCTGATAAAGTATATTGCTGAGTACCGGGCAGAATGGCTCGGCGAAGGTGACATGAGCGACCAGACCCTCGCCGAAGAAGCTGTTCACCCGGCTTTTAGTACGGTCGATGAGCTGGTCCGGTATGACAATGTCCAGAGGATGGATACCCTCTTTTAAGCTTCCTACCGCATTGACAGAGATGATCCACTCCACGCCCAGCGACTTCAGGGCATAGATATTGGCCCGGGATGGGATCTCGCTTGGGCTGATATGGTGCCCCCTGCCATGGCGGGGGAGGAAAGCGAGGCTCTTCCCTTCCAGTTCGCCGATAATAATAGCATCACTGGGCTCGCCGAAGGGCGTCTTTGGCCTCACCTCCTCGATGTTGGTCATCCCCGCTATTTCGTAGAGGCCGCTTCCCCCGATAACCCCGATCTTGGCTTCTTTTTTCAAACTATTAACTCCCCCCTTAATAAAGTGGTAAATCTAAATTATCGTCCTTTTGTCCTTTGCTTCACCAATCTAGATTCCCAAGCCATTTGCTGCGATGCTACAGTAGCGTCGTGACTCCCGTCACGACGCTGAATTTCCCTAATCAACTCGCACCACTTATACTGTCCCCTCTCTTGTACTAGCCCTTTCCTGACTGGATTATTCAGAATATACTCGGATACATCTGCCACATTATCCTCTTTCCTTAGTATGTGTTCGTAAAAACCTCTTTGCCATAATTTTATATTCGTTGCCACTGGAGTGGCAACGCTACAATATGATTTGAATCCTCTTACGAATCCTCTCAAATCTCTAGGGTTATCGCTTGCTTGAACTAATATGTGCAAATGGTCTGGCATAAGGCAATAAGCAATCAAATTGTATCCATAAAGCCTGGCTGACTCCTTAAGGGTATTTATGACCTTTTCATTGATGGAAGGTTTGGTAAAGGTGTTCTCTTTTCGGTTAGTGCCGATGGTTATGTAGTAGATAACTTCTGGGGATTCGTAGTCGAAGTCTTTTAGTCTGAGAGAACGAGACTTCCCCCAGGTTTTGTAGGGTGGTACGTGGTTTGTATTTCCCTTTGCTTGCGACACTGTGTCGGATACTATTAAATCCTCCTCTTTAAGACATTCGTTATTCTATATTAAATATGCTTTGCTTTAGGAATCGAGCAGCAGAGATGTAGCGATGGGGGGTAATATCGAAGGCGGGGTTTGCTACCTTAACCCCCTCGGGGGCGATGGGAACCCCTCTAATGTGGGTCACCTCTGCTGCGTTTCTCTCCTCGATGGGGATCTCGTCACCTGATGCCAACGATGTGTCGATGGTGCTTGTCGGGGCGGTGACATAGAATGGGACGCCATTTTCCATCGCCAGCACCGCCAGATTATAGGTACCGATCTTATTGGCGACATCGCCATTTGAGGCAATCCTGTCGGCGCCTACTATGACGCAATCGATCCCTCCTCTGGACAGGAAATGGCCTGTCATGGTGTCGGCGATCAGGGTGAAAGGGATGTTATACTTGATTAGCTCCCATGCAGTGAGGCGCGCTCCCTGGAGCAAGGGACGGGTCTCGCCAACGAAGACGTGGATTTTCTTACCGCCCTCCCATGCCGTCCTGATCACCCCCAGCGCAGTGCCATATCCTGCTGCCAGTGCCCCGGTGTTGCAGTGGGTCATTATAGTGAAACCATCTTTTATCAGCTCGGAGCCATAGGAGCTAAGTTTTCGCTCCGCCGTCTCGTCCTCGGCATCCAGCCTTTGAGCCTCAGCGATAAGTACCGTCTTTATCTGGGCAACGCTCTCGCCAGCTTCTGCCACCCGGTTTATCCTCTCTAGTGCCCAGAATAGGTTGACTGCGGTAGGCCTGGTGGCAGCCAGCGTCTCTGAGATGGGGCGAAGTTTAGCGATGAATTCATCTTTCGAGGTAGCCTCGATCCCCTGAGCCCCCAGAGCCAGCCCATAGGCGGCGGCGATGCCGATGGCTGGTGCGCCGCGTATTTGCATCTTTTTAATCGCCTGCGCTACCTGGCGATAATCGTCAATCTCAATGAAGACCTCCTCCCAGGGAAGCTTGGTCTGGTCGATTATTCGGACCTTGCCCGAGATCCACTCTATGGCCTTCATTATATTGTCATCTTTCTTCTGAATAGTAAGATGCCGGCAGCGAAGACAATAACTGTCCAGATAACGAGGAATAAGAGGTCAGAGGTTACTGCCTCGAATCCTGTTCCTCGGCTGAGGATGCTCCTTGAGGCCTCGATTGAGTGGGAGAAGGGGAGGGCATGGGCAATGCTCTGGAGCCAGGGGGGCATCATCTCTATGGAGAACCAGCACCCGGAAAGCATTGCGACAGGCATGGCGATGAGCCAGGAGAGTGGATCAGCCTGATTTTCGCTCTTGGACAGCGAAGCTATGATCATCCCGATACCTATGGAGCATAAGGCGGTGAGTGCGAAGACGAGAAAGACCAATCCTGCGTTGCCAACTATATCCATCCCCATGAGGTATGCTATTACAATGAAGATTATTATCTGGACAATGCCAACTGCAAATAGGCATAAAGAATAGGATGATATGAACTCCCAGGGCCTTGTGGGTGTGGTCAGCAATCGGGCTAGGACCCCTTTTTCCTTGTCTCTGACCATCATCCTGGCTGAGGTTGGTATCAATATTAAAAGACCAAATATTATTATCCCTGGCGCTATGAAATCGATATAGGTGATTTCGCTTTCTATGTGGATGGGGCTAGTGTTAAGGGTTACCGGCACCTCTATCCGTGCAAAGGAGCGGGTGACGGCATCGATCATGGAAATGACCTGCTCTTTCACTATCAAGTCGCTCTCATCATAGATTATGTCCAAGACGATGTTTTCTTTCTCACCCTGCCAGTTCTGGTATACCTGATCGCCGAATCCCTTAGGGATGTTGATATAGGCCCTTAGGTCGCCGGCCTTCAGGTCCTCCAGGGCTTGGGATGAGTCATCATAGAGGGTGATTTCAAAAGCCGTGGCCAGTGCCTCATCGACAAAGGCTTGGGAAATCTCACTCTGGTCCTGATCCAGTACGCCGAGGGAGTAGGTAGGGGTTGTCTCGCCACTAAAAGCAAAGCCAAAAAGCAGCATAAACACTAGAGGAAACCCCAAGAGGAATCCCAGGCTCAACGGGTCTCTATAGGTCTCCTTTAGGTTCCTTTTGAAAAGTTCCAGGAACCTCATTCCCTCAGCTCCTTCCCGGTGATCTGGAGAAAGACATCCTCCAGGGTGGGCTGTTCCAACGCAGCGGAGCGGACTACGATACCCTGCGAGTGCAGATAATCCATAATTTCCCTGAAATTCAGGTCTTTCCCCGAGACCTTCAATTTGCTGCTGACATTATCTATCTCGGCGTATCTGTCGCTAGTCCTCAATCCCTCGATGGCTTCAGCCGATAGGTTCTCGGCTGAGATAATCATGGTGTTTGTTTCCGAGATGTTCTTTTTGAGTTCATCAGGGGTGCCCAGGGCCACGATCTTCCCCTCGTCTATTATCCCGACCCTGTCGGAAAGAACATCGGCTTCCTCCAGATAGTGGGTGGTTAAGAGGATGGTCTTCTTTCCTTTAAGCTCTGCTATATAGTCCCAGATGGCTCTTCTCGACTGAGGGTCGAGCCCCAGGGTGGGCTCATCCAAGAACAGGATCTCGGGATCGGGGACCAGGGCCATTATCAGGTTAAGCCTTCTCTTCATCCCCCCTGAGAACTTCCCCACCCGGTCCTTAGCCCTCTCCAGGAGGCCCACGGTCTCAAGTAGCTCTTCAGACCTTTTCCTTAGTTCCTTTGAGTCGATGCGGTGAACCCGGCCGATGAGGCTGAGGTTCTCCCATGAGTTGAGGTGCTCTGAGATTGTTGTCTCCTGGGGGGCGACACCGATGAGCTCCTTTACCCTAAAGGGCTCTTTCATAATGTCGTAGCCCATTATGGAGGCGGTACCGCTTGTCGGCTTGAGGAGGCAGCAAAGTATATTGATAGTAGTGGTCTTGCCGGCGCCGTTGGGGCCGAGGAGGGAGAAGAGCTCGCCTCTTCTAATCTCTAGACTAATGCTGTCTACTGCCATCAGGCCGTCAAACCTCTTGGTGAGGGCAAATATCTGGATAGCCAAAGTGTTACTATTCAGTTTGCTCATGTTGCCCCCTTTCAAAATTGAGAAGCTTGCCATGCTGATCTCTCAAGGAGAAAAGGCCATCCTTCTCTGCAATTTCTAAGACATCCTCTACTTTTATGTGCTCAGCTAAAATTGAGAGCAGGCCGTTTGCCTTCATAACTCTATGTAGCTCTTTCAACAATGCTCGCTTATCTTTTATACTGCGAATCACGTCATACAACAGAACTACATCTATGCTTTCATCGGGTAGCCCGGTATCCCTATCTGAAAGGATTGTGGCGATATTGGTCAAGCCTTCCTTATTTGCCTTTTTCTCAACCGCACTGATGGCCAGAGGGTGTATATCCAGGGCGTCAACCCTTCCATTTTCACCAACCATCCTGGCAGCAGGGATAACATAACTTCCCGAACCGCAGCCAAAGTCCAGTAAGGTTTGTCCCTTCTTAATGCCGACTTTCTCTAGCTGATTTCCGGGGTCCCTAAACCTATCCCGTATCCTGAAAAAGAAAGACATCATCCTAAACCCGATATCTGGCATTGGTTTGTCTTTTCGCTCATTCATTTCCCTCCCCCCTTTCATTCTAGGAGCTTAAATTTGATCACATCCACCATTCCCAGGTCGGTGAGCCTCAGCTCAGGGATCACGGGGAGGGCGAGAAAGGAGAGGGTGGCAAAGGGAGAAGCGAGCCTCGCCCCCAGTTCTGTGGCGATTTTTTCGAGCTTTTCCAGCTTATTGACCACAGTTTCCAGCGGTTCATCAGATAGCAGGCCGGCGATAGGCAAAGGGAGGGCGTCTAAAATCTTGCCCTCAGCGGCGATTACTAGCCCACCCCCCAGCCTCTCTACCTCCTTGATGGCAGTGTATATGTCCACATCGTTTGTCCCAAGAGCGATAATGTTGTGGGAATCGTGTGCGATGGATGAGGCCAATGCTCCCCGCTTCAGCCTAAAGCTCTTCACCAGCCCCAGGCCGATGTTCCCGGTGGCTTTATGCCTTTCTACCACCACTAGCTTGAGGATGTCCCGCTCAGTATCGGGCACCACAAACCCTTTTTCGACCTTTGGTCTTTCTTCGACCTTTTTCGTAGTTATTTGACTGGGGACGATCTCTATAATGTGGGAGGTTCCTTTGGGTGCAGGTATTTTTAGCGCTTCTACATCGAAGGGTTTAATATTCATGGTATGGGTCATCGCTTTGTTCTTTGGCGACATTGTGGAAAAAAGCGGACGGCCATCCCTGGCTACCAGCTTTCCGCGGTAGAATACCATCTCCGCTTTGAATGCAGCTAGGTCGGCGGTTACCACCAGATTGGCAAGATAGCCTGGTGCAATCGCCCCCAGGCCGGGGAGCCTGAAGTAATCAGCGCTATTTATAGTGGCCATCTGGATGGCGCGTACCGGGTCGAGCCCCAGTTTAATTGCTTTCCTTACCACGGCATCGATGTCGCCATCGCGCAACAGGTCGGCACAGCTCCGGTCGTCGACTACAAAAAGGCATCTTTTGTAGGTCTTATCGGTAACCAGGGGAAGGAGTGCCTCCAGGTTCTTCTCCGAGGAGCCCTCTCGAATCATCACATACATCCCCCGCTGGAGCTTCTCCCTTGCCTCCTCGAGTGAGGTGGATTCATGGTCGGAAACGATGCCACAGGCGATGTAGGCGTTGAGATTCTTACTATCGAGTCCTGGTGCATGACCATCGACTATTTTGCCCTGTGACGCGGCTATTTTCGCTAGTATCTCCGCATCGGCGGCGAGCACGCCGGGGAAGTTCATCACCTCACCCAACCCGATGGTATTCTCCCACGATAGGGCAGAGGCAATATCCTCCACCGTCACCTGGGCCCCCGAGGTCTCCAGCGAGGTTGCGGGGACACAGGAGGGCACCATGAAATAGAGCTCGAGGGGCAATGAGCGGGCACAGCTCATCATATATTTTACCCCCTCAAGCCCCTTCACATTGGCAATTTCGTGGAAGTCGGTTACTACGGCTGAGACGCCACGGGGCACCACCGCCTGGGCATAGTGGGGAATGTGGAGCATGGAGCTTTCGGGATGGACATGACCGTCGATAAGGCCCGGGGAGAGGTATTTGCCGGTGAGGTCGATAACATCTTTACCAAGCTGATAATCGCCGACCCCGGCGATCTTTTCACCGTAGATAGCAACATTTCCCTCCTCAATCTCGCCACTCAGGGTGTTCACTATCTTAGCATGGGACAGGATCAGGTCTGCGGGGGACTCCCCTTTCGCTACCGAGATCAAGCTTTTCACACTAATCTAGTCCTCCACGACATAAAGATCGGGAAGGTATCTATATTGCTCGTCGTAGTCAATACCGTATCCAACTACGAACTCATCTTGCACCTGAACACCAATATAGTCTATTAGAACATTGAGCTTGCGCCGTGCAACCTTATCTACTAATACACATAGCCGTAAAGAGGCTGGCTTTCTCCGACGCAACTCCTCTAAAAAAAGGCTGAGCGTGAGGCCAGAATCAATGATATCCTCGACAATCAGAACATCCTTGCCTTCTATAGAGGACTCAAGTCCGTGGATGACCTTGATCTCGCCTGAACTCTCTGTACCCGACCCATAACTGGACAATATGACAAAATCTACCTCCAGGGGTATATTAAGTGCGCGTATCAGGTCGGCCATAAAGACAAAACTACCTTTAAGAATGCCCACTAAAACAGGTGTTTTCTGCTTGTAATCCCTTCGTATTTCTTCGGCAAGGCGATCAACCACGTCTCTTATTTGCTCGTGGTTCAAAAGGACTCGGTTAACTCTCTTTGTAGACATAGTTCAGCATCACTTCATAGGCGCTTTGTTCCATGGTGTTATATTTCGTTTTTCGCCTGCGGCATACGCTATCTTAATTTCTAATGGATATTGCCGACCTTCTTGGATGCCTTCGCAGATGCCTCCTGGCTGAATAGCAAAGCTGGCGCTCTGAATCACCCACGGCAATAGTAAATATGACGAGTGCCATTTCCTCAGGCTGTTCTTGGTATTTTGTAACGAGGAAATTGATGTCATAACAGGTGCATACCTCTAACGAATAAATAGTGAGTTAATCGATCGTTGTTTCTTTGACGGCCGGTAACTATACTAGAAACCAGGCCAGGACTTATTAAGATGGCCATGAACTTACTATAAAGTTCTCCCGCGCCAGAAATCAATTGATGTGGGTAAATCTTAGGATGATCCATGTAGATCATCAGTTGCGGATCAGCACGCCTTGCCGTTCTCATTTCCCTTATTGAGATAAGAAGTGCCAGCGCCGTGATACCTGCTACAGCGAAAGAAACATACGGGATAGTATCCGAATCCATCTTGCCCCTCTGATCTTCTCTTTGGTAAGTAAGAGTTCATGTTGCCGGGGAGCGGTCATAGCTCTATTTCCTTGAGGCCCGCGGCCACTATCAGCTTGGGCTCAGTGAGAGCCTGGACCTCCTCAGTTGTCCAACCAGGGGCTACCTCCCTTAGCAGAAGCCCCTCCATGGTAACCTCTATTACAGCCAGGTCAGTAACGATTAGATCTACGCACTTCTTGGCGGTGAGGGGGTAGATGCACTCCTTAACTATCTTGGGCTTTCCCTCCTTAGTGGTATGCTCCATGGTGATGATCACCCTTTTAGCCCCCACGACCAGGTCCATTCCACCACCTATGGTACCACCAAGGGCGTCAGTGCCAGCGTTCCAATTTGCCAGGTCCCCCTTCCCTGAAATCTCAAATGCTCCCAGAATGGTTATCAGCCGACCGCCTCTTATCATAGCCACGGAGGTAAGGACGTCACACAGCGCCATGCCAGATACTGGGGTGAAAAATCTCCCTGCGCCATCGATATAGTGCAATTCTGCCTTTTCCACCTCGTCCTCCATTACCGGAGGTCCGTAGCCCAGAGCGCCATTCTCTGAATGAAGGATAACGCCCTCAGGCATATAGAGGGCACAAAGCCTCGGTATCCCGACTCCCAGGTTAGCATAGTCGCCGTCCCTCAGTTCCCTTGCCGCCCTCATCGCTATGGTATCCCTATTAAGTCTCTCCTTCATCTCCCCAGTCTCTACCTTGGCTAGTCCACGGCTCAAATCACTACCTATCTGCCTGAACAACCTCTTGCGCGCGAACTCCCACTCATGCAATCTATATACCAATTCCTTCCTTTTCTTAGGACTACCGAGACTCCCTTCAGGGATATTCACTATGCGGTCGACAAATATTCCCGGGGTCACCACGTGCTCGGGATCGATCTCACCCACCTCTACTATTTCATCCACTTCAGCGATTGTGACTTTGGCTGCCATCGCCATTACCGGTTGGTCCATCCTGTGAGTTCCCAGGTAGTACAGATTGCCCATCTTGTCCGCCTTGTGAGCCATGATGAACGCGTAGTCGGGCAATATCGGCTTTTCGTAGATGTACTCCTTGCCATCGATAACCCTCTTCTCCTTACCTTCCTCCAGAATGGTTCCCACGCCTATAGGGCTATAAATCGCACCGAGGCCAGTGGCACCGGCAAAGAGCCTTGAAGGCAAGGTGCCGTGGCTGGTGAACTCTACCTCCAGTCCCTTTTCCACATATTCTTTCACGAAAGCCCCGGCACCCAGTTGCTGGATACCTACCACAGCAGTTATCAGCTTCTTCATTTGGGGAAGTAGGGCTGAGGGCAGGACAGCCTGCTCCTCGCTGAAAATAGCGGGTATCAGGTTGTGGGTGATGATAGTGAGGTCCTTCAGACCCTTTCTCTTGATTGCAGCGATCAGGTTCTGAGCAGTGCCAGCGGGCCCCCAAGACTCCATGGCGATAGAAGCGCCATCAGGGATATCCGCCACTGCCTCGTCGAAACTGGCAAATACCTTATTTTTCATACTTATTATCCCCTTAGATTTCAATGATATTTCAGTTCCACCATCTCATATATGGAACAAACATCCTCGACGCATAATGGTTGGAAAGCATATTTATGTGCCTATTATATTTGTGGGCTTGGCCTTTGTCTAGCCTTTGCATTAGCGAGCCAGCGCCCCGCTGCCACTGCGGGAATTCCTACCCGTCCTTATTCAAGCGGCGACCGCTTGGGGATGACGACTACATGGGGCGACTTGGTTAAGGGGTGCTGTGTTACCTGGACCGAGGTGGCGAAGACCTCTTCTATGGTTTCCACGGTAAGCAATTTTTCGGGGGTGCCATCAGCGAAGATGCGTCCCTCTTTAAGGAGAAGGAGTCTGTCGAAGTAAAGGGCAGCCAGGTTAAGGTCGTGCATCGCCCCGATGACAGTAACCCCCTGCTCTCGGTTGAGCTGTTTCACCAGATCGAGGATCTCCACCTGATGGTTGATGTCCAGGTGCGCTGTGGGCTCGTCCAGGAGGAGTATCTTGGGCTCCTGAGCGAGGGCCATGGCGAGGATCGCCTTTTGACGCTCCCCGCCGCTGAGTTCATTGAAGAAACGTTCCTTTAGTGCTGAGATGCCAATGTGCTCCATGGCTTGCTGTACCACGCGATGATCATGCTCCCCCTCATCTGAGAAGACGCTGAGGAAGGGGGTCCTTCCTAAGAGCACAACCTCCCTAAGGGTGAAAGCAAAGGGCATACTGAACTGCTGGGGTACCACAGCGACGCGTTGTGCCACCTGCCTCCGTTTCATGCTGCTTAGTATTGAGCCATCTAAGTGGATATCCCCAACTGTTGGTCGCAGCACGCCGCTCAAGAGCTTGATCAGGGTGGTCTTCCCCGAGCCATTGGGTCCTAGGAGAGCTACCATCTCGCCCTCCTGGACCAATAGGTCGATGTGGTGTAACACAGGGGTGTCACCGTAGGAAAAAGACACCTGCTTAAGGTTGATCATTAAAAGGCGTACTCCCTTCTGGTGTGTCTTAAGAGGTAGATGAAGAATGGGGCACCGATGATGGCGGTAATAATCCCGATTGGTATCTCACTGGGGGCAAGCACGGTACGGGCGAACAGGTCGGCGAGGACGATGAAGGCACCGCCAGAAAGCGCTGCTGCGGGCAACAGGAGGCGATGGTCAGGCCCCAGCACCAGCCTCACCGCGTGGGGAACCACCAGACCAACAAAGCCTATAAGCCCGCTTATAGACACCGCCGCTGCCGTTAGTAGAGAGCCCAGGGCAAGGACGAGAAGCTTGTCCCGCTCCACATCGATTCCTAGGTATGCCGCGCCCTCCTCCCCTAAGGAGAGGGCATTAAGGCGAAAGGCGAGGAAGCGGGCGGCCACAATCGCCCCAATGATGAGCGGGGCAACGATGATGATTTGGTTCCAACCGCTTACTGAGATACTCCCCCTTG
>JABUBP010000325.1_pt1 | contig 12912 bp, 7 predicted proteins | sample 7240331 | NCBI WGS metagenome assembly JABUBP01 (sample SAMN07256347, study PRJNA390944) | subsurface metagenome | isolation source: Methane hydrate marine sediment | place: Pacific Ocean: Eastern North Pacific, ODP site 1244 | collected 2002 | reverse complement strand
ATTGGGGGGGCCATGGTGGCGAGCCTCAGCGTGCCGTGGGGCGACAGCGGAGAAGAACGCGGCGGCTACTTTCTGGTCTGGCCGCGGGACTTGGTCCAATGCGCCACCGCATTGCTGGCGATCGGCGGTGAGGTGGAGGCGCGCGATACGCTTCGCTACCTGATCGCCACGCAGAGCGCCGATGGACACTGGAATCAGAACCAGTGGCTGGACGGACGCTCGTTCTGGCGCGGGGTCCAGCTCGATGAGGCCGCCTTTCCCGTGCTTCTGGCTGCTGCACTTGCCGAACGAAACGCGTTGGCGGGCTCCGAAGTCGCGGACATGGTGCGCCGGGCCCTTGCCTTCATAGCGCGTCAAGGGCCCGCCACGGATCAGGATCGGTGGGAGGAAAATGCAGGGATCAATGCCTTCACGCTTGCGGTTTGCATTGCCGCCCTCGTCTCCGGCGGCGCCTTTCTGAACACAGCGGCGGCCGATTGGGCGCTGGAGCTCGCCGATTTCTGGAACGAAAACGTCGAACGGTGGACCTCGGCGGACGACACGGAAATCGGTCGCCGGGCCGGCGCCGCGAGCCACTACATCCGAACGGTGCCTCTCAGCGTGCTACAGTTGGGGCAAGCGGCCATGGACGAACCCGTCGCGATCCGCAATCGGGCCGATGGTCTCCAACTCGCCGCGCGAGAGCAGGTCAGCACCGACTTTCTCCAGTTGGTCCGGTTCGGCTTGCGCCGACCGCGGGATCCGCTGATCCAGTCCACGATTGCCGTGATCGATCGTCTGTTGAAGGTGGAAACTCCGGCTGGAGCGGTATGGCGACGTTACAACGAGGATGGCTACGGCGAACACGAGAACGGTGGTCCCTACGACGGGACCGGCTGCGGACGACCTTGGCCGTTGCTGACGGGCGAGCGGGGACATGTCGAATTGACCGCCGGCCGCGACGCTCTGCCTTTCCTGCGCACCATGGCGTCGTGCGCCAGTCCCGGCGGCATGATTCCCGAGCAGGTGTGGGATGCCGCCCCCATTCCCCAACGGCGTCTTGCTCCGGGACGACCGACCGGCTCGGCGATGCCCTTGGCCTGGGCGCATGCCGAGTTCGTCAAGCTCCTGATGTCGCGCGCCCTAGGCCAGCCGTTCGACCGGCCGCACCTGGTCTGGAATCGCTATCAGGGCATTCGACCTCTCGCCCGCAGCGCATTCTGGTGGCCGCACGCACAGATCGGAAGCATCCGCGAGGGGGCGGAACTGGTCGTCGCATCGAGGGACGAGGCGGCCATTCGCGTCGGGATAGATGGCTGGCGCCTGGTGGACGAAGTGCCGGCCAAGGACACGGGTCTCGGCTTCTTCGCGGCGAGGCTCGATACGGCCAGGCTGAAGGCCGGGCAGCAGCTGGAATTCACGATCCGATGGAATACCGGAGAGTGGATCGGACGAAATTTCTCGGTTGCGATCGAGCAGCCTGCGCCCCGCGAGCCAGTCTCATAGCGGCGCGTCAGCTGCCAGGTACCGCACCGGCGCGTGCGGTCATCGCGGTTTCAATGATCGCGAGCCAGCAGCCGGCGGTCGCCGACGAATTGCGTCGGCAAGCCGATGCCTCGTCGATCTTCTGGAGCTGTAGGTGGAAAAGTTCATGGTGCACTCGAACAAAAGCAAGTACCCGCCCGGCGGCTACGGCAGATTCTTCCTGGGCGCCGTGGCAGTGTTCGCGGCAGCGGCTCTGTTCTGGATGACATTCTCCTCTGGACCCGCGCCGCGATCGTTCTCCGTGGAGGTCGCTGAGCCGGAATTGTCGTCGTTGGCCGCGGCGGGCAAGGTTCTGTACGAAGCGAATTGTGCGATTTGTCACGGTATCCGTGCCTCGGGCACGGATACCGGGCCTCCGCTCGTTCACGACATCTACAATCCGGGACACCACGCCGATCTCGCCTTCTTTTCAGCGGCCAAGTTTGGCGTAAGGCAACATCACTGGCGTTACGGCAATATGCCGCCGCAACCGCAGGCCAGTGAGCATCAGGTCAAGGCGATTGTGCGCTACGTTCGAGAGCTCCAGATCGCAAACGGCATCCGGTACAAACCGCATCGCATGTAGGGATAATCCATCGGCAAAGCGGAACGTCGCGCTGGCGATTCAAATTCAATAAACAATTGTGCGGCGAAGCGCCTGTGAGAACGTCGCCGCCCTTATTTATCTTGGTCGAGATCGCCTGTGCGATAATCCGCGCCGAGCCTACCGAGCAAGAGCGCAGAATCTCGCGCCTTACCTTCGGCATCGCTACCTCTCCGGCGGCATCAAGCCCCTTCCCTTCAGGCAAAAGCGGGCAATCTGCGCGGCCGGCCTTCCCGCCGGATCCGTGGCCCAAGGGCGGATTTCCCTCGAACTGGCCAGCTCTTGACGCTTGCGTCCCACTGCCGATGTCTCAGACCCCCCCTGTCCGATCGACGAGGATCTATCGACCTCATGATGATCCATTTCGTCGCGCGCGCGTCGTCAGAAGACGGTTTGTCGATGACTTTCGGACTGGCATCGGCGCCCACCGAACGGATTCAAGAATGCCCTTCAATGGGGTTCTGTCTAAACCACCGCGGAAGCCGCAGCATTGCGGCCCCACCTACCGTGGTCTTGCGAATGTGATGGCGGCACCAAAGGCGATTGGCGCCCGGACAGCTGCAATCAGCATGACTGCGACCGTGCGTACCCGAACAACTCGCTTCATGTACGCGCCAGCCTCATCGATCGGCGAAACTCCGGGCAAGCTCTTCCATCGAGATCAAGCGACGAAGAAACGAAACATTGCGACACGGCCGGGCGCCGCGCTTTGAGACCGGCGGTTCGGCTCGGGCCAAAGTCCCTTTCGACCAGGGCGGCCAGGCATCGAAAGCGGGATGGCTACAGTACCCGCGCAGCGCCCGGGATAGCACGCAATGCCGCCGTCGCGCCCCAGCTGAACAGAACGGTGAGCACGAACGTTATCAGCGCTTTGGTAAAGGCGGGTGCGTCGAAATCATACAGCCAGTATTGAATCCAGAGCGCGATCGGATAGTGCACCAGAAACATGCCGTAGCCATCTGCTCGGATAGTATCGAGCAGGGTGAAGCCAGATCGGTTGAACCTCAGAAAATAGCCGAGAATGGCAAGCATGGTAGCCGCGCTGAAGGCGACAAAGAACAATCCGTAGCTCGCTTCGTACCAGTTCGGCAGCCATACCGGATTGCCGAGCATCTCCCGCTTGACGTAAATCAGCATCCACAGCAGGCAATAGGAAAGCAGGGCGACGACCACCCAATGCCATCGGCTTTTGGCTAGATGTCCATCCGCACCGAGCACGCCGCGATCGAAATTCGCCATACCCACGCCCGCGCCGACGAAGAAGTACGTCGGATAGAGCAGTACGCGGCTGGCCTGTATCGAAAAGGGGCCGAACTCGAACCAACGACCCGCGCCGAAATAGACCCGTGCCGGAACGTACAGGAGCGCGGTGGCGAGAAGCAGGAACAGGAAGAATATGGCCGGCCGCGAGTGGCTGCTTAGCGAGATCCGGTTGACTGGATCGAGGAGGAGAGGCGTGAATCGATAGAAAAGGAAGGCGGTAAGATCGAGCGCCAACAAAACCCAGACAAACCAGACGGGTCCGCTCGGCCACGGACCCACCGTGACCATCTTCCACCAGAACACGGCAAGATTGGTGTTCGGCGACTGCCGCAGTTCGATCGCGTAATAGGCGAGCGGAATGATGGTGAGAGTAGCGATTGCGAAGGGAAGTCCTAGCCGGAGCAAACGATCGCACAAAAAGACTCCCGGCTTCTTGTGAGCCAGGCTGGGCCACACAAACAGCCCCGATAGAAAGAAGAACATCGCCATGAAGAAGCTGTCATTGGCGAGCACCATCATGTCGAAGCCGATCCACCCCTCGGTGTCGGTATGGCCGAAATAGGTATACGGAATAATGGCATGATGCAGGAGCACCACTAGCATCAAGAATGTGCGCGCGCGGTCGACCGCGGCGTTGCGTGCGATGCTTGGTGCGGCTTCGATATTCTCGGATACGACCGATTGCGAGATCGTTGTCATTTATTGGGTGCCGACCGATGATGCGCAACAAATTCCCGCGCTGTCCCGTGGGGCGGCGCCAGGGCCAGTTCGGCGTTCCTCAAACTGTGGCTCAACAAATCAGCCCGCTCCGATTGCTTACGAGCGCTGCGGCACGCCCATCCATCACGGCGTCCGCCACCGGAGCTCTTCGTTGAAGGTTTCGAAACAAGCCCTCGCCGCGATCGAGTGCAAAGCTCTGCCGAATCGAGCTGCGACTGCTGATCTCGATAGGGGACCGATCGGGTGGTCGAACAAGATGCGCTCACCGATGCTACCAAAACAGCCGCGCACCCGCGACAAAGGATACGGCAGATACGGACTCCCTGTTATTCTTGGCGATGGTCGCCGTCTGGCCGACCTTGCGATCCCAATTCACACCGACATAGGGCGCAAAGTTGCGCGTGAATTCGTAGCGCAAACGCGCACCTAGCTCGAAATCGGTGAGGCCGGCACCGAGCTCCAGGTCGGGTACCGACTGCATCTGAAACTTGACGTCGATGCGCGGTTGCAGGATCAACCGATTCGTGATCAGCAGGTCGTGGAATGCCGTCGCCTGGGCCGAAACTTCCCCTTTCTGACTGACGTACGCGGCGGCGTCGATTTCGATGAAGCCGGGTGCGAGCCCTTCGATGCCGATCACCGCATAGGTTCGATGCGACTTCTTCGAGAAGTCCTGCCGGACGCCGAACTGAGCGTCGAAGTAATAGCTGATCAGTCGCGAGTAGAGCACTTGCAGTTGGCCTTCCTCGGTGGTCCTGGTCTTTCCGTCGTAGAGGCCTTCCGACTTGAAGAACAGTTTGTCGTAGTCGGTTCCGACGAAAGTCTCCATGTCCCAGCGCGCGCTCCTGCTCATCTCAGGGCCGCCCCATTCGAGCTTGTCGAAGCGCAGGGCGCTGAAGGCCTGCTGATCGGGGAAGTTCCCTGGCCCTGGCCTGCGCAGATTCCACCATTGCGTTTCCTCGACATAGGGCGGCGCAGTCTGGGCTCGAGCGGTACCCAGGCAAACGCTTGCAAGAATGCAAAGCGCGAGCGTCGCAAGGCGAGAGGTCCCTGTCATGTTCGCCTCCTATCGAACCGAAGCCGTCTGTCTGACGACTTCGATCTTGCGCATCATGCCGGTTTCCATGTGATAGAGCTGATGGCAATGGAATGCCCAAGGCCCCTCGGCGTCGGCGGGCACGTCCACGTCTACCGTGCTGCCGGGCTTGACGTTGACGGTATGCTTCTTCGGATTGCGCGCGCCGTTGCCGACGTCAGGCAGCAGCCATGTCCCGTGTATGTGCATCGGGTGATTCATCATCGTCTCGTTGATGATGCGGAATCGGACGCGTTCGCCGTATCGCAGTACGATCGGCTCCGCTTCGCTGAACTTTCGGCCGTTGATCGACCAGAAGTATCTTTGCATGTTGCCTGTCAGGCGCATCTCGACGATGCGGTCGTACGGCTTGTAGGGATAAGGGCGGAGCGCCCTGAGATCGCGATACGAAAGGACTTTTGTGCCTTCAGGTGCTCCCGTATCGTTCAGGAGCGGGTCGGACGCTCCATGTCCGCCCACCAGCGGAACGCTCTCCATGTCTTCGCCCCCTTGGAGGACGTACGCCTGCGGTCCTTCCTGAACGCGCTCGGGCTGCACGACCGGTGCGGTCCGGCGTCCACCAGCCATTCCGGGCATAGTGGCATGGCCCGACGCCTGTGGCATCTGCGCGAATGCTTCCGAACTCTTGGGAAGAGCGTCGCTCATTCCCGGCATTTTTCCGTGCTCCATTCCCGGCATGCCCGGACTCCTGCTGCGCGGAGCCGGCTTCGGAGCTTGCTTCGACTGTTTCGGCGTCATCGACATTCCGGACATCGGCTGCTTCGTCCCGCCGCCGTGTTGCATTCCAGGCATCTTGGAGTCGCCCTCGCCCGACATACCGTTCATGTCGCCCATCCCGATCGCCATTGCGACCGGATCCTCGGGCGCGACATGACCCGGCATGTCCCGCTCCGGATGCGGAGTTCCGCGGTCGCCGCCCTTCGGGCCGAGATTCATGCCCATCTCCGCCATCGAAACGAGCGGTCGTAGGCGATGGGGCGGCAGGTCACCGACCATTCCCGGCCTGCTCGCGAGAGTGGCGCGAGCGAAGCCTGTGCGGTCCAGCGACTCTCCGACGATCGCGTAGGCCCGGTCTTCGGTGGGCCGCACGATCACGTCGTAAGTTTCGGCGTTGGCGATGCGGAATTCGTCCACAACGACCGGCTGGACGTTGTTGCCGTCGGCCTGAACGACCTTCATCTTCAGTCCGGGAATGCGCACGTCGAAGTACGTCATCGCCGACCCGTTGATGAATCGCAGACGGATGCGCTCGCCCGGTCTGAAGAGAGCGGTGAAGTTCTGCTCCGGTGTCCGGCCGTTGACCAGGAAGGTATAGGCCGACACGTCCGAGATGTCGGTGGGATCCATGCGCATCAGCGACCATGCGATACGGTCGTTGATGATGGCCCGTCGAGCCTCTTCGGTAGGCGCCTTGTTCAGCTCCTGGAAGAGGCTCACCAGCGTGCGCCTGTTGAAATTGTACCAGCTGCTGTCGGCCTTCAGGTTCTTGATGACGCTTTTCGCGTCGTCGCTCCAGTCCGACAGCATGATGATGTAGTCGCGGTCGTACCTAAACGGCTCGTGGTCGCGAGGTTCGACGATCATAGGACCGTAGATGCCCAACTGCTCCTGCTCTCCGGAAGAATGACTGTGATACCAGTAGGTGCCGGATTGCTTTAACTTGAAACGATAGGTGAAGGTCTGGCCCGGCGGTATGCCGTCGCCATAGCCTGGGGAGATGCCGGGCACCCCGTCCATCTCGGGCGGGACGATCAAACCGTGCCAATGGATGGAGGCGTTTTCGTCGAGGCGGTTGGTCACGTTGATCACCACGCTCTCGCCTTCCCTGAACCGGAGAACGGGGCCAGGCAGCTGTCCGTTGATCAGAAGTGCCTCGGTGTTGCGCCCCGTGATGTTGACCGCATGCCGCTCGAGCACGAGATCGTACGCACCTGCGTAGGCCGGAGCTGCAATCGAACACGCCAGCCAGACGGCGACCGTGATCGGCAATAACGTATCCCGGAATTCCCCTCTCATGCGATCCCCCTCGCTATCGTCCCGAGCCACGGCCTTCAGTGACTGCGCGCGGCATGCTCGTAGACTTCGGTGTATTTCTTCGCTGATCGTTGCCAGCCGAAATGTCGCTTCATGGCTGCCCGCCGCATGGCGCCGAGCCGCCTGGCCGAGCTGAACACGTCGAGGGATCGATAGATCGCGTTGAGCATCGGCGCCAACGAAGCGTCGTGAAAGAGAAAGCCGGTCACGCCATCCTGGATCGTGTCCGCCAAGCCTCCGGTCTGATGGGCGATCGGAAGCGAGCCGAAGCGCTGCGCGTACATCTGCGTGAGGCCGCAAGGCTCGAATCGCGAGGGCATCAGTAGGAAATCGCTTCCGGCATACATGCGGCGGGCCAGCCCGTCTTCATAACCGATCTTGACGCCCACCTTGCCGCGGTACTTCACGGCAAGCTTCGCGAGTTCGGATTCCAGACCCGGATCTCCGCGACCTGTGACGACGATCTGTCCGCCCTGCCGGACGATGCTCTCCGTGGCCTGGATCGTGAGATCGACGCCCTTCTGATGAACGAGCCGGGAGATGACGGCGAACAACGGTCCTTCAGAAACGGCCAGACCGAATGCCTTGCGCAGGGCCTTGGCGTTCGCCTGTCGGCTACCCCAATCGCCGATTTCGAAAGGTCTATCCAGGTGCGGATCGCGTCGGGGGTCCCAGCTCCGGTCGATCCCATTGACGATGCCGGTAAGCCGACCGTCCTCGGCTTTGAGCCTCAGAACGCCGTCGAGACCGCAACCGAACTCTGGTCTCGTGATCTCGTCCGCATAAGTGGAGCTCACGGTCGTCACGTGCGAGCAATAGGAGATCCCAGCCTTCAGAAAGGACGCCCGGCCATAGAATTCCATGCCGTCGACCGTAAAGGCGCTCTCCGGCACGCCGAGTGGTCCCAGCCGTTCCCGATCGAAGATGCCGGCATAGGCGGCATTATGGATCGTCAAGATGCTTGGAATGGAGCACCCGCGCCAAGCGACGTAGGCCGGCGCGAGCGCCGAGGTCCAGTCGTTCACGTGGATCAGATCGGGGCGCCATCCCGGGTCGGCGTCGCCACACGCGATCTCGGCAGCCGCTGACGCAAGGCGGCCGAACCGGATGTCGTTGTCGTCCCAATCTCCACCGCTCGGGTCGCAGTAAGGAGTTCCATCGCGTTCGTAGAGGTTGGCGCAGACTAGTGCATAGACCGTCAGGCCATCGACGGTCTCGAACCGGCCGAGATCGCAGTGAGGAAGACCGGCGAAAGCGTCCATCCGTCCGACGATCCGCAGCCGCGGGGCCGCTCTGAGCAGCTCGCTGTAGCCGGGAACGAGCACCCGGACGTCGTGGAATCGCTTGAGAGCGCGCGGTAGAGCGGCGGACACGTCCCCAAGCCCGCCAACTTTTGCGTAGCCGCCAAACTCGGAACTGACGAACAAGATTCGCTTTGGCAAACTAGTGATCGTGATGCGCATGGAATCCCCACAGACGCTCCCAATAGATAGACGTCCTACTCGTGGAGATATTACGAGCCCAGCGTTCAGAATGTATCGATTGGCGCCATACGCTAAGGGCGGCGGTCACCGTGAACAGATTTTGGCAATGCGTCGTTGATCTGCATCAAGGAATCCGTTTTGCTCCGATGACGCTAAGTCTGATCAGAACGCTGATCGGCCTGTCGCGGCGCGTGATGAAATGGACTATGTGATGTCGACATCGTAAACGGCCACTTGAGCGTCGCGCATCGGATGTTCCACTGAAGGCCGCTCCCCAGCATTTCGACGATTAGCGATAGCTTCCGTGGTCCTCAGGTCAGGTTCCTGTCGGATCGCTCTCCGTACCCGCGAATCGACGGCGATCCCGCGCTTCCGCTTCGCGAGCCGCACTACCGACCAGCCCCTAGGACGTTATTTCTTCTGCCGAGTGTTTCAGCAGGCGCAGTCATGGAAAACTGGGCTACTGAGGTTCTCCACCGGACTGCTAATGCCCATTGGCATCAACCTTCTCGCGAGCCCTCGCGAGAACGTCTACCTCCTGGGCCGGTTGCAAGCGCTGGATCGGTTGATCGATATCGTCTGCAACCGGCGGGACCGGACTTAGAGCGGCGTCGCGTCAGCAGAGACTTCCCGGCCGCTGGAAGACGATGACCTCTCTGGCGGCCCTGCGCTATGGCCGGACGCCAGTTCTATGCTTCGGCCATCGTCGGAGCATGCGGCGTTTTCGACGCCTGCGCGCAATCGCACGCCCGCGACTGCCTCTCCTTTCACGCTGACGCACAGACGGAGCAATGTGCGAGCACTTGCCGCGACTGTGCCCAGAATTGCCAGATGGCGAAAATGCCGCCGAAGGAATTTCGACTATAGTATAGTCTGACGTTACAGCTCTTCTCAAGCTTTCGAACACCGAAACAAAACAGTGTTTCACCGTTTGGGCATCGCGCGTTTAAGATTGCTGGCTCGCCAACCTTCGGGAGATGGCGGGAAGGTGTTTATAGGAATGCGGGGGTCTAAACGATCGCTTCGTCGGATCTTAAAGTGTGCACGCATCCGCGTACGTGGATCAGACGGTCAAAGCGATCCTCCTAGGGCGATTGTCGAAAGCTTTATGGCTAATGCCCGGGCGGCGCTTGTCTCGCTTCACCTCCGCCATACCCTGAACCCCATTCAGTCGGCGTATGAGCCCGCATCCATGCCGCATTTGGGTGGCGAGGCGGCACCTTCTTGACGGCCGGCGCGTGGTTCGTTTTGCGCGCATGGCCATGTCCCGCGGCCTCAGCGAGTTGCGGCGCTGAACCAGCTACCAACGACGAAACTAGAATTCCTAAGAGCATTCTTTGCATCGCTCTTCTCCTTACGTCCACAATTGCTCCCGCAGCAGCAGTCCGCGCGTGTTGGCGCCTCTCTCCTCACAGAAACTCCTATTAAAAGGACGCCCGGGTCGTCGATTCATTACGGGGATGAAAGGGTGCGATCTCTTAGGCACGACGGACGTGCAATGCTGAACAAAATTTCGCTCGATCTGCATCAAGTGATCGACGCGTGAGCGAACTCGACTCGGCAATCACGGGTCCCTTGAGCTATTGGATCGAACCATTCGAGCTAAGGCGCGTTTCTGCTGGGCCAACGAGGTGATGGACCAGGAGAGGTCAATGAAACCGACGAAGATAGCTTTATCGATCTTGATTCTATGCTTTGCCTCCGGCGGAGCGAGCGCGCAGACCGCGGGCGCGGGTAGTGCCTATGCACTCCCTAAGGTCTGCCAAACGGGAGCCAGTGGAATGATGGGCCACATGAACTCCGGATCCGGTGAAACGTCTCAAGGCGGCATGCAGCAAATGAACAGCATGAGCGAGACTCAGAAGGCGCTGCATCAGGCCATGATGAAGATGCAGCCGGCGATGATGGAAGGTACGATGGCCAAAGATGCTGATCTGGCGTGGATCTGCGCCATGATCCCCCATCACCAGGGCGCGATCGATATGGCCAGAGCCGGTCTGAAGGGAGCGGACAACGCCGAGTCCAGGCGCCTCGCGGAAGAGACCATCAAGAGCAATGAGCAGGACAAGGCGAAGCTGATCGATTGGATCGAGAAGTATGCAGAAAAAGAGAATCAGAAGGCAACCACCAGCTTATCACCTAAGCAGTGATCTACCCGGCGGAAGCGGTTAGCGGAGAAAGTGCCTAGGTTGCATATTCGCTGTCGGCCCGGCGATCGTCCGCGAGCGACCGGTCGACATGCCGGAGACGAACCTTGCGCTCACTTTATGATGCTTCCTTCAATCCCTGCACGTCGGCGCATTCGGGCGCTCCGGCAGCTCGCCTTCTGGCCGGAAGAACAGTAGTCGTGCAAGGTCACTCTTTCCGTGCACGGCAGCGACACAAATTGATCCCCCGGAGACTCGCCCGGCGCCGTGGTGGCTCGCCGATTCCGACACTTCAGAAAGACCGACGATCGCAAACGTCCCTTGTCGTTCTCCATAAGGCGTCGACCGTGGGCGAGGACAGAATTGCTAGAACTCGTTCAGCCCAGGGTCGTCGGTTAAAGACGAAGAAAGCCCGTTCATTTCACGCGTGATTGCGCGGCGTCGAAGACCGTTCGTCTGCGGGATAGACGTGGCGAGGATCGAGATATTACGCGATCGCACTTCATCATTTTTCCGAGCGATTTAGGAACGCCGGTGAACGCGAGAGATTAGCGCGCGGGTGGGCGATCAAACCGGCGAGTTTCCATCGGGAGTTAGCGATGCACAAGCAAGACCATTCAGGTTCTCCGCGCGGAGGTGTTTCTCAATTCGAGTTCGACGACTACTTCCTCTTCATCGGCGATCGCGCCAACAACCGCTACCCCGGGTCCGATGGCATGGACGTCGCATTCGGCAGAGGAGGTAACGACCGCCTCGCCGGCGGGCCGGCCGACGACGATCTGATCGGCGGAATTGGAAACGATCGCTTGTCCGGTGGATCGGGAGCTGATCATCTGGACGGGGGTGCAGGAAACGACGTCCTTGCCGGCGGCGATGCCGACGACATGCTGGTGAGTGGCCCTGGCAACGACTACCTGAACGAGGGAGCGGGACACGGCGATCTCGACGGCGGACCCGGTAGCGACATTCTCGTCGGCGGGCCTGGTGCGGACGCCTTCATGGTCGATCCCAACAGCGGGCACGATGTCATCAAGGACTTCCGTGCAGGCCCCGGCATGTTCGATCATCTGGCTCTGCAGGATATCAGCCCGAACGAGCTCTCGTTCCAGGACACTCCGAACGGCGTCCTGATCAGCTGGAACGAGGGAACGAGCTCGGTGTTGCTCGAAGGTGTCGCGAATAGCGAACTCGCCCAAGACGACTTCATGTTCGCCGACAGCAAGGAGCTTCTTCCCGTCGGTGGTCCTGAAAGCGCATCGGTCGCGGCGTCTTCGGCCGCGCTTTGGTGGTCTTCTCACGGTTCGCATGCGGCGTCTGAGACATTTCAATTCGACGACGTCAACCTGAAGACCGGCACGTCTGGCGACGACGTATTACAGGGAACGACCGATCGAGACTTCTATTTCGGGGGAGGCGGCAACGACCTCCTCTCTGGGGGTGCAGGCGCCGATCACCTCGCCGGAGACGCCGGAAACGATGCCTTGTACGGCGGGGCCGGCGAAAACGACCTGCGAGGTGGCGACGGAAATGATCAGCTGTTCGGCGGAAAGGATGCCGACATGCTGATGGGCGGCGACGGCATCGACAGGCTGAGCGCCGGAGCGGGGCACGACATGCTCGACGGAGGTTCGGGTGACGACGTCTTGGACGGCGGCCCCGGCGCGGACGCGTTCGTGGTCACGCCCACGAGCGGAAACGATGTCGTCGTGGGTGGATTCACTCCGGGCCCGGGTGCGTTCGACCACATAGCATTCGAGGACATCCTGCCGAATCAGGTGAGCGTGAACGATACGCTCCAAGGCGTTCTGGTGAGCTGGGGATCCGGATCCATTCTGCTCGAGGGGATTCAGAAGAATCAGCTGGCGCAGGACGACTTCATGTTCGACAGCGTGGAAGGCGGCGCCTTCGTGCCGGATCCCTCGATCACAATGGAGGGGTCCGCGCTGTTGTTCCCCGAGAACGAACAGGACGTCGTCCATGCGAATTCAGTAAGCGACAACTGGACCATCATCGCCTGATCAGGCATTTGGCCGGCCGAGCTTGCACAAAGAGGGCCCGGAG
>JABUBP010000324.1_pt1 | contig 12934 bp, 11 predicted proteins | sample 7240331 | NCBI WGS metagenome assembly JABUBP01 (sample SAMN07256347, study PRJNA390944) | subsurface metagenome | isolation source: Methane hydrate marine sediment | place: Pacific Ocean: Eastern North Pacific, ODP site 1244 | collected 2002 | reverse complement strand
AGGACGGAGCCTCAACACCGAGAACGTTGAGACCGCTCTTGCCCTTACCGTTCGGTTCTTGAACCTCATCACATCGTTCTCCCTGTTTTTCCTCACCACCTCCCCTGATAAGCTCAGCCTGGCTCTAGAGAAGGCCCGGATCCCATACGAGTTTAACTTCGCGTTCATCACAGCGATCAGATTTGTGCCTGTGCTCGCTGACGAGGCCCAGTCGATCATAGACGCTCAGAGATCGAGGGGGCTGGAGCTTGACAAGGGCAGCTTCCTAACAAAGATCAGGAACTATATCCCAATTTTACTCCCACTTATCATCAACTCCATTAGAAGGAGCCTGGATCTGGCCGAGGCGATGGAATCAAGGGCCTTCGGGGCGACGAGGGATCGCACGAACCTATTTGAGCTCGTGATGGAGGGCCGTGATTATGCCGTCATAGTGATCTCTCTTGTTCTTCTCGCTGCAGTAATCTACATGAAGCTTTACCTGCCGCCTTTCGAGCCGTTGTTCCCCTACAGAGTCCTCATATAATTACAATATGTTCTCTAGTGATTAGGAAACCTTTAATATTTACTGTTTTTATTATGAGGGGATTTAGTATATACCGGGTGTAGTATATGGAGCCACGCAAGGTACAGAAAGTCGGATACTCAACCCTTTCGGTTTCACTCCCCATGAACTGGGCTAAAAAGGCGGGTGTAAAGAAAGGAGACCTAATTTTCATCTCTGAGGAGAGTGACAGTACTCTTAGGTTAACCACTGAACAAGGAAAGGCCGAGGATAACACGGTCTATCTCGTTAACGTTGATAAATGCGATAACACGAAGGTGCTGGCGCGAGTGATTGTGGGGAACTACGTCCTTGGGCGGAACGTTATCAGGGTAGAGTCTGATCGGAGACTAATGCGAGAGCAGATACAGAGCATCAGAGAGGTGACGCAGCGACTGCTGGGGATCGGCATCATCGAGGAGTCGGATAGGCACCTGCTCCTCCAATGCTCTATAAACCCTAAAAACTTCCCTCTGGAGACCGTCGTTCGCCGCCTCTTCGTAATAACTTCTATCATGTTCAAGGAGATTCTCGATAGCCTCATCGACGGTGATATGGAGTTGGCGAAGGACGCCATAACCAGGGAGTATGAAGCTGACACGATCTACTGGCTCCTCGCCCGCCTCCTGGCCTCTGCCCAGCAGTCCAGGGTTATTTCAGAGAGCATTGGTATCTCAGATCCCATGGATATCGTCCAGCACAGCATCATTGCATGGTACCTTGAGATGATAGGGGACAGGGTCAACAACATCGCTGAGAGTATTATCGGGCTCCATGAGATAAGGCACGAGTCCGATGATGACCTCATAGAGCGCCTCATACAGATAGGGATGATCGCTTTCACGATGTTCGACAAGGCGGTTAAGAGCGTCTTCGATAAGGACATCTCTGTGGCCAGCGACGCCGTTGACCTCTATGAGACTGTGGCCAGCGAGGAGAGTCGGCTCCTCAAGAGGTTCCAGAACGGCAGCAGTCCGGATGTGGCAGTGTCTGTGAGTGAGATTGCGTGGGACCTGAAGATCATCGCTGAGCATAGCTCGGCTATAGCTGAGATTGCGATAGATTACGTCCTGAATGGGGATAACGAGATCTGTCGGAAGGTTGTCGAACCCTAGACCTTGTGTAAAATAGTTAATTTTTTTTTATCTTTATACTTTTTAGAAATGAAATATTGTCTTCTCGCCACGTTTTTTGGTTTGAGAAGGTCAATTGTGCCTTACTCCCTATGTACTTAATATATGTTTTGCCAACAAAGTAATTACTAGCATGTATCTGGCTTCAGCTCTCCGGGTTGGCTTCGATCCCGCTTCACTAGCAATTATAAATTACCGTGCGTGCGTTCGTAAGTTCTAAGCTGCGATGCACCACGCCATGCATTACATTAATTATATAATAAGTCTTAAGCGGTGATGCGCCCCATAAAATGGTGTAAAGGAGGAGAGGAAATGAAGTACTTGGTGATCTGGGAAGTCAAGCCAGAGGATATGGGAAAAGTAACTGAGAAATGGAGAGAATTCACTGAATCAGGGCAATTAGGAAAGGGTGAAAAGTTCTCAAAATCCATTACCGACCTATATTATATGGCCGGGCAGTACAAGGGCGTCGCAATAAACGAGGCTACTCCGGAACAGATCGCAAATGACATGGCTTTATGGGGAGACTGTATGAAAATGGAGTACATTCCCCTAGTCGAGGTCGATAAGTTTCATGCCGCATATTCTGAATTGAATGAGTAGCCTGCTGCGTTGTACGCCATGCATTATTTTCATTATATGGTAAGTCTTAAGCGGTGATGCGCCCCATACAATGGTGTAGCTTCCCCCGGGGAGCTATAGAAATACCAAGAAAAGAGGAGAGTGAATAAAATAGGAGATGTACGTTCTGAAATCGAGTCACTGCTTCAACCATTCATGGATACAATCAATAGAGGAGACATAGCAGGGCTAGCAGCCTATTACACAGAGGGAGCCAGATTCCTAGCTCCCAACGCAGAGATGATAACTGGAAGGCAGGGCATCCTAGCTGCATGGCAGCATATGATGGACATCGGTGTAAAGAAAATCGCCCTTGAGATACTTGAACTGGTGCCTATGGGAGATAAGGATGCATATGAGATCGGCAAGTATCGTATGAAGATAGAACCAGAGCCTGGCGTAACTGTGGAAGACGTTGGCAAGTATGTTGTAATCTGGAAGCATGACGGAGAATCATGGAAGATTGACGTTGACATACTCAACACAAGCCTCCCAGCGTCTTGACCAGAATACAATACAAATTCATTTCTTTCTTTTTTCTCTTAAGTTTTAAGCGATGATGTGCCCCATCATACAGCACACGATCGCGAGAAATTTTCCCAAATAATTTTTGATTGTAACTTGGATAATATAAAATACCCTTAGCGTTCTCTTAGGTTCAGAACCATGAGCTTCGTGAAGGAGGTCTCGACTTGGATCCTCGCCGGGATCGGCGGTGTGATCCAGTCCATAGATGAGACCGAGATTGGGAGAATGATCGACGTGATCATGGCTGTGAGGGATGATAAGATCCTGCTGTTGGGGACCGGGCGTAGCGGTTTCGTGGGGCGGGCGTTTGCTCTGCGGTTGATGCATCTTGGCTTCAGCGTCTACGTTAGCGGTGAGACGATCACGCCCGCGTTGTCGAATGATGATCTTGTGTTGGTGATCTCGGGGTCGGGGACGACTACGACCGTGGTTGCTCAGGCTGAGGTTGCGAAGTCTGTGGGTTCGAGGGTGGTGGCGGTGACGTCGCATCTGGACTCTCCCCTGGGTAAGTTGGCTGACGAGGTGGTGTTGGTGAAGGGGAGGACGAAGATCGATCAGATCACTGACTATGAGGGGAGGCAGATCAGTGGGGTGTATGATAACGCTCCGTTGGGGACGATGTTCGAGCTGTCGGTGATGGTGTTTCTGGATTCTGTGATCGCGGCGTTGATGCAGCGGCTGGGTATCCATGAGATCGATCTGAGGGCGAGGCACGCGAACGCTGAGTGAGCGTGCGGCTGGAGGGGGATAAGGGTTCCAGGGCGAATGCGGCTGGCATAGGATAAGGGTTCCGGGTGTTGTCTTTTTGGTGTGAAGTCCGTTGGTCTCTGAATGTTGTGTTCATGTTTGCGTTGAATGGGGTTTCATGTCTCATTCCTCGAGGCGCGTGACGTTGAGGGTTACTGTGCCCTCGGTGCCCATGTAGGCCTTGAATAGGAGGTTATGGTAGCCTCTCTTGGTCGCCGTGAACTCGAATGATGTCCTCGTCGCGTTTGCCTCCCTGACGTAGAAGTCGTTTGCGTCTGCGAAGTAGAAGGATGTGCTCTCGGGTGTGTAGTATCCATGATATGTGAAGCTCGTGGGTTTCAGGAGGCCGAAGTGGACGGGTCCGGTGCTGTTGAACTCTATTTGGACTCTGTCGCCTCTGTTCAGCAGCACGTGGAGGTTGTGCTCTGCGTTACCGAACTTCCCTTCGTGGTGGATGTATCCGACGGGGAGCTCGCAGGGGAACTCAACTCTTTCCTCTCCGGAGAAGAGAGAATGATAGTTACCGCTCACCAGCTCGAAGTCGTGGGAGACTAGGAGGGGGATCCTCCATGCTTCATGTATGCGGATCCCCTTGACCTTGACGAGCCTGTAGGTCTCACCCATGCGTTCGTAGGTGAAGGCGTCTCCCTCGACCTCCACGGTCAACCCTATTGCACGGGCTTCACCTAGCTCGGTCAGGGTCACGCCGCCCAGGAGCTTGTCTCCCGTCGAGTTTTCGGTGTAGAAGTCGCTGGATCGGGGAGAGGCGATGCCTATGTCGTCCTGAAACATGTAGAACCATTCTCCGCTTGGCTCGTCGAAGGGGTCATAGATCTCAACCATGAGGATGTCCTCCACGGTGAAGTCCTGATCCGTCGGCGTGGATGCCTCATATTTTGATAGGGGGAAAGGAGCTAGACCTAGGATGCCCCTGAGGGTTCTACCCTCGCTGTCCTCGGGCACCTGGATCCTGTAATCCCTGTCCCAGAAGTTCTCCGAGTACTCCCATTCTGACTCCACTATTAGGACCTCCTTCTCCGGGAAGCCTGATATGCTGATGAGGAAGGGCCCCGGCTCATCGCTAATTAAGTGGAACCTGCACAGCACTGTAGATGAGTTGGCGGGTATCTCGATCTCGCTCTCTGCCCAGGTGATGAAAATGCCCTGCGATACCCTTTCATCAATAGTGCTGTTCACAGTGTAGCCAGTCGCGCTGAAGACCGTGGGAGGTGTTGTCCTCACTGTATTGGGGGAGTCATTGATAATAACGCATTCAGCTGTGATCTTCTCGCCGCAGGCGTATTCCGTCTTATCGGTGATGACCTCCAATCGAAGTTGCGTATTCGATTCAGTGTAATCTAAATCCTCAGAACGGCCAGTGATTTTGATGATGGTTGCGTTTTGGAGGCTGATTACCCCCATAGGCACATAATGCTTCATGATGTCAACGAATAGCTGAGCCTTCTCCTCGGTTAAGTCGCATATTCCAACTTTAATAACGCCGTTTCTCGGTTCAAATATAAACGACCATTGTACTCCACGCTCTGACAGATACTCGCTGTAGTCAACAATGATATCAAACCACGCCATCATCTCCCGTGAAGTAACGTTGTATGGGGGTCCTCTTTCAATAAGTTCAGGTCTACTCTGGTAGAATATCCTTGGCTCCTCATTCCAGATCTGCATCGATCTATCTTGATTCGTGACGGTGAAGTATCCAGCCTGACTGTATTCTATCTCATCCATCGTTGGCAATAGCTGAAGGCTGGTAATGGAACCGAGAGTGAATGCTATTATAAGTACAGTGAAACTGAATCTTCTACCTGTAACCATCATCTGCATTGTTCGACTCCTAACACGGTAAGCTGCGAGATGTCTATCAACACTTCGAGATAATGGCCACGTCTCCCCCACTGTTCAAACCTCACAATCCAACACAGTCTATCCTCTGAAAGACCAGTCCCCTTGGGCCTCAGAGGGGGGCCATACATATCGTTAGGAATAACTATGTCCCGCTTTACTGAAAGTACTCTGCCAACGAGATGGCCCTTATCCATTAGGTATGTACGCCCGACGTCAATAACCTGACCTCTCAGGCTTGTTGACTGTACAATCACATAAAACCCAAATATGAATGCTAATGCAAGAATACCGAGACTGATTTTATTTTCTGACATTTTTACATCATTTCAAACGATACATGGGGGCAGAGCATTTCTTGCGTGCTGTATCCCAGTCATGTATTACTCAGCTCCTCCCACCCATCATATACATAACAACGTCCCAACTGGTCTATCCAACCATGTCTCTCACCAATCAATCGAGAAGGATCACCTCTTAGGTCATATCTCTTAACGTTGAAGTATCTAACAGAGGAAGTCATAGAACCACCTACCTCGTATCCATGCATCATCTCAGCATTCTTACCTTCCACGATTTCACCAATAATGATTGTGACATTAACGATGTCCCTATCAGAAGGAGACACTGCAACATAATCCAGACGTCCACTATCAAGAAATTCCCTAAAGTCATAGGCACCCATTATTATCTCAATTAGGCGCTCGTCGTCTTCTAGCGTTACATTATCATAGGTAGTTAATCCTACAATGTCAAACTCAAGAGTGAAGGTATGTTCAGTGTGGGTTCGTTCATGATTGATATTTTTACTCACCCTGTAGTGTCCAGACTCCAAGTGGTCTATCTTGATATTTTCTCGTCTCGTCTCCCAAGCTGGTAAAACTCTGCATTCAGACGTCCAAGCGAAGCCCCAAGGAAACGGGGACACTTCGACCCATTCTCCATCCACCTGTTTCTCAATTTCATAGGATGAACCAAACGTAATCAAGTGAGAGTCCTTATTCGTAATAATTAGCTTAGCTGTGTCTTGGCTGTCAAAGACATACTTGTTCAATTCAATAACAACGTTGAACTGGGTTTCAGAGGCTAGAGGCACGCACGTCATGCTCGTAATGATTTTCCTAATATCATCCAGTAAGATGGAGGGCTCTACCCTCATCCAATAATACATTGAATCGATTTGCATCTGAACCCACGTAGAATAAGGCCCATACAACTCCAAGTAATCACTATACCTGACTTCCACAGGTAACTCAATACGAGCCGAAACAGGGTACGAATAGATGTGTATACCCCAAGTGGTATGATTGTCAAATGAACTAACTCCCTCCTGTACCCCAATTGTGATCTCAGCGGTTCTCGTTTGACTTCGGTTGTATGCGCTGAAAACAAAGACCGCTGAGGAGGCTAATCCCTCATCCGATACACGTATCCTCGCCCCCAGAAGCTCAATGTTGTTAGGTAGATACTGGGGGAGATAGACGTTCATTCCTTTCTCTCGCCAGTCATTGACTACGGTTTCTACGGGGAGTAAATCTGCACCGTCCCATGGAGAAGGTGGCTCCGAGTGCCAAGGAGTGTAGTTATAGCCTTCTGGTAGCACGAGTATCTTGGCTTCTGGAAGTCCAGTCACCTGTACATGTAGTGTGCCTACCTGTGTGGCGGTGACTGTCTCTGAATGTACAGACTGGTTTGACTTGGCTGGTACAGTGATATACTTCCTCACCCTGTTCACGGTGACGGTCCCCGTTATCCGTTCCTCAGGGTTCGATGCATAGTAGATGGACAGACCAAACTCATTTCTCGGTTCTACCTTAATTTCGTGAGATTCGGGATTCACGAAGTAGTACCTTATTTTTATTGTATCTCCAAGGACAGCCACACTGTCATATTCCGCTATCTTCTCAACTTCAGACCAATCCACGAAATACTGTCTGTCGAGATAGTAGGCTCCGACAAGAGAGAGAAACGTAGCGAATAGTATAACCGATATTACCTTCGTTTCACGGTCTACATTAAATGGACTCATGGTTTCATCTTCCTCCATATCACCAGCACAAGGAGGGAGACGATGACGAAGCTGAGAATGATATTCGGCCAGATTAGAGTAGGCGGGGGTACCGGTAATTCAGCAGCTTCATGAGATATAGACTCTGGATTAGTACGTTCACCGCCCGGCCTTGAATTAACAGCTGTCACATTATAGTATACCACAGTTCTATACCTAAAATCCGGGACAGCATACCATCCATCAATTATTTTGCGTCGAGCTAACGAGATGTTCGAATTCCCCCAGACCCTGTACTTGCCCACCGCCCCGTGGAGCACCCAGAAGCTGTGTCCCAACCTCTCGACGAACACGAAAACTCTATCCCCCACGTTAAACAGATCGCCATTATGCGAAGATGAGATGCGCCCATCCTCATGCAGGATTCCTGCTTCCACGTTTCTTGCGGACAGCGAAATCTGGGATATGTTAAGGGGTTTGGTCACGAACTCCTCGATATCCAGGGTCACGTACACGGAGTTTGTCTTGTATACGTTCGTCACGTTGCCCACGATGACGAAGTCGGCCTCCTCGATCATGCCCTCATAGTCGGTGTCGGCTCCGATGGGCTCCTGGATGCCCCTTATCTCGCATCCCAAGTCGTTGTACGCCACATCCCCCTCGATCGTGAACTTTCCCTGGAAGCCTCCCACCGTCTCGAAGTATCCGTGAGGGTTCTCATAGAGATGCGAAGGATCATCCCTTAGGAAGAGGAGCACGCGCTCAGACTCCTCGAACTCGGGCTGATCCTCCACCCACATGGTGTAGTAGCCCATGTTGGCACCTCGAACAAGGACGGATACCTCAGTCGAGTTCATGGGGTTCTTCAGGTATCTCTCAACAGAGACTACAACCTTCCTGTTCGTTATTGGGATATTTTCTGGGTCTTCCGGGCTGTGGATTATCGACTCAACTCTGCCGATGAGGATGACGTCAGCTCTCTCAGCCATCTCATCGATGCTCATGACAACGGGAAAAGCTGAGCAGGTTGCCATCATCTGTGTGGCTAAGAACGCTGTGAGCAAGCTCACTAGGATGATACTGGATTCCCTGGTGGCTATCTTCATTATTTCCTGATGATTAGATGCCTCTCCGACATATAATGCTAGGGAATAGAACACATATCTATTCAGCGGAATGGGGCTGAACTCGCACAATCCTCTCAGGTCTTGGGTTCTATCTCGAAGCTTAGACCGAAAACCCTTCTCATGATAAGAGAGGCGGTGACCGAGCAGATGACATACCAAGTGCTGTAGTTCAGTTTAATGCCAAAGAAAAATGGGTGAAAGGGCATCCATGCAACCCCTGTACTAACACCGTAGAAACCACCCAAGATTCGCCACATTATTATTATAGGAATAGTCGTGTACAAGCTCGCCTTCAATTGTGCGTTAGAATTTTTCATCTGGGTCTGCTGTGACTTCTTCTGTCGCTGTTCAGCCTTCTGAATCCTCCTCTGATTTCCGCTCCTCGCGGCAGCCATCAACTCTTGTTGTGCATGGGAGGACTCCTCCCTAGACTTCCTGTACTCCTCGACGTTCATAGACCTCTTACTAATATACGTGGTAATGGCGGAGACCACAAAGGCCAACACCATTAAGAAGATGGTTGAGGCGGGGGGTTCCTTAAGGAAATCCATGCTCTGAGCCACCAGCAGGCCTAACGTTTCTATCCCATCCAGCCCTCATCGTATGCAAACATACTATGTCTCGATTTAGATAGGCATGGTCAGGAAAGGGAAGAAAGGCGGTTGTTTAGTCGCCACCCAACATAGGTTGAATGGATAACAGCCATTAATAGTAGTAAAGGCAATATTAAACGAAATACTAGTACCAATAGATGAGCGTCTGCAAAGAATCCTCCCATAATCATAACGCCATACGTCAAAACTATGAACCATGAGAAGATTCTATTAGCGTTTGTATTTCGTACCCCCGTTCTGTAAAACCCATTAACATACAGAATGAACTCTTGAGTTAAGGAAAAGAGGCCCATTCCAAACCACTCATAGCTCATAAATGGCGCTGTTCCCGCACGAGCAGGCAGCGGATTCTCAATCCCGTTCATCATGTCCACGGCCGCCCTCCCGAAGACGGAGAGCCTGTAGCCGGAGTCGTCCTTGGAGACCAGTTCCCTGAGTGAGTCAAGGTGGTAGGTGAGGTGGGAGCTGGATATGTGCAGCTTGTCGTTGATGGCTGTGAAGCTCATCTGCGTCTCCGAGAGCATTCGGAGTATCCTCCTGCGGACCCCGTGCCTCAGCGCGTTGAATATCGTCGTGTAGACCTCTTCATCGACCTCTGACATCTTCAGTCTGAGCTAACACAAAATGATGTCTCTACTTATGCGTTTTTATCAAGAAATATTGACTATCCTGTAACTTATCCCAGGATATGGTTCAGATGATTAGTCTGGGATATTTGAGTTAGCGATGCACGCAACGCGCGCGCGTTGTTAGGTTTGTTATGCTCATATTCAGGTCTTCGGTGGAATAACTGCTACGATTTTCTGAATAAGGGTTTTATGGGGCTTCGGTGGCTGGTTTTGAGAGTTTGGCGCTGTATTTTCCGTTCGAATGAGTTTAGTTCTGGTTCTGCTGGTTCATCTGTTGCTGTGAATGTGGCTTTATGAGGGCCTGACGGTGAAGTGCTGGGTGCCTGGGGGGAGTTTCCTCGGGTTTAGGGTGCCTGTGGTGAGGTCTATGGTTGTGGGTTCCGGTTGTGGGGCGGGGGCGTCGGTGGTGTGGGGTAGGCGGAGGCTGTAGTCTGTCTGGGGTGAGTTGAATGTGATGGTGGTCCAACCGTTCGTGATTTCCCGTGTGGGGGTGGCGATGTCTGTGCCGTGGGCGTTGATGGCGGCGTTGAGGTGGCGTAGGACGTGGGCGGCCCGCCTGGGGTTTAGACGTCTGTCGTAGAGGCCGGCCCGGGGGAAGTATCCCCTGTCGTGGTCCATGAAGGTGTCCAGGAGGACGGTGACGTCTGGGTGGGCGTAGCCTGCGACGGCGGCCTCGGCTGCCCTGTTGGCGGTGTGATTGTCGTCTTGGGGGTAGTCGGCGGGGTCCTCGGGGGCGAGCCTGACGTTGATGAGTGCCTTGATGTCGTTGGCCTTGGCGTAGTCGCTGATGCGCTGTATGGTGGGTAAGGGGTGATCTGTCTGGGGGACCTCGAAGACGAATCCGTCGACGGAGCCTCGCTGGGGGAGGATGGCGTCTAGCTTGGATGTGTCGTCGATGTGGAATCCGTGGCTCATGTAGTGGCTGAACTTGGGGCCGGTGCGCTCCCTGTGGACGCTGCTCTCTATGTTGGCGACGTAGACGGGGAGTTGTAGGGTTTCGTGGAGCTTTGATGCGTCGGGGAGGGTTTCGTGGACTGTCTCCCAAGGGAGGACTATCTCAAGGAAGTCGACGAGGTGGCTGTGTTCGGCTATGACGTCGGGTTTCGGGGTGTTGACGGTGAAGAAACCGTACCTGCTCCCCATCCTGTGGAGCTCTTGGAGGCGGCGTCGGGTGGTCTCGTCGTTGAGGTCGGCGAGGGGCAGCCTGAGGGTCCTGATGCCCGTCTCCCAGAGCGCTAGGACGGTGTAGTCGTTCCGGGCCTTCTTCCTGACGAACTCGTCGACGGGCCCCATGTAGGGGAGTTCGGTGACCTCCGCTATGGGGTACCTGAGCTGGACGCCGAGGGGCGAGGGGAAGCCTTCCGAGGGGTGTTGGGTTTGGATCTTCTTCTCCTTTCGGAGGATTTCCCCTTCTTTGAGGGTGCGTCCATACGACCTGTGGATGCGTGCCACGTGGCCGTTCTCGTAGACGTCCACGATGCAGTATCCGAGCTTGGCCGCATCATTCCTCCCGTATTCCTCAACTGCCTCTACCTTGAACAGGTTCGCGAAGTCCTGTCTGAGGTTGCATGTGGAGAGGAGGTTGTAAATGTCGGTCTCGCCGTGCCTCTTGTAGAAGAACTGGTGAACGTGGCCTGCGAAGAATGCCTCCACTTCGTGCTCCTCGATGAGGTCCAGGAGCCACCTCCTGGCCGGCTGGTCCAGGTTGTCGTAGTTGCTGGGCTCGTCTGGCTTGTGGAGGTAGGGTGGGTAGTGGCTGAAGACGTGGATCCTTCTACCTCTATGCTTGTCCAGATCGGCTTCCAGCCATTCCCTCTGCTCGTCTTCTTCGCTGAGCCCTGAGTTGAGGGCGAGGCTGTTGATAATTACGAAGTGGACGTCGCCGTGGTCGAAGCTCTGGAACGTGGGTCCATGGTATCTGTGGAAGTCCTCGATGTAGTCGTCGTTGATTATGAAAGAGGGGACGGTGGGGTTGTCCTTGTCCCCCACGTCGTGGTTTCCGGGGACGAAGTAGCAGGGGGCGGTCAGGCTGCCCATTATCTCTCGGGCCACCATTGAAGCGGAGCCGTATGTCGGCAGGTGGGGAACGGGGTGGACGATGTCTCCAAGGTGGATGACGAAGTCAGGGCTGTGGGCGTTGATGGTGTGGGCAACCCATCGGGCTCTGTCGTTCGTGAGCAAGTTGGTCTTCCAGGGGCTGCTGCTCTTCCCGGATGGACGGATGTGGGTGTCAGAGATAATGGCGTACCTGAAGGTGTACCTCTTGTCGTCGTGGCTATCTGCCATGATTATTGGTATTCTAGTATGCATAAATGAAATTGGGTGCGTTTATCTTTGAATTTATATGAAGTAATAAAATTCTTCATAAAACATTGCCAAACTACAAATAGATATATCAAAGGGAATCCCTTTATGCGCGCGCGGGGTATTTAACTCTTATTCGGTACAAAATCAATAATTTCTCCCAGAAATTCTCCAATAATATTCTTCGTATCCTCGCATAATTCGTGTAGATCACCACTCAATTCTGCTCCAAACGTTTTTTGTAATAATAAAATAGTCTCATATGTTAATCCTAAAATTAAATTTAAAGTATCTGGAACTCCATCGATTTTATCATAGTCGCTCCATAATGATTTGATGTCGGGATGGGCAAAACCACATATGATTTTATAAAAGGCTTTTATGTTCTCTTTTTTCTTGCCTTCATATAATTTATCGATCATATACGCGTGTCCAAACCATCTTTTCTGTTTCATTAACTTTTCAGATTCATCATCCATTGTTTCCCAGTACTGCATCCACACGTCAGCTTCATCAGGGTATTTTAAAAATAAATGACTTCTTAATATCTGTTCGTAAATAGTCCTTTGAATATTTCTTGATGGATTAACTAATCCTTGTTCACTTAACATAAATGCAGAGATTAGATACGGAATATTACGGAGGAAGAAAATAGAATTGAATTGTTGTACTGGGGGTAATTCTCCACCTTTATCTCCAAGTTTTTTTATTTCTACCTTTAATTTTTCGAATATTAGCCAAAGATTTTCAAGCACAGCTTCACAAACACTCACATGGTCTGGAAAAGCATCAATAATTTTTTCTTTTTTTTCGGAATAA
>JABUBP010000323.1_pt1 | contig 12940 bp, 13 predicted proteins | sample 7240331 | NCBI WGS metagenome assembly JABUBP01 (sample SAMN07256347, study PRJNA390944) | subsurface metagenome | isolation source: Methane hydrate marine sediment | place: Pacific Ocean: Eastern North Pacific, ODP site 1244 | collected 2002 | reverse complement strand
AGGGCTGCCGATAACAGCGGCGGCGTGGGACTTAATGCCGACAGCACCACCTTCACGCTACGCAACCCCGCTCTCGACTACTGGACCGGCAGTGCGTGGGGTGCCCTTACCAACCTTGCCACCACCCATGCTGCCACCACCAGCAACACCCAGGTCACCTGGACAGATGCCGTGACCTTGCCAGCAACTTGGACTGATGGCAGCAGCTACACTGTCCAGGCAACGGCCACCGATAAGAATAACAACACCTTTACGGGCACTGCCATCACCTTCACCTATGACAACACAGTACCAACCGTCATAACAAACTTGGCGGCAACGGCAGGAACCTCTAATATAGCGCTCACCTGGACTGCCCCCACCGATAATGTGGGCTTAGACCATTATGTGGTAAAGAGGGCAACCTCAGCTATAACCACCACGTCAGCCTGGAATGCGGCAACTACCCTTACCTATACCTTGTCAGGCACTGCCACGTCCTATACCGATACCACTGGTACATCGGGGACCACCTACTACTACAATGTTAGGGCAGTGGATGCCGCAGACAATATGGCATCCCTCTCCAATAGCCCCAGCGCTACAGTTGGAGTTGACACCACAGCACCAACCGTCATAACAAACCTGGCGGCAGCGCCAGTAGCAGGAACCTCTAATATAGCGCTCACCTGGACTGCCCCCACCGATAATGTGGGCTTAGACCACTATGTGGTAAAGAGGGCAACCTCAGCTATAACCACTACGTCAACCTGGGATGCGGCAACTACCCTTACCTATACCTTGTCAGGCACTGCCACGTCCTATACCGATACCACTGGTACATCGGGGACCACCTACTACTACAATGGGGCAGTGGATGCCGCAGACAATATGGCATCCCTCTCCAATAGCCCCAGCGCTACAGTTGGAGTTGACACCACAGCACCAACCCTGGACAGCATAACCTGGACCGATGTCGATGATTCAGACACTATCAATGCCGATGATACACTCCGCTTCAACTTCAGCGAGGCTATGGACACCGACACCATCACTGCAACCAACATCGATGCAAGGCTGCCGACCTCCCCAAGCCACACCTATGGCGAACTGACGGCCACTGACCTTAGCTGGAATGATGACGAAGACCAGCTTACGGTGACCCTGGGATCGGATGAGGCTATCGAGGGTGGCGAAACCGTGGACCCAACGAGCGCTGTGACGGACGTGGCATGTAATCCCGATGCGACAACAGGCACCGGCCCGGCGATCGAGGTACCAGAGGAAGAGGAGGGCTTCGCTTGGGAGTGGTGGTATACCCTGTTGATCGCGCTGGGTGCTCTCATTATCATCGCGGCCATTGTCCTGCTCGTGGTTCTCCCGAAGAGGGGAGCGGCTGAGGAGTATGCTGAGGAGGAGCTTTACGAAGAAGAGGAAGAATTTTGATAGCTTTTCTGGCAAGCGGGGTGCCAACTCTCTAGCCCGCATGTAGTGCAGCGACCAAAGCGGCAATCCGGGGTCTCTGTACCTTGTAAGTTGTACTGGTACTCCCTCTTCAGGAAGGTAGTGCTTATCCCAACGTCGATGTGAGCCCAGGGAAATATTTCATCCAATGGGCGTTGGCGGTTAGCGTAGAAAGCGGGGTCGAGCCCACATTCATCGAAGGCTCGGCCCCATTTTTCATAATTGAAGTGCTCGCTCCAGGCATCGAAGGTGGCTCCCAGTTGCCAGGCGCGGTATATCGCCTGAGAGAGGCGTCTGTCTCCCCGCGCCAGCACCCCTTCAAGCAGGCTCATCTTGGGATCCTGCCATGACAGGCGCAGCCCTGACTTCTTCATGCCAAGCCTGAGAGCCTCAATCCTGGCATTTAGCTCCTCTTCAGTGTGCTGAGCTACCCATTGAAATGGGGTATGCGCCTTGGGCACAAAAGCCGAGGTGCTCACCTTTAGGTGCAGCGCTTTACCCCCGCCTTTCCTCAGCGCGGGGACACCCTGGCGCACCATGTGAACGATGCTCTCTATGTCATCAAGGGTCTCAGTGGGCAAGCCGAGCATGAAATATAGCTTAACGCTGTTCCAACCCCGCTCCGCAGCAGTCTCTAAGGTTTGGATTAGATCATCCTGGGAAACGCTCTTATTAATCACCCGTCGCAGCCGCTCGCTTCCAGCCTCAGGGGCAAAGGTCAAGCCAGTCTTCTTCCCAGAGGTAATGGTATCCATCAACCTTAACGAGAGGACATCGATGCGCAGGCTGGGCAGTGATATCTTGAGGTTGTGCTCTCGATAGCGTGCTGATAGCGCGCTAACCAGGCTCTCAATTTCCGAATAGTCGCTGGTGCTCAACGAGAGTAGTGAAAGCTCATTATAGCCACAATTCCTGAGCAATTCATCCACTGCCGCCAAAACCTCCTCCTTAGGCCGCTCCCGGATCGGGCGATAGATGATCCCCGCCTGGCAGAAGCGACAGCCCCTGGTGCAACCACGCTGAATCTCGATGGCTGCCCGATCATGGATCGTGGCCATATAAGGGACCACTGGCTTGGTCACCGCAGGGGGCAGCTTTATAAGGATGCGTCGCTTAACGCTTGAGCCTAGCCCCTGAGATGCGGGCATTATCTTAGCAATGGTACCATCGTTATGATAGTCAACCTGGTATAGACTGGGCACATAGATGCCGGGAATATGAGCCAGTTCACGAAGTAGCTCCTGCTTTCCATGGGAACCCTCAAACTTCCACCGGCGAAAGGTTCCCAGTAGCTCCAATATAACCTCTTCACCTTCGCCAAGGACGAAAAGGTCGATGAATTCCGCCATAGGCTCGGCATTAAGGCTGCAACTACCGCCAGCGATGATCAAGGGGTAGGATTCATCGCGCTGCGCGGCGAGCACCGGTATCCCCGCCAGGTCGAGCATATTGAGCACATTGGTGTAGGTGAGCTCATAGCCCAGGGAGAAGCCAATAATGTCGAAGTCCTTCAGGGGACGCCGCGATTCCAGGCTAAATAGGGGGATGGTGGCCTTCCTCATCTCTGCCTCCATATCGACCCAGGGGGCATAGACACGCTCAACAAGAGCCTTGGGCTCTTTATTGACAAGGTCATAGAGGATGACTAGCCCCAGGTTGGACATGCCAATTTCATAGATGTCGGGATAGGCAAGAGCTATCTTGACATCTATAGCGTCCCAATCCTTCGTGATGCTATTCCACTCGCCCCCGGTATAGCGGGCAGGCCTGGTTACCCTGGGAAGAATTTGATCCAGATTGGTCATGATGCTCCTTTGCCCCATTATAACAAAGCCTTGCTTATTTGACATCTTAGAGATGAGGTATTAGGATTCGTCCTCAAGTGGAATGCGATCCCTATGTCAACCACAACCGAGGAGAACTGAGTTAAGATTGCGACTTGACCTCGGCCTAATCTTATGCTATGCTTCCCGAACGCCCGGGGTTTTAAGTCGTAGCGGGCTTATTGACAGGAATAGCATAGGTAACCTAAATACTCATCGAATAGGGAAACCCAATCACAGAAAAAAGGAGGTAAGGCTATGATGAAAGGATTTGCGCGGTGGATAGTTATTGTCCTAATGGTCGCTGGGGTAGCCTTAATCGCCGTCGGGGTGACTCTAGGGGTTACTATCGGATCAAGCGAGCCAACGCCAACCCCAACGCCAACCCCAGAGGCGGAGGCTGAAGAGCTGGTGCCTAGCGATGCGAATTTTGTAGCCAGCATACAGATAAACACAATCCTAACAGACGAAGACCTTATCACCGCTTATAATGAGGCCTCAAAGGAGCCTGATATACCTGAAACAGTTGACGAGGCGTTGGAAGAGATTGAAGATGAGTTCGGTATCGATCCCCGAGATTTCTCAGAGGGAGTGGTATTCGGCGATACTGAATCTGATGATTACTTCGGGGCCATCGTAACAGGGACTTTCGACCCGGAGGCGTTGATCGAGAGCATAGAGGAAGCTACCGGTGAAGAAACGGCCATCTCCACCTACAAAGGCTATCAAATATACACCATGACAGTTGAAGATGAAGCAGTGGCAATCTGTTTCCTGAGCGATGATACCGTCGCCGTAGGCCAGGCGGATGCGGTTAAAGATATCATCGATGTCAAGGAGGGCGATAAGAGTTGCATCAGCGGTCGAGGATACGATACCTACAGTGCCCTCGGCGATGTCTGGATCAAAGGGGCAGTGGAGCTGCCTGAGGAGACGATGAGCGAGATCCTTGACGAGATCCTTGAAGAAGGTGAGATTCCCGGTCTCGAGGCCTTTGAAGATATAGAAGTGGCGGGATTCGGGCTTGACAAGGAGGGAGAAAACATCTTCCTCCAGATAAAGCTATATTTCTCCAACGCTGAATCCGCAGAAGACGCTGAAGACGTCATCAGTAGCATAATAACCCTCCTCCCGCTCATCAGTCCTGACATTCCGCCTGAGGTTGCGGATTTACTCGAGGAGCTTTCGATTAGCCGAAGTGACTCCTGGCTCACGATAACGCTGGAGATAACCGTGGACGAGATCGAGGAATTGATAGAGGCGCTGGAGGAGGCGTAGCTTTAGGAGGCATCGATTGGCAGCTTTAAAAGTGAAAGATAAAAAGTCCGCTAAGAAGGGGAGCTGGGATTACGCCATCGTGCAAACAGGGGGAAAGCAGTATAAGGTCTCATCTGGGGAGACCATCGATGTGGCGCACCTTCCCGCAGCGGAAGGGAGCGCCATAGAGCTGGATCAGGTGTTGCTGGTCGCCGATGGGGAGAGTGTGAGGGTCGGCACGCCTACTGTGGAGGGGGCCAAGGTAATCGCTGAGGTCCTCGCCGAGGGCAAGGGGAAGAAGGTCATCGTCTTCAAATACAAGCCAAAGGTGCGCTACCGCAGGATGAAGGGGCACCGGCAGCTCTATACCAGGCTTGCCATAAAAGAGATAGTATGCTAGCATGGCGCAAAGGGAAAAGATACAGATCTTTATCGTAAGGAGCTTGAAGCAAGCGAGGTAATGAGGGCTTATACACTTTGGGACAACGCAATATATCTATTTAGTGTCATTTCTATATCCACTTTCATGGGTCATTTTTGGTGGCCTGCTACCAATACCGGGTATGCGCTCTGGTCAGTATCAGGGGCTTTTGCGATATTATCAGTATATAGCGGTATAATCAGGAGGGCCGAGATTCAGGAGGAAGGCTCAAGGAAAGGGATGGCAAGTGCGGCGGCAGTTATCGGATGCCTGGTACTGCTGGGGTTAACCTTTAGCGCAGTATGGCTCATAGTACCAATATCCCTATATCCTTGATCCCCATCGCCATTCCATTACCATTCCATTAGTAGTCGAAGAAACGTTTTAATTTTGGGCGACATTCATATTGAAAAGCGGAGGAGAGCGAAAAAGTGGCACATAAGAAGGGTGGCGGCAGCACAAGGCTGGGGCGAGACAGTCAATCAAAGAGGCTTGGGGTCAAGCGATACGGTGGCCAGCAAGTGCGCGCGGGCACTATTATCGTTCGACAGAGGGGAACGCGCATTCTCCCCGGAGATAACGTAGGCCTGGGGCGAGATCACACCATATTTGCGCTCATCGATGGCTTCGTCAAGTTCGGGCCAGCGTCCAAGTATAAAAAGAAGGTAAGCATCTACCGCCAATGAAGAAGGATATCCATCCTGAATACATGGAAGCGCAGGTCACCTGCTCTTGCGGTAACACCTTCACTACCGGCTCGACAAAGCCTGTGCTCAAGGTTGAGCTTTGCAGTAAGTGTCACCCCTTCTTCACCGGGGAGCGGCGCATCGTGGACACCGCAAAGCGAGTGGAGCGCTTCAAGAGAAGATACAAGATGGAGTAGCGCCCCTTATGACTCCGTGACTTCCTTCAGCCTGCGAAAGAAGCAACTCCTATTACCCGTGTGGCATACCGGGCCTGTGGCCTCCACCTTGAGGAGCAGGGCATCATCATCGCAGTCCTTGTAGATATTGCGAACATTGAGGTAGTTTCCCGAGGTCTCCCCCTTGTGCCAGAGTTCCTGGCGACTTCGGCTATAGAACCAGACCTGACCTGTCTCCAGCGTCTTCTGCAATGACTCCTCGTTCATATATCCCAGCATCAGCACCTCCCCATTTTCCGCGTCCTGAATAATCGCTGCTACTAGCCCCTTTTCATCGAACTTCAGCATAGCCCCTCCTAAAATTTACCACGTACGCAAAGAAATTGCCGAATTGCTGAAACGTCTCAAATCCTGCTCTGCGAGCCCAAGCAATGGTAGTTCTCCTCAGGGGATAATCGGGGTCGGGGAGGTACTCCGAGATCGATAGCATACTTCCGGGACGAAGCACACGATACAACTCCTGCAACGCCCGATCTTTGTCGGGTACCTCACCTAGAACGGTGACCAGGTAGGCAAGGTCAAAGCTACCATCCTTAAACGGAAGATGCTCCCCATTCCCCACCATTATGGCGATGTTTTCCAGGGTGTCTTTCGAGACCTTCTCTTTAAGTCTGGAGATCATCGCTGGCTCGATGTCCAAGCAATAAAGCTTTCCCGGGCTTTCCGAATAAACCAACCGCCTCGCCGCCTCTATGGTGAAAAAGCCGGGGCCGGGCCCTAGCTCCAGAACACTCATCCCTGCCGCGACTCCTACTTTATCCAGCAATTTCGCTGGGCTGAAAAAGTGCCTGCGCACCGGGTTCTCTAATATCATCGCCAATAGCGTAACCGAGCGACGCGATGCTGGAGCAATACGGAACTTGCGAACAATACGGAACACCACGAACCACAAGAAGAGTAGCGCGCCTATTAAACTGAGAATAGCGATTAACGCGGGATGCATCAGATGCTCCTACGCCATAATATTGTCCAGCGCCTGTTTTAGGTCGATGTCCCCGGTGTAAATCGCGCGTCCCACTATCGCCCCCTCCACGCCGATACGAAATAGCTTCTTCAGATGCTCCAGCGATGCGATGCCTCCCGCTGCGATTATGGGGAGGCTGGTCTTGGCCACCAATTCTGCTACGGCGTCGAAATTTGGTTCCGTGAGCGTTCCATCTCTGGCTATGTCGGTATATATGAAGCGCTCCACCCCAATGGATGCCATCCGCTGCACCAGTTCGATTGCCATTACCTCAGTCCTCTCCTGCCAACCATGGGTCGCCACATAGCCATCCCGCGCATCGATGCTCACAATTATGCGGTTCCCGAACCTGTTGCAGGCTTCCTGAATTAAGGCGTGGTCCTCAATCGCCGCCGTGCCCAGGATGGCACATGCCACACCAAGCTCCAGAGCTTGCGCGATCGCCTCGATTCGGCGAAGGCCGCCGCCTAGCTGTAGGGGAATGGGGACCGCCCGCGCTATCTCCTCTATAAGGGAGACATGGCAAAGCTCGCCCTTCGCTGCGCCATCAAGGTCAACAATATGAAGCCGCCTCGCCCCCAGGGATTGCCAGCGCCGCGCGATATCTATAGGCTCTTCCGAGAAGACCGTCTCCTGTCTATAGTCACCTTGATAGAGGCGAACACACTTTCCGCCCTTAAGGTCGATAGCAGGAATAACCTCCATTTTTCGCCCTTTTCACAGCGTCTTAATAATTACCTGTGGCTAACCGTACAACCACATGGTTAGTCAGGACATTCGCTTTTTCGCCCTTTTTGAATTACTTGCAGCCTCGTTTTTCCTTTATTCGCCTTTTCAAACTATTATGTCAATTATAAGCTGTAAATTTGGCGAATTTCTTAAAAAACTTGCTCTCCACTACGACGAGGGACTCTAGGCTGCAGACACTGGAACTACACACGTTACGCAGCTACGCCTCCTTTTGCGCAGCTAGGACGTGGGTAACTGCAAACCCCTGATGGCGATAATATTTCTCAAAATCTCGGAGGTGCCGCCCTGGATGGTATAGCCTGGCGAGAATAGATAGGACTCGGCAGCACTCTCCCGAAACGCAGGGGGGATCCACTTCGAGCCCTGTCTCAACTGCCCGTAGAGCCCGGGGAGTTGTGTTGCCATATGGGCCAGGTGCTGCTCAAACGCCGTGCAGAAGGTCTTAGCCATCGCCGCCTCAGTAGTGGGGAGGCGTCCCTGGTCGAGCACCCAGGCTACCCGATAGGTGAGCAGGCGTCCTACTTCGTACTTGACGGTGAGGTCTGCCAGCTTATGTCGCACTGTGGGTTGCTCGGCAAGGGGTTTGCCACCGTACTTCGTTTGTTTGGCATACTCGATAAGATCCTGGTAAAGAGGGTAATTTGTCATCAACCGCTCTACGCCGCTTCGTTCATAATCAAGCTGCTCTGCGATCTGATACCAGCCCCGGTTAATCCCTCCCACCAAACTTGACTTGCGCACCCGCACGTTATCGAGGAAGACCTCATTATAGTGGTGGCCTCCAGTCATGTCGATCAGCGGACGGACATCGATCCCCGGCAGGTGCATGTCCACAATAAACTCGCTGATCCCCTTGTGCCTGGGCTCATCGGGGTCAGTGCGAGCCACAAGGTAGATGTAATCAATATGGTGCGCCCCGCTGGTCCATACCTTCTGTCCATTAAGAATGTAGGAGTCGCCATCTTCCACAGCTTTCGTGCGCAGGGACGCAAGATCGCAGCCAGCCTCCGGTTCACTCATACCGATGCCGAAGACAATCTCACCTCTCGCGATGCGGGGCAGAAAGTACTCCTTCTGTTCGTCGCTACCATGGCGGATTATAGAAGGCCCCATCTGGCGGTCGGCAAACCAGTGGACGGCTGCCGGCGCTCCATAATGAAGAAGCTCCTCGGTGAGCACCATACGGTCCATATAGCTCTTCCCTTGACCGTAGCATTCTTTGGGCCAGCACAATCCGATCCAGCCTCTCTCCCCCAGCTTGCGGGAGAACTCAGGAGAGTACCCACCCATCCATGCGTCGCAACGCACATCGAAGCTACCCTTCTTCAGTTCCTCCTCGAGGAACTGTCTAACCTCCTGTCTCAGTTTCTCCTGCTCTTCAGTAAAACTAAAGTCCATTTGCAGTATCCTCTCTACTTAACCTGTGAGTTGCTAATCGAGTTCCATCAAGATATCACCTTTTTTAATACCCTGCCCTACCTCCACCTTAATATCGATGACCTTACTGTTTTGCGGAGATTTTACCGGCATCTGCATCTTCATGGCCTCTATGATACAGAGTTCCTGACCTTGTGTTACCTCCTCCCCCACCTTCACCTTGATATCAACCACTCTTCCCGGCATTGATGATACTATAGCAGCCATATTTCTACCCTCATAGATTGATGTTTGAGTATTTTCTCCACGGCCTGACAACGGTTTTATCTTCAAGTATGTCTAGTGCCCTATTTATGTGTTTCCTCGTCTCGCTGGGCATGATCACATCATCGATGAATCCTCGTTCCGCCGCGCGATAAGGGTTCTCAAACAGTTCTCGATATTCGGCAATCCTCTTGGCTTTCATAGCCTTGGGGTCCTCCGATTCCTTTATTTCCCTGGCGAATATAATGCTGGCGGCGGTCTCGGCGCCCACGATGCAAATTTTGGCTATAGGCCAGGCGAACATGAAGTCAGCCCCGGTATCCTTGCAGCACATTCCGGTGTACGCCCCGGCGAAGGACTTACGCACGACAACCGTGATCTTGGGCACCGTTGCCTCTATATAGGAATAGAGCATCTTGGCACCGTGGCGTAAAATTCCCTTCCACTCTTCAGTTGAACCTATCCAGTATCCAGGGACATCGTGGAGGTTTATCAGTGGTATGTTGAAAAGGTCACAGAACCTTACGAATCTGGCGACCTTGTCAGCGGCATCACAGTCCAAGGCGCCTGCAGCACACATCGGCTGGCTGGCAACGATCCCGGCAGGACGCCCACCGAATCTGGCGAACCCGACAATCACGTTCTGTGCAAAGTCCTTCAGTATCTCAAAATAGTTGCCATTATCTATGATTCTCACGATTACATCGTGCATGTCATAGGCGATGTAAGGTTCTTCAGGAACCAGTGTATCCAGCTCCAGGTCTATCCTCTCCGGGTCATCACCTGTTTCCTGGTATGTTAGCTTCCTCTCTTCCTTCTTGTTGTTAGCAGGTAAAAAGCTCAGCAGTTCCTTGGCCTTATCCAGGCAGTCCTTATCGTCCTCGACTACTACGTGTGTCTCCCCCGATTTGACAGCGTGGGCCTCCACGCCGCACAGGGTATCAAGGTCGATATCTTCACCCGTCTGCGTCTTGACAAATGCAGGACCGGCTATGCCCATGCGGCCCGTCTCCCGGCATTGAAACACGAAATCCTGCATCACTGGATGATAGGCTTGTCCTCCTAAACATGGCCCCATCAGCAAGGCTATCTGGGGGATGATGCCTGATGCCAGTATCTGAGACGTGAATAGCCAGGCGTAGCTCTGCAGGGTATCCATCCCCTCTTGAAGCCGTGCTCCACCAGAATCGTTCATGCCGACAAATGGTATCCCCATATCTTTGGCAAGGTCAATGGCTTGCGAGAACTTTTTGCCATGATATTCGCCGAAGGTACCTACCATTGTGGTGTAGTCCTCAGCAGCAACCATGACCAGCCTGCCATTTACCCTTCCGAAGCCGGTGATCACACCTTCAGCCGGCATTTCCCTTTTGTCCATACCGAAAGCTGTGGTGCGATGCTTGACGAATAAGCCTATCTCGTTAAAGGTGCCGGGATCGAAGAAGTATTCTATCCTCTCTCTAGCAGTCCAACTGCCCCTTTTATGCTGTTGTTCTACAGCTTTGGGGCCCCCCATTTGCTTTATTATCTCCCGCTTCTGCTTGTATTCATCCAGCATCCAGTGTCCTCCTGTTTTAGCACCCACCGACTCTTTTTCGCGCTATCCTGGTAAATCTTAGCATAACCCTTTAGCTACCAAGTTTTAAAGCTAAACTCAAATCACCTGGTACATTTGAGCATTATATCACGAGCAGGCCCAAATTTCTATAAAGCGCACATAAAAAGGGGCAGCTACCGTTCAGGCAGTTGCCCTGTCCTTTTCACCACGGGAACAATTTTCTGAAACCCTAAGGCGTAATTATATCCACAGCAGCTTCAGCCATGCTCACCGAAATGTATACCAGATAGGCCTGCTCATGAATCGGCACAACTAGCTGGTCCTTACCTCAGAGGGGATATTCTTGCCTTAGCTTGAGCGCCCCCCACCACCAGTTGTGGTGAAGCTGTTGGTTGTCATGAACACGATCATATTGGTGGGCTGATTCCTATATAGCAACGGAACGAAGCTTGTTTGAAGCTACAAAAAAAAGACCTCCAGTGCCAGGCTGCTAACCCCCTGAAGGTCCCGTTTACACGAGAACTATAGCTGACCGGACTATCTAAGCCAGTGCTCTAATAACTGTGAATCCTCAGTTTTCCTCTCCTATACCTCAAATAATGCTAATTTGCCGGCGGGTGCCGGCAAATTGCATAGCTTTAAATGACGTATAGCCGCTCTGCTTCTAATCTTAGACGATTAGCGGATGCTCTACGCCGTTGCTATTGGAAAATTATACTATGAAAAAATATTATTGTCAAGTATTTTATCAATATTTGGCTAAATTTGTTGTTTTTACCCAGAAAAGCTCTCTTTGACTTGAGGTACACGCGGGGCGTTTGTGGCAGGCGAGAGTTTAGAAACGTTGGCTGAAGCCATACGCCATGCTTGTCAAACTCATCTTTATTTAGTAATATATGAGCAACAAATAATTCGCATGGAGAAGCAATGCGGGCTGAGGAAAACAAAGGGTCTCGAAAGGAAGAACATAGTAAGAATCACATTGACAGACAAAGGTGAGGAGGCCTTACGTCAGGCAATGAAAAGAGAGACAATTGTCAAAGTCATGTCTTACTTATCTGATAAGGAACAGGACTGCCTGAGGGCACATTTAGAGACGTTGCGGTATGGGGCACTCGAAGAATATACAAGGTCGTTGCGGGGCAAGACACCCGATACATATACAGTGAGTCCTAAACTGATCTAGCCCTGGGTTCGGGGTATTCTCCTCAACCACAATGGACATTTCGTCAACGACCGCCGTTATTTCGAACCTTCCGACAAGTTCGAAATGTCGAATCATGAAAAACTAAGGCTGCAGGAACCTTGAAATGTTGCGTCGATAGAAAATGAGTCTGCGAGCAGCTCAACTGAAACTCTGGCTGTTTGATTAATCACAACCAATGATGAGAATACCCCGATGAGTTGGAAAAAGGCCACAAATAGTGTGAAAAATGCGGATGGTCTTTTTATACTCCAATGACCGATGAACCATTCACTAAGGGGCTGGTGGAAATCTTCACCGGCAGCGGTAAAGGCAAGACCTCTGCGGCATTGGGGATGGTGCTACGTGCCCTGGGGCATGGGTTTAGAGTGCATATCATTTTCTTTATGAAGGGCAATTATCCCTATGGGGAGCGAAACATGCTGCCCCAGTTGACCAATGTAAGCTTCCAAAGTTTTGGGCACGAACAGTTCGTCGATCCTCAGAATGTGAAGGCGGAGGAAAGGGAGCAAGCAGGAGAGGCGCTCCAGGCAGCTAGATCAGCGATCGCCAGCAGCAAATTCGACCTGGTGGTGCTCGATGAGGTAAACGTCGCTGTTGCCTGGAAGCTTATCGAGGTTGAAGATTTATTGAAGCTGATCGATGAAAAGCCCCAAAATGTGGAGCTTATCCTCACCGGTCGCTATGCCGATCAGAGGCTTATCGAAAGGGCTGACCTGGTCACCGAGATGGTTGAGATCAAGCACCCCTATCAGAAGGGGATAAAGGCAAGAAAAGGTATCGAGTACTGAAACCAGCAATGAAAGGAGGAACACATGATTACCCTGAGCGTCATCAAGGCTGATATTGGCGGCTATGTGGGGCATTCCAGCTCCCATCCCCTCGTCCTGGAGAAGGCCAACGAGCGCCTGGCGAAGGCAAAGCGCGATAAGCTGTTGGTGGATTTCCATGTTACCA
>JABUBP010000321.1_pt1 | contig 12972 bp, 10 predicted proteins | sample 7240331 | NCBI WGS metagenome assembly JABUBP01 (sample SAMN07256347, study PRJNA390944) | subsurface metagenome | isolation source: Methane hydrate marine sediment | place: Pacific Ocean: Eastern North Pacific, ODP site 1244 | collected 2002 | reverse complement strand
AACTAAAAAGAAAATCAAAAATTGAAGCGATGAAAACTACTTTAACCGGGACAGGACGGGCAATTGTCTTTAATTCTGTTTCAGTAGCCGCCGGCGTCTTCATGCTCGGCTTTTCAGAAATTCAAATGATGGCTGTATTTGGAAAACTTATTGGGAGTGTGATGTTATTAAGCGTAATTTATACTTTGACTTTACTCCCCATTCTGTTAAATAGTATAAAACTTAAAGAGGAGGGAAAGAAATGAAATTGAAAATTAGTCTCTTAATGTTTACGATTTTTATCTTGCTGTTTTCTGCTAGCACAGTATTTGCCCTAACCGTTGATGAAATCATGGATAAAATGGAGGAGACAGCGCATGATTTTACTACTCAAAAAACTATTTCTGAAATGGTTTTAATTGATAAAGACGGGAAAGAAGAAATAAGAGAGATGGTTATGTTCTCTCAAGAGGGAGAAGATGAAAAAACCAGTACCCTTATGAGATTTCTCTCTCCTAAATCGGTAAAGGGTGTAACTCTTCTGAACATTGATGATGGAGAAAAAATATATTTATATATGCCTGCCTATAACAAACCAAGAAGAATCGCCAGTTCTTCGAAGCGTGATGAATTTATGGGAACAGGCCTTTCTTATGAAGATATGAGCATGGATTATGAAGACAAAGATTACGAAAAAAAGCTTTTGGAAGAAACAGATGGAGAATACATTATAGAAGTTTTACCGAGTGAAGAAGATGCATCTTATGAAAAAATTATCCTTCATGTAGATAAAGATATTTTTTATGCTAAAAAAGTAGAATTTTATGAAGCAGGTAGTGAATTAACTAAAACTTTAACCATTAATAAAATAAAAATTGAGGATACGGGTAAAGTTACCCCTTTGGAAATAGCATTTACCGATATGGTGGAAAACCGTGTCACCAAAATAATTATAAAAGAAATAGAATATAATGTAGAATTATCATCCAGTTTCTTTAGTATTAGGACATTATCGAAACCGACACTTTAGAATAGTCGTTAGTGAATAGTGAATAGTATTTAGTGAAGAAGGAAAAGAAGAAGAGCGGATAGCGGGTAGGAAGAAATACAGTAATAAGTGATGAGTGATGAGTAATAAGTTAAAGACGCGGGATGGAACTTCTGGGAAAACAGTATCGAGTATTGAGTATATAGTATCGAGTAAAGAAAAGAAAGAGAAAGAAAAATACAGGGAATAAATTCAAAATAATTTAGTCATTATTGAAAAAGTCGTAGGGGTAGACTTTGTGTCTGCCCATAATGGGTAATGTGCTGTAGGGGTTCGATGAATCGAACCCGCTGGAAAAAATACCCAAATACCCTGAGGCGGATGAATCCGCACCCTACGACATAAAATTGTAAATTCTAGAAGACAGACGCTTTATCTGTCATGCTATATACTACATACTATATACTATATACTGAAAAGAATGGAGGAAAAAATATAATTATGAAAAGAAATATTTTTTTGGTAGTATTTATTATTTTGTTATTTTCGGCTTCTGCTTATGCCGGAGATTTTTCTGGGAGTTTAACCTATTCAGGAGGATACAATTTTACAGAGAACAATCTAAGCAATACTCTAAATTTAGACCTTAACTATATTCATAATTTTACTGATGAAGTTTTTGCAGAAGGAGATTTAATAATTAAATATAGCGATAGTTCTGCTCCCAATCCTTTTATGATTATACCCAAAGAACTTTATATTGGCACTTATGACCTTATTCCTCAACTCGATATAAAAACAGGTCTGTTAACTATAAGCTGGGGGTCAGCAGATATGTTTAGTCCTTTAGATAATTTTAATCCACTACCGCCTGGAATGTCTTTTACATCTATGGCCCAAAAAAACGGAGTATTAGCCGCTGATGCAACTTATTATTTTAATGATATTACTTATTTACAGGCAATAATCCTACCTTCTTTCGTTCCTTCTTATATGCCAGAAAAATACGAAGAGCAAATCTACATTTCTATGTTTGCCCCTCAATTTCAAGCTCAGGGAATAGAAATAACCTCTGTTAATATAACCCATGCCTTTCCGCAAAATCCGGTTTGGGGAATAAAATTAGGAAGAAGTTTTACCTCTTTTGATGCAGCAATTAGTTATTATAACGGATATTATCTTAATGCTTATCCTAAAACTTTGCAACCTGTTCCCGGACCTTCTGGAATGTCTTTGGATTTAGGATTGGGATATCCTAAAAGAGATATCTTTGGATTTGAATTCCAGGGAGACTTCCCGGGTATCGAAGGGGCTACCCTAAGAGGTGACCTGGCTTATATCATCCCCCAACCCTGGGAAATACAAGGTGAATATGTATTAAAAGATCACTACATAAAAGCAGTAATCGGCGCAGATTACACTACCTCTTTTGACCTTTATTTAAATGTAGGATTCATCTGGGGATTTGCCTTTGAAGAAGGAGACCAGTGTTCTCCTTATATCTCTTTAAATGCCAGAAAAGAATTAGAAAACAGTAAGCTTACTCCTAATTATTTAAGCATAATCAGCCTTCAAGATGGAAGCATGATAAATTCTATTGGTGCCAGTTATAATTTCACTGATGATTTTTCAGTTACTCTTTCTTATGTTTCTGTTTCAGGCGAGCAAACTTCAAAACTGGGACAGATGGGAAGCGCAGAGGGTCTGTACCTGACGGGAGAGTGGTCTTTCTAATGAAAAATATTAATAAAAAAGAAAAAATTTTAGAGGCAGCCCAGGAGGTCTTCTTTAAAAAAAGTTTCTATGAAGCCACCATGGATGATATCGCTCAGCTTTCAGGAATAAAAAAACCTACTATCTATTATTATTTCCCTTCCAAAATAGATTTAGCCTCACAACTTCTGGAAGTAAATATAAAAAAGATTTTTGGAAAAATAAGCGAAATAATTTCTTCAACAAATAAGGTTAAAGATCGAATTAAAATGATAGTAGATTTTTATATAAGTCTTTTAGAAGAAAATTCTAAAATTTTTATTATTATACAAAGAATTAGCTATGATTTTATGCAAAAAGAAGACAGTAAGAAAAAGATAAATGAACTCTTCGAAAAATTAAGAAAAAAGCAGAAAAAGGCGGGCAATCTCTTCGGAGAAGTTATTTTATCTTCAGGTAAAAGGGTAAGCGGAGATATATTTTTATATTCCTTGGTTGCTGCTTTGGGAAGGGTTATCTTTGAAAATGTATCCCATGGAAGAAAACCAAAAAAAGATGATCTCCTGGTGATTGGGGATATTTTTTCCGCCTCTGTAAAATAGTATTACAGAGAACCATCGAAAATTTAGGCTATGACTACTAAAAAGAAGCCGATGAACATTATTAAAGAAGCAATTATTCTTCTCTTTCCGTGCTCCTCTTTCAATAAAAAGATTCCAAACAAAACTCCAAACACAATACTTAACTGCCTTAAGGAAACTATATAGCTGACCTTATCGATAGTAAAAGCAAATAAAATCAATAAATAAGAAAGAATAAGCAAACATCCGGATATTAAAATCGGCTTATTATTCACCTTCCATTCGATTTTTATTTCACGAAAATAATCTTTCCTAATAATTATGGGTAAATATAAAAAACTCGTTAATGCAATGGACAAATAAACGAAGCAAAAAGGGTAAACATATGAAACACCAAGTTTATCATTAACCGAATAAAAAGCTGAAAATATTGCAGTTAACAAAGCATAGATTACGGCTTTCTTTGCATTTTCAGATAGTTTTAAGTTGAAAGAGCTAAAATTCAACAAGTAAATTCCGATTAGTATCACTGCTATTCCCAAAATACCTATCAATGATAATTTTTCATTAAGAAATATATAGGCTAAAAAGGGGACAAAAAGAGGTGAAGATCTGGCCATAGGGTAAGTTATTGACAAATCGCCGTAACTATATGATTTTCCTAAAAAATAAAAATAGAAGGTATGAAATACTGAGCTTAGGGCTATTAATTGCCATCCTACAGATTGAATCTGGATTTTATTGGTAAAGATATAATATAAAAAAGGTGGTAAATAAAAAATTGTTCCAACCGATATCATTAACCAATTGAACACAATTTTATTTCTACTTTTTTTAGACATTAAATTCCAAAGGGAATGAATAAAAGCAGATATTATAACGAGTATTACGGCTTTTGGTTCCATTATTTATAACCTTATGTAGTATTTGGCGTTACTTGCCCCTAATCTTATTGGAACAGTATACCACAAGTAATGTGCATATAAAACAGTCACAATACGTATCGAGTATTGCCTGTCGCGTTAAGAAAAAATAGTACAGGGGATAAACTTTTTAATTACACCTTGAGCTATGATTTTGAAAGAATAGACACCGGTGTTTGTTAGTGTAAACTTTAGTGGAGTAGTCAGAGGAAGAAAAGAATATTTATTGTTTTGTTTTTCCTATGGTACTTTTCTTTGTTTTTACTCGATACTTTCTTTTGTTGGTTTTGTAATTTTAATAAGGATAGCTTATACTAAATAATATGAAAAAAGCTAATTACCCTTTTCATGTTTTAATAAAACCTATTGGTCCTGTTTGTAATATTGCCTGTGAATATTGTTTTTATCTTGGAAAAGAAAAACTTTTTTCATCTAAAAAAAAGACGGACTTCCGGATGTTAGAAGACACCCTTGAAACCTTTGTAAAGCAGTATATAAACGGTCAACCATACGGCACGGCAGAAGTTAATTTTACATGGCAGGGGGGAGAACCGACACTTAGGGGAATCGATTTCTATAAAAAAGCAATCGAGTTTCAAAACAAATATAGAAGAAAAGGAATGAAAATTGCCAATGCTTTCCAAACAAACGGCATTCTGTTAAATAATGACTGGGCAAAATTTTTTAAAGATAACAATTTTCTTGTTGGAATTAGTATTGACGGACCAGAGAAACTTCATAACAGGTTTAGAAAAGATCATTCCGGAGTGGGAACATTTTCCACTGTAATGAAGGGTTTGGATACTCTGAGAAAATATAATGTTGATTTCAATACCCTGACTGTTGTACAAAGTGATAATGGAAATTATCCTCAAGAAGTATATAACTTTCTGAAGAAAATAGGCTCAACTTTTATGCAGTTTATTCCAATTGTAGAACTAGAAGAAAAAGACGGGGTTTCATACCATACAGTAACTCCGCAGCAATGGGGAAACTTTTTAAAGGCAATATTTGATCTATGGATAAAACAGGATTTAGGACGAATATTTATACAACATTTTGAGACCATGATAGGAATATATTCAGGTTACTCTTCGTCACTCTGTGTATACTCTCCTGTATGCGGAAGAGCTGTTGTCCTGGAATATAACGGTAATCTGTATAGCTGTGATCATTTTGTATTTAGAAAAAATCTGCTGGGAAATATTCACTCAACAACCTTAACCAATATGGTAGATTCTGATTTTCAAAAGAGCTTTGGCCTGAATAAAATAAAATCCCTACCCCTTATCTGTAAAGAATGTCCTTATCTTAAACTTTGTTACGGGGGATGCCCTTCCCACCGGTTAAGGGAAACACCTTCCGGGGAGACTGGTTTAAACTGGGTTTGCGAAGGATATAAAATGTTTTATTCTCATACAGAATCGGTTTTCACAGCTATTTCAGAATGTGTAAGACGTAGAGTACCGGTAACTGAATATAAACTTCTTTTAACTAAGAGCTACGAAACCTCGAGAAATAATCCCTGAGTTTATCTACTTATAAGATCGTGGCCGCTTAACTACACCTTTTGGCCCTACTAACATATAGGTCAAAGTTCGTTCATCATTTGCCATCCTCCAGGATAGCATCTTTTGTGCATATTTAAGGATTATAGCCCTATATGTCGGATCTTTTGCCAAATTATGCAATTCTTCCGGGTCTTTTTTTAGATCAAATAAAAGATCCGGCATAGCTGCAAAGTACACATATTTGTAATTTTCATCCCTGATAACATTAAGGGAACATTCATCAAAGTCGATACCCGGTCCTTTGCCAGGCGGCAGGTAACCCGAATAGCGGAAATCGTACTCCCAATGTACTTCAGTGCGGAATTTTTCCGGTGCTTCACCTATAAGGAAGGGAACAAGGGAACGGCCATCACACTGTATCGGAATGTTGGCTCCAAATATATCCATGATGGTTGGGAAAATATCGATGCTCTCGGTAAATGAGTCTATCACACAACCACTCTGCTGTCGCCTTTTTCCGTCCGGTACCCGTATAATTAGAGGCACATGGAAAGTCTGATCGAAGTAAGGTCCTTGCCCTAATAAATAATGGTCTCCTAATTGTGCGCCATGATCACTGGTGAAAATCATAACTGTGTTTTCGTACTGACCGGTCTCCTTGAGAAGTGTGATAATCCTGCCGATATTTTCGTCAACCTCTGTCATTAGTCCGTAATATGTAGCGCGCAATTGCCGCATCGATTTCTCATCTCTGGGGAATATGCTGGCAGAGTAATAACCGCTATTTAAATTTTTCTCTAACTGGTAAGCAAGGAACGGATGTTGATTTGCCTCTTCTTCCGGTGAAGATGCACGCTTAAAATCCGGAACATCATCGGGATGGTAGAGCCGATTATAAGGTTCCGGAGCAAGATACGGCCGGTGCGGTTTCAGGTAACTGATGTGAAGGAACCATGGTTTGGTACCCGGATTACGAATGAACTTTTCGGCTTTATCGGTCACAAAAGCAGTTTCGCTTTCTTCTTTTGAATATGGTGCAGGCGCGTAGGTTTTCCCGCGTTCCTCAACCCCTGGATACCCCTCTACAGATACATAGTAAAGATCACGAAGATTTTCAGGTACCTTGTAGCCACGTTCTCCCAGCCATTGCGCCCAGGATTCAGGGAAGTCTTCACTTGACATGGCCAAAACCCGATTAAACCCCGGAAGTATGCCCTCATAGGTCTTTAATCTTGGGTCATGAGGTGGATATAAACGCGGGTCCGGTGTAGTATCAGTATATCCCGCAAGAGTAGGGTCATAACCAAGTTTCCCGAATTCCAGCGCGATATTAGTGTGGCGTGCATCCAGTGGTGTTCCGTTTTCCAGTGACCGGTGATTTTGTAAATACATCCCGGTAAAAATTGACGCCCGGCTCGGACCACATGGTATACATTGAGCAAAATGGTTTCGGAATAGAACGCCATCGGCTGCCAGGGTGTCGAGATTCGGTGTTTTAACAGTCGGGTGTCCCAGGACAGATAAACACTCGGCTCGCCACTGATCTGTAGTAATGAACAAAAAATTTTTCTGTTCCATGATATCGCCTCAAATTATTGTTTCTTTTGGTTGGTGACGATCTTACTGCGCCTTTTATGCATATCATTAATCTGCTGATTGTTCTCAGCTCCTCCAAGGTCTGCTGTTGTTTGATATTCCAAAGCACCTTTGAGAGAAAGCTTTTCCGCATAATGACAGGAGACGAAATGCCCATTAGATACTTCCCGGAACTCCGGTACTTCGCTTTTACATCGATGGTCATCCGCATAGGTGCAACGGGGGTGAAAAGTACAACCTGAAGGCGGGTTAACCGGACTGGGCTGTTCCCCTTCAATTGAAACCTTCTGCATAGGCAAATCCGGGTCATCGGGTGGAATCGCCGACATAAGCGATTCTGTATAGGGATGCTTTGGCGTATAGTAGATATTTTCGGTAATAGCCATTTCAACCAATCGCCCAAGGTACATAACGGCAACTCGATTGCAGGAATAAGCAACTACGCTCAAATCATGGGCAATAAACAGATAGGTAAGGTTCAATTGCTGCTGTAAATCTTTTAGAAGGTTTAATATCTGCGCCTGAATAGAAACATCCAACGCTGAAACCGGTTCATCACAAACAATAAATTCCGGATGCATAACCAACGCCCTTGCAATAGCAATCCGTTGACGCTGACCCCCACTAAATGCATGGGGATAGCGACTTAGCTGTCTCGTTTTAAGCCCGCAAAGGAGGGCAATTTCCTCAACTTGTTTATTTATTTCTTTGCCACTCGCAAGGCGATTTGCGATAAGAGGCTCACCGATAATTTCCTTTACGGTCATTCGCTGATTAAGTGATGAATAGGGATCCTGAAAAATCATCTGCATGTGCCGCCATTGTTTACGCAGCTTATTGCGCCTTAAGGTAACAATATCCATCATCTCGTTTTCATTTTTAAATAATATTTGGCCATTGGTTGGTTCAATTAGACGGAGAATAGAGCGGCCGAGAGTGGTTTTGCCTGACCCGCTTTCTCCAACAAGCCCAAGGCTTTCACCTTGGTGAATCTTAAAGCTTACACCATCGACTGCTCGTAAAAAAGATTTACTTTTACTAAACGGGTTACTCCGACCCACTGGGAAATATACTTTTAATTCTTTAATATCAATTAATATGCTCATCTAATTAGTCTCTCCATATCCGTACAGATAACAGGCAGCGAAGTGGTCTTTAGAAACTTCCTTGAGATCTGGAAAAGTGATGTCACAAATATCGGACATAAAATAATCGCACCGGGGACGAAATGCACACCCGGACGGGCGATCAAACAAACTGGGAACACTTCCCTGAATGGTCTCCAGACGCCTACGGGCTTCCAAATTACCCAGACGTGGAACAGCATCAAGCAATTTTATTGTATAGGGATGTTTTGGATTCTTAAATATTTCTCTCGTAGTCCCCAGTTCAATAATCTTACCCATGTACATAATAGCAACTTCATCGGCCATTTGTCCAACTACACCCAGGTCGTGGGTAATGAAGATGATTGAGGTTCTGAACTCTTGCTTCATGTCGCACATTAGATTGAGAATCTGATTCTGTATAGTAACATCAAGGGCTGTCGTCGGTTCGTCAGCAATCAGAAGTAAGGGATCACAGGAAAGCGCTTTTGCAATCATAGCACGCTGGCGCATCCCGCCGGAAAACTCATAAGGATATCGGTCGACTGCGTTTTTGGCATCGGCGATTCCAACTTTTTTCAAAAGCTCAACGGTAATTTTCTTAGCTTCTTTTTTGGAAATGTCTTTATGAAGTTGTATAACCTCCATTATTTGGTACCCGATGGTGTACAGGGGTGAAAAAGAACTCATGGGCTCTTGAAATATCATCGATACCGCACCCCCGCGAATTTTTTGAATATCCTTACCTCTGGGATCAATTTTAGCCATGTCCAACATTTCCTCGCCATTTTGTCCGTAAAACAGAATTTCACCGCCAACAATTTTTAATTCTTTTGCCAAAAGACGGAGAAGGGACAGAGAAGTAACGCTCTTACCGCAACCACTTTCACCCACAAGGGCTAACACCTTTCCTGATTTAAGACTAAAATCTAAGCCGCAGACGATGGGAATAAGTGCTTTATCCAACAGCCAGGAAATTTGCAAATTCTTTACCTGCAGTAAAAGTTCTTTCTCCATTTTGATCTTCTCCTTTTTTTATTTTGCCAGGGGATCCGCGGCATCCCGCAGACCATCTCCCATAAAATTAAAGGCAAGCACGGCAACAACAATAAACAAACCAGTAATAAGCAGCCAGGGCATTTGAGCAAGGGAATGGATATTCTGAGCTGAGTATAACAATACTCCCCAGCTTACGATGGGCTCACGAAGTCCCAGACCGAGGAAACTTAGGGCTGTCTCGGCCAATATGATGTAGGGAAAAGAAATAGTCAGGTCTACGATTATGTAGCTCATAAAAGACGGTAACATGTGATGAACGATAATTCTGGTATCACTGCACCCAGCCAGCCGGGCAGAAAGGATAAAATCCTCCTCCCTAATCGAAATTAGTTTGCTTCGCACCCGCCGCCCCAGATTGGTCCATCCGACAGAAGCAAGGATTATGGTAACTGCCAGATAAACTTTTAACGATGACCATTCCCGCGGCAGAGCGGCAGCCAGAGCCAACCACAAGGGAAGAGTTGGAATCGACCTGATAAACTCCATAAGGCGCATGATAAATTCGTCTGCCAAGCCACCTAAATAACCGGCAATTCCACCCATAATAAGCCCTAAGATAAATACAAAAAATACACCGATGGCTCCCACCGAAAGAGATATACGGGTTGCGTACATAATGCGCGAGAAAAGATCTCGCCCCAACTGGTCAGTACCGAAAAGATTTATAAATCCCTCATCAACCCCAAAGAGATGAAAATTCGATTCAAACAACCCCCAGAACTTGTAAGTTTCACCTCGGGTAAAGAAGCGAAGCGGTATCTGTTTGGATGTGTCTGCTATATAACTCACCCTATAAGTTACCGGATCACGCTTTTTAACCATTTCGTAAATAAACGGGCGAAAGTGAAAGTTCCCCTTGTCGTCTAATAAATTGACTCTAATAGGTGGTCCCTGAAGATAATTAATATTACGTGTACCAGATTTGTAAGGAGCAACGAATTCAGCAAAAAGGGAAATGATTAGAAATATGCCGAGTACACCGACTGCTATCAGAGCCATGCGGTTTTTCCGAAACTTCCACCGCATAAGCTGCCAATGGGTAGCATAGTCTATCCTGTGTATCTTTTTGTTGTTGACATCTATATAGCCTTTGCTCGCCATTTTAACCTTTCCCTCCTAAGCGGATGCGTGGGTCCAGAATCATGAGAAGTACATCGGAAATAAAGGTACCAACAACCACCAGCAGACAGTAAATCAAAATCAAGGCACCGGCCAGATACATGTCCTGATTCAAAAGTGCATTGACATACAGGGGACCAATGGTCGGCAAGGATAACACTATACCTATGATAGGTGCACCCGAAATGATTTTACTTAGCTCCCAGCCTAAAGTAGCAACAATAGGATTAAGTGCCATACGAACAGGATACTTTATGAGCAAATCAAACTCGGGAACGCCGCCAGCACGGGCAGCCGTAACATACATCTTGTTTAATTCATCAAGAAGGGTAGCACGCATGGTGCGTAGCTGGAAGGCAGTGGCAGCCATTCCAAGGACAACCACGGGCACCCAAAGGTGTCTGAGCATATCCGCAAATCTGGCCCAGCTCCAAGCTACGTCTTCGAACTCCGCTGAAAAAAGCCCGCCAACGCTCATACCGAACCACTTCTGGCCCAGATACATCAATATCAGTGCAAACAAAAATCCCGGTGTTGCCAGGCCAATGTATCCTAATATGGTTGCGATGTTGTCACCTATCGAGTACTGCCGTACAGCAGAATAGATTCCTATAGGAATTGCAACCATATAGGTAAACGCCAGCGTAGCGAAGGCAAGAATAAGTGTCAGCGGTAACCGCTCACCGAGCACATCTTTGACAGGCCTGTGGTACTCCCATGAAAATCCCAGATCCCCTCTTATTACACCACCTATCCATTTTAAATACTGTTGGTAAAGTGGTTTATCCATACCCAGCCGAATACGCATTACATCCAACTCATCCTGGGTAATAATGACGCCACCCTGGGTTTTTTTGCCTGCATAGGCATCAACAAAATCTCCCGGTGGAAGCTGAATAATGATAAAGGCGACAATTGATATTAAAAATAGGGTAACCAAAGCAGCAGCAATGCGTCGTGTTAACAAATAAAGCATTTACCGTTTCTCCTTCTCTAAAAAAGGTTATTAAACGTCTGTTTCTTTTATAAAAAAATCTATTGGATCCGGGCGAAACATACAGATCCACCCGGATCCAATATTATATCTTAAGAACTATTATACACTAAGCATCTATTTAATGAACCATTGGTCAGCTTGATATGGATAAGCGTAACCATAATAGGTAGTGTTGACTTTCCATTCAGGTACATTACCCAGTCTGTCATTGACCACAGTTATTAACGGTATTTCACCCAGAGTACCGATTACGACTAAATTCTCGAAATTGAGCGCAATCATTTCCTTCCCAAGCTCCATATACCTTTCCGAGCCCGGAATCGTTGTTTTAAATTCATCTGCGATCTCCCAGAGTCTCTTCACCCAGCCCGGTGGTTCCTCACCGCTCTTACCTTCGCTAGTCTTCCAGTCCATCCAGGGAGTTCCCATAATTGGCCAGAATGAAGCATAAGGAACAACAAAAAGCTGAGGTGATGAAATCATGGATGGTTCGTATGGAGCCATCCATTCACTGGTAATATCCAATGTGTTTGCTTTTTGCTTCTCGCGACAAAGTTGAGTATTTACTTCCTTGAGAAGTACATTCACGCCCACATTCTGCCAGTATTCTGCAATCAGAGCAGGAAACTCAGCTGACCAGACATATTGCAATGTGTACTCCCACAGGATAGTTAGCGGTTTACCGTCAGAGCGCATCCGAATACCGTCCGCCCCTTTTTTTAGACCCATCTCGTCGAGAAGTTTGTTGGCGCGTGCGGGGTCATATTCGGTCATAAATTTCTCGTCTTCCTCAGTCACATACGGTACATTTTGCGGCAGGGCTTGTTCCGGTGTGCCAAGTCCGAGGAAAAGAGTTTCGTTCACTTCATCACGATTAATGGCAAGAGACATGGCATATCGGAACCTAACATCACCATAAATCTTTCTGAGTACAGGGTCTTTATCTGTCATATTAAAGATAAAGGTCGGACCAACCATGCCGAGAGGGAGCTGTAACTTATAACCCCCCTTCTTTTCGTCCTCTTTCAAGACTGGATAAATGTTTAGCGGCATATTTTGGGCCTTCTGATCGACATTACCGTTCATAATCTCAAGCGGCCACAATCCTTTGTCGAGAAAGCGTTCATCATGATAATCAATGTAAGGTAACTGATTACCTGCCGTATCTACCTTGAAATAATATGGATTAGCGATAAAGACACGACGTTGGGTTGTGGGCTCCTTCAGCAGTATGTGACTTCCAAGAGTCGGCACCTCCAGCCCGTAAGCACTAGAAACAATTGCATCCTTCCATTTATTCCAATAAGAAGTAAACTGCTGCACCCAGTTATCGAACCCCTTACTTATAGCTTCCTCATTTGCATTAGGGTTATATTTGATATGGTATTGCTCGAAAAAAT
>JABUBP010000319.1_pt1 | contig 12996 bp, 11 predicted proteins | sample 7240331 | NCBI WGS metagenome assembly JABUBP01 (sample SAMN07256347, study PRJNA390944) | subsurface metagenome | isolation source: Methane hydrate marine sediment | place: Pacific Ocean: Eastern North Pacific, ODP site 1244 | collected 2002 | reverse complement strand
AGACCTGACCCGGTCGAGGATGCTGGAGCTTGAGGTGAAGCGCAAGGACGGTTCCACGGTCTGGGTTGAGGCGATAATGTCCACACTCCGGGATGGTGAGGGACGTGTCACTGGCATCTTGGGAGTAGCTCGAGATATTGCCGAGCGCCGAAGGGCGGAAGATAAACTGCAGGAGCTTTACAATAAAGAACGGGCGCTGCGACAGACACTGGAAGCGGAAATAAAAAAGCGGATTGAATTTACCAGGGCGCTGGTTCACGAACTTAAAACACCGATTACGCCGGTAATGGCATCGAGTGAACTGTTGTTGCAAAAACTGAGAGATGAGCCATTGCATGGCCTGGCGCAAAACATCAATCAGGGAGCGAACAACCTGAATCGGCGGATTGACGAACTTCTTGACCTGGCCAAGGGAGAGGTTGGTATGCTGAGGTTGAATCCAGAACCCATGGATCCGAGGCGGCTTTTACAGCGGGTTGTTGACGAAGAGACGCCGGTTGCCATGCGCAACGGCCAGACACTTGTCGCACAGTTACCAGACTCACTGCCGGTTATCGTGGCCGATGAAGAGCGTTTCCAGCAGATTGTGCTCAACCTGGTGAACAATGCGGTCAAGTTTACGCATCCGGGAGGTAAGATAATCTTGAAAGCCAGGGTAGAGCGCGATAATCTGGTGGTGGAAGTCCAAGATACCGGTGTTGGGATAAGACAGAGTGAGCAGAAGCTACTGTTTGAGCCATACCGCTCTCTCGAGAGTGATCGAGAGCGATTGAGTGGCCTGGGGCTTGGTTTGAGTCTGTCCAAGACGCTGGTGGAACTTCACGGGGGACGGATATGGGTAAAGAGTGAAAAAGGTAAAGGTAGCACTTTTGGCTTTTCCATGCCGCTGGCAAGAAGCGGCCAGAAGGAGAAAATTGGCACAGGAAATAAATCATGAAAATTCTCATCATTGAAGATGACCAGGCAATTGTGGAGGCCATATCCCTGACAATTCAGATAAGCTGGTCTGATGCGAAGTTGCTGAATACTCACCTCGGAGAGAGAGGAGTCGAGCTGCTCCAGGCTGAGAACCCGGACGTCATCATCTTGGACCTTGGCCTGCCCGATATCAGCGGTTTTGAAGTACTGAAACGTATCCGTCTTTTCTCAGATGTACCAATCCTGATTCTGACGGTAAGGTCGGACGAAACTGACATCGTCAAGGGACTGGAATGGGGCGCCGATGATTACGTCATTAAACCCTTTCGCCAGATGGAGCTCCTATCCCGCATAAAGCTGGTTACCCGCCGGCGTGGTGCCATTATCGAAGGGACACCTCTGGTTTGCGGGGAGTTGCGGCTTGACCCTGCCACCAGCCAGCTTTTCTACCGGGAAAAGGAGATAAAGCTAACGCCCACCGAGGGCTCCATCATGAACCACCTGATGAAAAATGTCGGGCGGGTGGTTACCCATTCCAGGCTGGCTGAGTCAGTGTATGGCATAGATTATCCGGATGCCGCCGATAGCCTCAGGGTACATATACGCCGTCTGCGAACCAAACTTGAATTGGACCCCAGCGACCCGAAGGTCATTCTCACCCGGGCCGGTGTGGGGTATCTGCTGGCCAGGCCGGAAGAGCCCTGAATCGACCTCAGGGTACTTAACCCATATTTCAAGCTACCGACCGGCGAACTTTACTACTTACCAGCACTGATTTATGATATATATGTTGTCAATAACATGGGAGATGTTTGGGCAAGATGATAGCGGTAACGAATTCAACATACCCGTCTCAATATGAGACCGAGGTCCTGCTGAAAGACGGTTCCAGGATACTGCTGAGGCCGATACGCCAGGACGATACCGAGCGCTGGCTTGCTTTTTTCCAGCGACAAAGCCAGCAGACCAAATACCTTCGCTTTCAACGTGACCCGGGTGAGATGGGGCCTGAGGGCGCCCTGCGATTCTGTACCGTGGACTACAGGAATACCTTTGCTTTGGTTGGTGAAGTGCAGAAGGAGCAGCGCAAGGAAATTGTTGCCATCGGGCGTTATTACCGTCTGCCAGACAAGCGCTCGGCGAGGGTCGTTTTTGCCATCGAGGATGCCTACCACGGCAAGGGAATTGGCACCCAGCTTATCGAGCGGCTGGCGAATGTTGCCCGGGACAATGGCATTGCCATTTTTAAGGGCGATGTTCTCGCCGAAAACGAACGCATGATGTCCGTGCTCAAGGATTACGGGTTTCACATTGACAGCGAACTGAGAGGTGGGGTCTACCACGTTACCATTACCATAGCCAAGAGTCGGCGGGTGGAAAGGAAAGAGGCGGAAAGAGAGCGCCTGTCAATGGTGGCTTCAATACGCAATGTTCTGGAACCGCACTCCATCGCGGTTATCGGTGCTTCAAGGCAGTCGGGAAGCATCGGGCAACTCGTTTTCCAGAATATCATAGAAGGTGGCTATACCGGCGTCGTGTACCCGGTTAACCCGAAGGCGGATGCCATAATGGCGGTAAAAGCCTATCCTTCCGTACTTGATGTCCCGGGCAATGTCGACCTGGCCATAATCATCGTACCTACGCAATTCGTTGCCCGGGTGGCGGATGAGTGCGGACGGAAAGGTGTTCGTGCCATCATTGTCATCACCGATGGATTCAAGGAAAGGGGACCGGAGGGGGCTGCCCATGAAGAAGAGCTGCGCGATATCGCGCTGGGCCACGGGATGCGACTGGTGGGCCCGAACTGCATGGGAATCATAAATACCGCTCCTGAAGTGCGACTGAATGCCTCCTTTTCCCGCATCTATCCACTCCGTGGCAATATCGCCTTTCTCTCCCAGAGCGGCGCCATGGGGCTGGTCATTCTGGAGTATGCCAACGACCTCAATATGGGCATCTCCGGGTTCGTCAGCGTGGGTAACCGTGCCGACATTTCTTCCAACGACCTGTTGCAGTATTGGGAGGATGACCCGACAACCAGAGTCATCCTGCTTTACCTGGAGTCGTTTGGTAACCCGAGGAAGTTCAGCCGTATTGCCAAGCGTGTTTCGGCCAGAAAGCCGATTGTCATTGTCAAGGGCGGCACGACGCTGGTCGGCTCCCGCGCTGCCTCGTCCCATACCGGCGCTCTGGCAACGCCTGAAGTGGTCTCGGACGCCCTGTTCCGCCAGGCTGGTATCATTCGCGTCGACAATATCCAGGAACTGTTCGACGTGGCCACGCTGCTTTCCAACCAGCCACTCCCTTGCGGCAAACGACTGGTTATCGTGACCAATGGAGGTGGGCCAGGGATTCTGGCCGCCGACGCCTCGGCACAACTGGGGTTGACCTTGTCCGAATTTTCTGCTGAAACGGCAAATAAATTGAGACCGCTCATCAAGCGGAACATCAGGATTGGCAATCCACTGGACCTCACCGGCAGTGTCACCCCGGACGAATTTGAAGGTTCCCTGAGGGTACTGGTCGAGGACGATAACGTGGACGCCGTCCTGGCGGTATTTGTTCCGGCGGCGGTTATCGACTCAACACTGGTGGAGAATGCCATCCGCCGTGTCAACCCGCTTTATCAGCGAAACAAAAAGCCTCTGCTTGCCTGCTTTATGGGGCAGCGAGGTTTTAAGGCCAATCTGGGAAAGGCGGGCAGCTTCGTGCCGTGCTATCCATTCCCCGAAAACGCCGTATTGGCGCTGTCCAAGGCCGTTGAGTACCGTGAGTCGATGAAAAAGCCGAGAGGGGCTGTGCCTAGAATAAAGGGTGTCAAAAGGGAAAAAGCGCACCGTATCATCGAGGCGGCGATGAGTCAGAACAAACAGAGACCGTTCTGGCTTCCCATTGAGAAGATAGTGGACCTGCTCAACTGTTATGACATACGTATTGCCGGGATATCGGTCGCCAGGAGCGCAGACGAAGCCGCTACTCTGGCAGCACAGGCGGGATTTCCGGTGGTCGTCAAACTGAACTCGTCCACCATCACGCACAAGACCGACGTTGGTGGCGTGGTGCTGGACCTCAATTCAGAAGATGAGGTGAAATCTGCATTTAACGCCATCAAGGACAAGTTGAAGGCCCTGGGGCGTGAATCGGAAATGGAAGGCGTTGCCATTCAGCGGATGATACCGGGCGGTGTTGAAATCATTGCCGGTGTAACGCAGGACCCGACGTTCGGCCCACTCATCATGTTCGGCCTGGGTGGCATACAGGCCGAGCTGTTAAAGGACATTGTCCTCCGCCTGCACCCGCTCACCGAACTGGATGCCAGCGAGATGGTCAGCTCAATAAAAACGGCCAGTCTGTTTGAGGGTTTTCGAGGGGCACCACCCAGCGATATCCAATCAGTGCAGGGTTTGCTGCTCAGACTGTCCGCCATGGTTGAGGATATTCCCCAGATTGCGGAACTGGACTTCAATCCGGTGAAAGTAATGGGGAGAGGGGAAGGATACTGGGTGGTGGATGCCAGAATCAGCCTGAAATAGATGGCGTCACTTTATTTCAGGTTTTCTTTGGTGGATAATAAGGATAACAGCCGGTGGAAAGAAGGGAAAATGGTTAGACGAATACTAATGGCAATGATACCTGTAATAGCAATTGGTCTCCTGTCCGGATGTGGTGAGAAGGAAGAAGAGGGGTCAAAGTACGGCTTTTTGCCGGTGGAAAAAATAGAACTAAAAGTGAATGAAGAGTTTACCATCGCCCGACCGTTCAACCTGAATTCCGGCTACATATGGCGGGAAAAATACAATGAATCAATGCTCGAGCTACTGGATAGCGAGATCGATACCGAGACCAAGGAAGACGGAACCATTATTCTGTATCAGGTCTTCCGGTTCAAGGCAAAGCAAAAGGGCAATACGCAAATATTTCTTGCTCACATCAGGGTATCCATGGAAGGCGATGATGTCCGCAGGCAAGAGGTATTTGATATTTACATAGAATAAGCAATTTCAAAAAGCCTGGAAATACTACCCCAGCTTGTTCTGTACCAGCTTCACCACGTCCAGCGGGTACTCCGCCACCTCAACGCCAGCCTCTTGAAAAGCGCTGATTTTGCTTTTCGTTGTCCCCATGCTGCCCTGTATGATGGCTCCGGCATGGCCCATGCGTTTTCCCTCCGGTACGCTGTACCCGGCGATGTAGGCCACCACCGGCTTCGTCATCTGGCTGGCGATGAACCGGGCGGCATGCTCTTCCTGCCTACCACCCACCTCGCCGATGATGACAACCAGGTCTGTGTCCGGGTCGGCATCAAACAGGTGGAGCAGTTCGGACAGATTGGTGAACGGCACCGGGTCGGCACCCATACCGACGGCAGTGCTCTGGCCCAGACCGGCAGCGGCAAGGTCGACGCATATCTCGTAGGCAAGAGTACCGCTTCGGGAGATGGCGCCGATTCGACCGGGCTGGAACATGTTTCCAGGCATTATGCCCATCTTGGCCTCTCCCGGGGTAATGATTCCCGGGCTGGTCGGCCCCAGAAGCTGCACGTCGCGCCCTGATGCATAAGCCCTTATCTCCATAGCGTCGTGTACCGGAACGTGCTCGGTGATCACCACGATAAGCCTGACGCCGGCGTCTATGGTCTCACGGGAGGCATCTTTGACGGCCGCCGGCGGTACAAAAAAGACCGAAGCCTCCGCTCCGCGTTCGGCAACGGCCTGGGCAGCACTATTATACACCGGGACTCCCGCCACCTCTTCGCCACCTTTCCCCGGGGTTACACCGGCCACAATATTCGTCCCGTACTCAAGCATCCACTTTGTCTGGGCCTGGCCCACACGACCGGTAATGCCCTGCACCAGCACTCTGGTCTCACGATTTAAAAGGATGCTCATCCGCCTCCTTCCAGGCGCCGGAAAAGGTGTTCCACACACTTCTCCGTGGCTACCTCGGTGGCTACCTCAACGCCTCCCTCTCTCAGTATCTGCCGGGTCTCCTCCTGGCGGTTTCCCATTACTCTGGCAACAATGGGAATATCTGTCGGGTGCTCTTGAAGGAAGCGAACGATTCCCCTGGCGCCTTCGTGGATGGGGTTGATGCCTCCCAGTAGGTTAATAAACACGGCTCTGAGGCCCTGCTTCTGCATAACCAGTTCCATAACCTGGTAGAGAAGTTCTTCGGAGATGCCACCTCCCGTTTCCAGAAAGTTGGCCGGTCGGTAACGCTGGCTGACGATGTCCATGGTCGCCATGCCCAGTCCCGCCCCGGTGGAGATGATGCCGACTTCGCCGTCCAGTTCCACGTAAGCTACTCCGATCTGGCGACCTTTTTTCTCCAGCGGGCTGGCAATACGGTCCTCGGGCAATATTGACAGGTCGGGATGGCGGAACAGGGCGGAATCGTCAATCTCCATCTTGGCGTCAAGGGCCAGGTATTCACCTTTTGCGGTACGTACCAGCGGATTGATTTCGGCAATAGTGGCGTCATACTTGCGAAAAACATGGTAGAGCTTATGGAGAATCTCGGCTATCCGGGCTGAATCATCGCTATCAAGCCCGGCTTTTTGTGTCATTTTCTCTGCCCCGGGCAGGCTCAGGCCAGAGAGAATGGGAATCTGGTTTGAGAAAACCATTTCAGGATGAGTTTTGGCGGTCTCTTCGATGGAAACGCCGCCGGCGGTACTCAGAATTACCATAGGGCTACCAATCAAGCCATCTATGGTTGCCCCGAGATAGAACTCCCGGGCCACCTCCGCCTTTTTCACCACCATTACTTTATTTACCGGCAGTCCTTTGATGGTGGACTTCAGAATCTGCCGGGCGATTCCCTCTGCCTGTTCCGGAGATTCAGCAACCTGAACACCGCCGGCCAGCCCACGACTTCCTGTCAGGACCTGAGCTTTGACCACAACGGGAGGTCCAATTTTTTCTGTCGCCTCACGCGCCTGTGTGGGACTATCGGTGACCACAAAATCGGGGACAGGTATGCCCTCTTGCCGGAACAGATCGCCGGCTTCAAACTCGTAAAGTTTCATTTTCGCTGGAAAGAAGTCTACTCTAACTGGAAAGCGGCGTCAAAAGATGCTGCCTTAGAAAAAATCACCGGTTGCATGTCAGGTTGTGGCACTAGGCCAGGCTAAGGGGATACTTACCGTACTCTCTTACCGCCCGTATCATCTCCGCAAAGTTGTCCGGGTTGACGGCACCATGAATTGAGTTGCTGGACATGCAGATATAACCGCCTCCTTTGCCTGCCTTGCGGATGCAGTCCTTGACCGATTCCCGAACTTCCTCCTTGGTACCCCAGCTCAGCAGTTTGCCGCAATCAACGTTGCCCATGATACAAACCCTGTCGCCATACCTGGCCTTTGCCTCCCCGAGGTCCATGCCAGCCAGCGGGTCGATGGGGTGGACACCATCCGCGCCGGCCTCCACAATGAGGTCAAAGATGGTCCAGATGTTCCCGTCGGTGTGCTTGATACAGGGTATATTCCGGCTGTGGCAGTAATCAACGACCTCTTTGAAGCCGGGGATGATGTATCTGGCCACATGCTTCGGTGACGCCATGGGGCCATTGGTAAATGCCCAGTCAGCGGTTTCAATGATTATGTCAGCGCCAACGTCAATCAGGTTTTTGGTGTAACGTTTATAGTAGTTAGAGGTGATTACATTTAAACCCTCTACCATTTCGGGGTCTCTTATCATGTCTTTTAACAGTTCATCCTGATTGCGGAGGCTGCCAAAGATGGTAGCGAAGGGTCTGACCACGGATATAATAGCTCTCTTCCCCTTAAATCTTTTCACCGTCTCTTCCAACTGCTTGAACCGCAATGGCCGGTCAGGGTCGGGAGGGACGTATTTAGCCAGGTCTTCCCTGGACTTGATCGCCGGCTCCAGAACCATGGGGATGGTACGTGATACTCCGGAGTACTTCATGATGGCGCCCCACTGGTCGCGGACGAGGCCCTTGGCTTCATCCAGCACTTCAAAGTGGTCCGTTTTTAACTCGTGATAGCAAACGGCATCCAAATCCATGTATTCAATAAAATCCTCGTAGGTGGCGCCAGGTTTCAGCGCTTCAATGATTCTCGTATCAATATCGAGTTCGAAAGTAGGGACCATATCCGGTTCCTGGCGGTGAACCGCCTTCATCACACGCTCCAGGTTGGTAAGCGTCTGCATCTTCATTACCCCCGTTATTTATTTAAAAGACTCTTTGCTTTTGCCACCGCTTCCACAGCGTCCCGGGCAAAGGCGTCAGCTCCAATCTGGTCGGCGAAGGACTGATTTAGCGGCGCACCGCCTACCATGACCTTGACCCTGTCTCTGAAGCCGGCTTCCTTGAGAATATTTATCGTTTCCGGCATTTTGGGCATGGTAAAGGTCAGCAGAGCGGACAGGCCGAGAATATCAAAGCTGCCTTTTTTGACTTCCTCACAGAAACGTTTTGGGGAAACGTCCGTGCCAAGGTCGGTGACTTCCCAGCCGTTGCCCTCAAGCATCAGGATAACGATGTTCTTGCCGATATCATGAAGGTCACCTTCAACCGTGCCAATGGCATACCTTCCGGCGTAAGCCGCCCCTTTGTGGGCAAGTTCAGGCCTCAGCAGCGCTATTGAAGCTTTCATGGCATCGCCGGCCATAAGCAATTCGGGCAGGAAGATCTGGCCGCTTTCAAAGTCACTGCCCACGCGGTTCATTGCCGGCAGTAACCCTTTGTCCAGCACCTCTTTGGCGGGCACCTTTGCCGTTAGCGCTTTTTGGGTTATCTCGGTGGCTTTGGCAACTTCTCCTTCCGCAATGCTGTTGGTTAGCTCCTCTAAATTAAACATGGTCTGGCATTTCACCTCCGGTGATTTTTTGGTTCCATTTCATCTGGTATTGTAGCACAGTTCGTCAAGCAAGTCGGCTTAATCTCAATGCAAACCCAGCAGCGCCAGCGTATCCCGATGAATTATTTGCTCCAGAAGCTCCGGTGGGACTTCTGGAAGATGATGTTTCCTCACAAAATCATTCAGGCTGCGCAATGCATCTATCACCTCTTGTGGCATCGTTATCGGATAATCAGAGCCTAAAAGCAGCTTATCCATCACCGCCCATTCGTAAGCCATGCGCAGGCCGTTGTAGAATAACAAGGGTCGATAAAACCGACCTGAGATATCAGCGTAGACATGCGGATGTTTCCTTATCACCACGAGGCAGTCATCCTGCCAGGGATGTCCGAGATGAGCCATAACGATGCGCAGTTCGGGAAAGCGAATCGCGATTTCGTCCATCACCAGCGGGTGGGCATAGCGCAGGGGTGCATCGCGTATCGGCGAGGTACCCTGGTGGAACAGGACGGGCAATTTTAACTCCTGGGCTTTGGCATAGACGCGAAGCGCGTTTTCCCCCAGAGGCTCAAAGTTCTGGTAGTTCGGCCCCAACTTGAGTCCGCGCAGCCCGAGTTCGTTATAGGCTCTCTCCATTTCATCAATCGCGTCCGGTGCTTCCGGCCAGACAGACATGAAGCCAATGATTTTCTCCGGCGCCTGCGCCACCAGCGTGGCGGTGGCATCATTGACCTTCTTCGCGTCTTTCTCCCCGATGACAGCAGGACGGTCCGGGGGCATGGCAATGCCGAAGGAGATAACCCGGTCTACCGGCTCCATTGCCTTGAAGAAATCACGGTGGGTGGTGGTGATTCTGACCGTTTTATCCGGCCTCATCTGTCGGTTCACGATCTCCTCTCCCGACGGCACCTCTGACACATGAGTTGGCACGTGGGTATGTACATCAACTATCATTGCGGTCACTCCTCTGAATGTAATCCAGGCGCTGTTGACCTGGTGATATATTTTATCATTGAGTGGAATTCTGTGCACCATTTCAGGGCTGTTTATTCATAGCGAAACTGGTGTCGTCATTGCAAATATCATTTTGCCGCGTTATTATTAGTTGCGGAAAACTCTGGCGGGAAGGAGGTGCTAAACGTCGTGGCAGAAATGAAGGAAAGAAAAAAAGAGTTTAAGACAGCCGTTGACGGAATCGTGGTTGACAGAGTATATACTCCCGATGATATATCGGAAAATGAAAAAGATATCAGTCCGCCAGGAGAATATCCCTTTACCCGGAACATAATGTCGGCCGGTTACCGCACCAGATTATGGACGATGCGCCAGTATGCCGGCTTTGCCACCGCAGAGGAAACAAACAAACGTTACAAATATCTTTATGAGCAGGGGCAGACCGGTTTCAGCGTCGCTTTTCACCTCCCCACCCAGATGGGCTATGATTCGGACCATCCTCTGGCGCTTCCCGAAGTCGGTCGGGTTGGCGTGGCGATTGATTCATTACAGGATATGGAGGACCTTTGGGACGGTATCCCGCTCGGCGAGGTGAGTACCTCGATGACGATTAACGCGACCGCTCCCACTGTACTGGCAATGTACATCGCGGCTGCTGAGAAACAGGGTGCCAAGCAAAGTCAGCTTATGGGAACCGTTCAGAATGACCTGCTGAAAGAATATGTGGCCCGAAATACGTATATCTTTGCGCCCGAGCCTTCGATGCGGCTGACCACGGATATCTGTGGCTACTGCGCTCAGAATATGCCGAAGTGGAACTCGATTAGCATTAGCGGCTATCATATACGTGAAGCCGGGGCGACCGCCATTCAGGAGGCCGCCTTTACTTTAGCCAATGGTATCGCCTATGTACAGGCGATGATTGACCGGGGAATGGACGTTGATTCTTTTGCCCCGCACTTCTCTTTTTTCTTCGCCTCTTTTAGCAATTTCTTTGAAGAGGTGGCCAAATTCCGGGTACTGCGTCGGGCCTGGGCGAAGATAATGAAGGAGCGCTTCGGTGCCCGGAATGAACGGTCAATGATGCTCAAATTCCATGTTCAGACTGGAGGCTGTACTCTTGCCGAACAGCAGCCGCTCAACAATGTGGTCAGAGTAACCATACAGGCACTGGCGGCGGTTCTGGGTAGCTGCCAGTCTCTGCACACCAACTCGTATGATGAGGCGCTGGCTCTGCCCAGTGAGGAAGCGGTGCAGCTGGCCCTGCGAACACAACAGATACTTGCCTACGAGAGTGGTGTCGCCGATACTGTTGACCCACTGGGCGGTTCATACTATCTGGAATCGTTGACCAATCGGATAGAGGCAGGCATGCAAAAATATCTTGACACGATTGACAAGATGGGTGGAGCACTGGAAGCGATTAAAAGGGGTTATATCCAGAGAGAGATCAGACGGTCATCTTACAACCATCAGCGGGCGGTGGATGCCGGTGAACAGGTTGTGATTGGCGTCAACAAATATACCTCGGACGAGCCACTGGACCTGGAGCTGCTCGAGATTGATGAGGATGTTGCCGGGAAGCAAATCGAGCGGCTGAAGAAGTTAAGAAGCGTGCGAGATAATAAAAAGGTTCGCCGAATGCTGGACGAGGTGCGTCAGGTAGCCAGGAGTGAAGAAAACATCATGCCGGTTCTAATTGAGGCGGTGAAAGCCTATGCGACGGTCGGGGAAATATCTGATGCGTTGAGAGACGTGTTTGGTGAATACAGGGAACCAAGCGTGCTGTAACGCGCATTTTTAATACATGGGGAGTAGGCTATGGTAAATAAGAAAATACGGGTACTGATGGCCAAACCTGGTCTTGACGGACACGACCGCGGTGCCATTGCGGTGGCTCAGGGGTTGAGGGACGCGGGCATGGAGGTCATCTATCTGGGCCTGCGTTTGACTCCGGAACAGATTGCTGAGGCGGCGATACAGGAAGACGTGGACGTCATCGGGCTGGGCTGCCTTTCCGGCGGCCATCTGGCGCTCTTCTCAAAGACGATAGATAGCTTCAAAGAGAAAAGCAACAGGGATGTTTTGTTCATCGGCGGTGGCATCATTCCGAAGAAAGATATCCCGGCCTTGAAGAAGGCTGGCATTGGGGCAACTTTTGGTCCGGGAACGCCAATTAATGAAATTGTCAGCTTTATCAAGGCCAAAATGGAGACGGGAAGCGATGATAACGAGGATTAACCATATCGGTATTGCCGTGGGCAGCATTGACCAGGCACTGAAACTATATACCGAGGTGCTGGGATTGAGCCTCAAAGAAATCGAAGTTGTCGAGGAACAGCATGTCCGGACGGCCATTCTTCCGGTGGGCGAAAGCAAGATTGAGCTGCTTGAGTCAACCGACCCGGAAGGTCCGCTTGCCAGACATATAGAGAAATTCGGCGAAGGAATACACCACCTGGCGCTGGAAGTAGCCGATATTGAGGAAGCACTGAGTAAAGTAACGCAGAGCGGCCTGCCGTTAATTGATGAGAAGCCCCGGCAGGGAGTTGGGGAAACACGTATCGCTTTCCTGCATCCAAAAGGTACCGGCAGGGTACTTCTGGAGCTGGTCCAGAGTTGATGGCAAAAATACTACCTTTACTTATAATCTTGACCATTGTATCTGCTGTCATTGTTTCCTCCTGTCGTCAAAGTGCGCCCGTCACCGAGGAGCAGAGATTAGAACTGATAGAAGAGATAAAGGCTTTTGAAAAAGAACTTGGCTTTCTTGAGACCGAGAATTTCAAAACATACAGCCCGGAAATAGGGGCGTATGACTACCTGTTTTACACATCCAGCACGCAACTGCCGTACTCGCTTGATGACCCCGCACTGGTAGCCGCTATTGGAACGCGGGATAGCGTATCTCTTGATTATCAGCAGTATGATGCTTATTTCTATTCCATTCCATCTGTCGCTGGCAAAGGGACTCCCGTGACCGAATCTCTTATGCAGGCGCCGCTCCCCCGCTTCATCCAGATCATTTTTCATGAAGACTGGCATGAGCAGGTGGACTTGTCTATGGGACTGGAGGAACCCTCTGCGGAAATAATCGGCTATGCCGCCGCTCTGGCTTTTACCAGAGAAAAATATGGTCAGGATTCACCGGTTCATCGGACCTTGAAGAAGCACTTTGAGAACAAGCTCAGGGAAAGCGAAGTTTACGGGGAATATTACATCAGACTCGAAACTCTCTATGCGCAATATCAGGAGGGAAAGCTGTCCGAGCTGGATACGTTAATCAGGAAGGCCCGATT
>JABUBP010000318.1_pt1 | contig 12997 bp, 11 predicted proteins | sample 7240331 | NCBI WGS metagenome assembly JABUBP01 (sample SAMN07256347, study PRJNA390944) | subsurface metagenome | isolation source: Methane hydrate marine sediment | place: Pacific Ocean: Eastern North Pacific, ODP site 1244 | collected 2002 | reverse complement strand
GAATGCTGACGAATAGCATAGCAATAACAATGCCAGCCGTGGAGTCGACAAAGTCAATCCCCATAAGATGAAAGGCTTTACCAGCCCAAAAATTGCGGCCAAAGACGAAAAGCAAGGCGATGCCAGCCGCAGTGTGAGGAATTACAATGGGTACATCAATGAGCCCCTCAAGCAATTTCTTACCCGGAAATTCAGTACGGGCTAATAAGTAAGCCAAGGGAACACCGAGGACAAAGCCCACAATAGTAGCTATAACAGCGGCATACAGACTAAGCCAGATAGCGCCTCTAACCTGTGGGTCAAGCAGGGTATCAAGCAGTATACTTGGGTCGGAGGCAGCTATCATCTTAATCAGAGGCACAATGATAAACAGAAAAATAACCAACCCCAGTAGAATAAAGGTCAATGTCATCCTATTAGTAGTAAGCCATTTCTTGCTCAAAAGTTACCTCCTCTAATACTAGTTATGTATTTAGGTACAAAAAAGGCACCTCCGAAAGGAGGTGCCTTGAAATAGCCACATAAGTGCCTGTAAGCCAGCTCTCCTTTCCAAACACGGGAGGCGCTACTGTTTCCAGCAACACCCTATCGGCCTATCTCCATAGGTTCACCTTTAGGGAAATAGGCTCGGAGAGATATTTAATTTTTATCTGAATCAATACTATATCATATCTTCTACATAACTGGCAAGCCCAGATAGTCAGGTGATTATTATTTGTCAATCCCTTCAATCTACCCTTAATAAATGAGTTCTCTGGCTGGAAACGATACTGGTGTTTAAATTATGATATATTATTCCATATTAACTATTGTTAATTTAGCAGGGGTGACATAGAGATGGTAGAGAATAACCTATCGTCGGCTTCTATTATCAGTAATTTAGGGACTCATTTTATTGGGCAAAGGGTTATTTACTATCCCAGCCTGACCTCAACAATGGAGGTGGCGAAGCAAGAGGCTCAACTGGGAGCAGTAGAGGGGACAGTTATTATTGCTGATGAGCAAACTGCGGGGAGGGGGCGAATAAAGCGTGTTTGGCTATCACCTAAGGGTAGCGTCGCTTTGTCTATTATTCTCTACCCCAGCGTGGTCAATTTGCCTTCCCTTATTATGCTGGCTTCTCTAGCTGTGGTTCATAGTATTGAGGCGGTAACTGGCTTGAAGCCGCAGGTTAAGTGGCCTAACGATGTTCTAGTTAATGACAAGAAGGTGTGTGGGATTCTAATTGAAAGCAGTGTGCGGGGAAACATTGTGGATTATGCTATTATAGGTATCGGGGTAAATGTTAATCTTAGGCTTTCTGGTTTTCCCGAGATTCAATCCACTGCTACCAGCCTCTCTGCTGAGCTAGGAAGAGATGCACCGCGCTTGAGGATAATACGGCAGCTATTAGTTGAAGTGGAAAGGTTATACCTGGCTCTTCAAGCTGGGGGGTCTATTTACGAAGAGTGGCAGGATAATTTAGTAACACTGGGTAGAAGAGTTCGAGTAAAGTCGGGCAAGACCATCTATGAAGGTGTAGCTGAATCAGTAACCAAAGATGGTAGTCTTCTATTGCGCCACTCAAATGGAAACCTATCTAAAATTGTAGCCGGAGATGCTACCTTGCGTGACTAATTAAAATACCTCTGCCTCATCCCTGTGTTCCCCCCTCCTTGGTAAGAAGAGGGGAGGGGGCAGAACCCTCCCTGGGTAACTCTGCCCCAAGCTACCCTTTTTTAAATAGCCTCAATTTTATTCCCTGCTATTTGGTAGTCTTTTCACCTGACTGAGCGCTCTCACCCCGCTTCATAAACATATTAATAAGGTCTATGGGTATAGGAAAGATTAGGGTACTGTTTCTTTCCGAGGCTACCTCAGTCAGTGTTTGCAGGTAGCGGAGCTGTAGCGTGACTGGTTCCTTGGCGATAATAGCTCCAGCTTGAGCTAGCTTTTCTGCGGCCTGGAACTCACCCTCAGCATGGATAATTTTGGCTCGCCTTTCCCTTTCCGCCTCAGCCTGAGCTGCCATCATACGCCTCATCGTTTCAGCGAGTTCAACCTCCTTAATCTCCACTGCGCTCACCTTTACCCCCCATGGGTCAGTTTGCTCGTCAATTATCCTCTGCAGCGTCTCATTAAGCTTTTCCCTTTGCGCCAATAGTTCATCAAGCTCAGATTGCCCCAAAACATTCCGCAGTGTCGTTTGGGATATTTGCGAGGTGGCTCTGATATGGTCCAAGACCTTAACTACAGCTGATTCAGGGTCAACCACTCGCAAAAATACGACCGCATTTACCCTGACGGTAACATTATCCTTGGTGATTACCTCTTGTGATGGGACATCCATAGTTACTACCCGGAGGTCTACTTTCACCATCCGGTCAGCAAAGGGGATAATGAGGAATAAACCAGGACCCTTAGCTCCTATTAGTCTTCCCAGGCGGAAGATAACTCCCCGCTGATACTCAGGAACAATTTTAATCGTCATTGTAATAAGTATAAGCGCGGCTAGAACAATTACACCGATAACAATTGGGCTCATATTTTACCTCCTTTATTTTTTCTTGGTTACATAAAGTTTTAAGCCGTCAACCTTGGTTATAATCACCTCCTCCTCGGGTTTCATCCAACCCGTCTCTGATATTGCCGTCCAGCGTTCGCCCTGAATAGAAACCACTCCCTTGGGTTTCAGGGCTATCTTAACTTCAGCCGTCTTTCCTATCAGGTCTTCTCTACCGGCCGATGCCTGGTGGCGGTGGGCTCGTATTCCCCGATTAATTACGAAGGCAAAGAAAGCAATAATACAGACTGCCACTATGGCAATCTGCCACCATTCTACTTGAAACCAACTTGGGTCTATTTGAAACAAACCTGGGTCTATTTGAAACAATGGAGCCCCCCTTTATTCTTTTTTGATTACATAGAGTTTTAACCCATCAACCTTGGTTATAATCACTGCCTCCCCGGGTTCTACCTGACCCATCTCTGATATTGCTGCCCAGCGTTCGCCCTTAAAGAAAACCGTTCCCTCAGGTTCCAGGGCTACCTTAACTACAGCCGTCTTTCCTATCAGCTCTTCCCTGCCGGTAGATGCCTGACGGCGGTGTGCCCGAATTGCTCGATTAATCACAAAGGCAAAGAGGGCAGCAATGATAACTACTACTGTGGTAATAAGCCATGGGCTTACTTGAAACAATGGTCCCCCCTTAAATAAGATTAAGGAGCCAATAACCAACGAAGTTATGCCCCCCGCGGTAAATAAACCAAAACTTGTGGTAAATACCTCAGCGATAAAGAGACCGAAAGCTAGAACTACGAGCAGGACTCCGGCATAATTTACCGGTAACATCCCTAGGGAGTAGAAGGCTAATAGGCCACAGATGCCACCGACTACACCGGGGAAAATAAGCCCGGGGTTGAAGATTTCAGCCATTATACCGAGCGTAGCCAGGCTTAGAAGTATATAGGCAATGTTTGGGTCACTGATAGCATAGAGGAAATCTTCAATTGTGTTCATCTTGATATGGTTAATTGTGGCTCCTTGAGTGTGCAGGGTAACTATATTACCACCCAGCATAGTCACCTGCCTGCCATCAAGTTGAGAGACGAGGGCGTCAAGGTCAGGGGCAACCATGTCAATAACATTAAGCTCCAGAGCCTCCTGCTCTGTAGCTGAGACACTTTCCCTAACTGCCTTTTCTGCCCATTCCATGTTGCGCCCATGAGCCTCGGCAATACTTCTAATATAGGCAGCAGCATCATTGACAACCTTCTCCTCCATAGTTTCTGACATCCCTTCTTCACCCTCAGTGCCTATTGCCACCGGGTGGGCAGCACCAATGGCTGTATTTGGTGCCATAACTGCTACGTGAGCTGCCATAGTAATAAACACACCAGCCGAGGCAGCTCTAGCCCCTGCTGGAGAGACATATACCACCACTGGAACCCGCGCATTAACAATGTCTTTCACAATATCACGCATGGAAGTGTCTAAGCCACCGGGTGTATCCATTTGGATAATGCAAGCTATGGCATTATCTTCCTCAGCCTGCTCAATGCCACGCTCAATATAATCAACGAGGACAGGATTGATAACCCCCTCGGCATAGAGCACATCAATCCTGGAACTAGCCGCCTCAACCTCAATAGCGATAGAGGCGATAATTATTACGCCCAATAGTAATAGAATACGTATAAATTTTAGCATATCAGCCCTTTACAATTTGTATAATTAGATTATATGGCGATTATAGTTTTATTGCAAATGAGTCGGGGGAGAGGTCGTCTATCAAGAGAAGTTTAAAGGGAGAGAGGTTTATATAACAATGTTTATAGTTGAATAGCTGGGCAAATTAGTATAGAATTTACTAACTATTCATAAAGGGTGTGGTATGAAAGTCCAAAGGTGTAAGGGAACTAGAGATTTATCCCCTGAGGAAATGACAAGGTTTCGCCTAATTGAGGGGGCGTTTAGAAACTGCTGCCTTAAGTGGGGATATGAGGAGGTCAGGACACCAACACTTGAATATCTCCACTTATTTACCTCAACCGGAACGCTTACCCCTAGTAGACTAAACAAGGTCTATTCCTTCCTTGATTGGGATGGCTGGAGTGGAGAGAGGGTAGTGTTGAGACCTGATGGCACTATCCCTGTTGCTAGGCTTTACATTGATAGTATGGAAGAGAAGGAGTTGGCTAAGCTCTTTTATGTGGCTAATGTCTTTATGTTTGAAGAGACGGGGAAGGAGACAAGGGAGAGATGGCAATGTGGAGTTGAACTTATAGGAATGAGTTCAGCTATAGCCGATGTAGAATTGATAGTGCTGGCTTTAGAGGTTCTAAAGAGGCTAGGGCTTAATGATATAGGGTTGAGGCTATCTCATGCTGGTTTAATAAGGGCATTACTGGCAAAACTTAGGCTGAGCCCCGGAGAGCAGACCAGGCTCTTTGACCAGATTTTGGATGGGGATGTAGAAGCGCTGGCGAGGGTGAAGCTCGGGGAACCTGAGCAAAGAAGGGCTTTGGCTTCCTTGCTAGACCTGAAAGGGAAATCATCTGGGTTTCTGAAGAACTTGAAGACCCTGTTTCCCCTGAGTTTAACAGAGCTTGCGCCTCCCCTTGATGATTTCATAAATATTGTTGACTTTCTTGAGGCTCTGGGTTGCGATTACCAGATTGACCTAGCTTCAGGGAGAGGCTTTGAATATTATACTGGCGTGATTTTCCAGCTCTTTATGGGTGAGGAGAACATAGGTGGTGGCGGGAGATATGATGCTCTTATTCCTTTAATGGGTGGCAGAGATATTCCAGCCTCAGGTTTTGCCCTTTACCTTGACCGCCTGATGAACCTGGTAAAGCCAGAAACTTTGACTAAACCTCTGGCTCAAAGAATCCTGATCAGGGTTAAGCCAGAGACGATGAAGGAAGGTTTCAGCATTGCTGGTCGCCTTCGTGAAGCTAGGTATGTGGCTGAACTTCACCTGGGTGGTCAGGAGCCAGCTAACCTGAGGTGGACACTTAATGTTCAAAATAAAGCGCCTCTATTTGTTTTAACTGACCAGGTTAAACATAGAAAGTTTGAGACACAAACTGCGGATGAGGTTTTGAAATTGCTGGGGGAGGGGGAAGATGCCGATAAAAATAGCACTGCCTAAAGGTCGCCTTTTGGGTGAGACAGCCACCCTGCTTCAGAGAGCAAGCTGGAGACTCAATGGCTACACAGAGAAGGCGCGTCTCTACCGCCTCAAATCACGAAGGTTTCCTAGTCTCTCAGCCAGGATATTCCATGAGAAGGATATTCCTATTCAGGTTGCTGTGGGAAACTACGATTTAGGGATTTGCGGACTGGATTGGGTTGAAGAGCTTTTGGTTAAATACCCGAGTAGTCCTTTAGTTAAGGTGAAAAATCTGGGATATGGAGAGGGTGCCTTATATATGGTTGCCAGTAGGTCTGAGGCAGCAGCTACAGTGGAGGAAATGCAGGCGAAGCCGGATGTTATCCACATTGCTAGCGAGTATCCTAATCTGGCTGAGTCTTTTGCTGCCAACCTTCGTCTGAGGCGGTTTAGTATCTTTCCCCTATGGGGAGCAGCTGAGGTTTACCCTCCGGACAATGCTGATTTGTCACTAATCCCGGGGAAGGTAGAGGCAGGAGTCTTTAATGATGACCTGGTGCCAGTAAGCAAGGTTCTTAGTTTTAGTGCCTTTCTGATAGCTAATAGGAGTAGTTGGGAAACAAAAGATATGGGTGAAATATTGGCTTCCATTGAAGATAAACTGTTTATCGGTGAGGGGCATCCCCCTTCGGCAAATGTAACCAGAACACCAGAAATAGCCGGTCAATATCCTTCTATAGAGGTAGCTGAGGACATAGTCCGATTGGCTTTACCCGATGGGCATCAACAACCGCCTACCCTTCAGCTATTAAATAAAGCTGGTATTCAGCTTGATGATTACCCATCGGCAACTGGTAATCGCCGACCAACTACTAACTTAGCTGGAGTTATGATTAAGGTGATTAGGCCTCAGGATATGCCGTTACAGGTGGCTAATGGAAATTTTGACTTGGCTATCACCGGTAGGGATTGGCTTTTAGAGCATCTTTATAGGTTTCCATCCAGTCCGGTAACAGAGCTTCTAGACCTCAAATTTGGGAAGGTAAAAATAGTAGCGGTAGTAAGTAAGGATTTATCTGTGACCGATGTCTATAGCTTGAGGCAGCTTAGCGCCGAGCGACTGGTGTCATTTAGGGTAGCTTCAGAATATGTGAACATAGCTGATAAGTATGCTAGGGATAATCACCTTGGACTATACCGGGTGATTCCTACCTGGGGAGCCAGTGAAGCCTTTTTACCTGAGGATGCTGACTTGTTAATTGAGAATACCGAGACAGGGCGAACCATAGCCAGGCATAACCTTAAGATTATTGATACCCTTTTTGAATCGACAGCCTGCCTAATTGGGAGTACTGGCAGGGTTTTCAGCTCTACTAAAAGGGAGGGAATAAAGTCTATTATTGAAACCCTGCGAACCGCGGTGGAGGGCAGTTAAGTTGAAAATCATCAAAGGTTCTCAGAAAGCAAGGTCAGCACTAGCCAGACAAACCACGGCTGAGTTTTATCCCGTTTCAGGGGCGCTAAAGCAGAGGCTAGAAGAACTATTTGGCGTTGATGACCCTGAGCTAGCAGTCAGGCAAATTATCAATGAGGTGCGTAACAGGGGCGATGCTGCCCTTCTTGATTACACCTTGAAGATTGACGGAGTAAGGCGTGGCCCATTGGAGGTGAGTAAAAAACAAAGAGACAGCGCTTACCAGAAGGTAGACTCTGAATTGGTATCAGCACTCAAGCTAGCCGCAGAACGAATACGCTCCTTTCACACTGCACAAAAGGAGAGCATTTTGAATGGTGTTACCAAACTGGGCTCAGGTCAGCTAATACGCCCACTGGAGCGTATTGGCATCTATGTTCCTGGAGGCACTGCCTGCTATCCATCAACAGCGCTGATGACAGCTATTCCAGCTAAGGTCGCCGGTGTCAAAGAGGTGATTCTGGTTACACCACCAGGATTGAACAGAATAGTCTCTCCATCTACTCTAGTGGCTGCCGATATTGCCGAGGTTGACCGCATTTTTTCCGTAGGCGGTGCTCAGGCAATCGCCGCTCTAGCCTTTGGCACCAAGTCTATTCCTAAAGTGGACAAGATTTGTGGTCCGGGTAATATCTTTGTCGTTTTAGCTAAAAAAATGGTATATGGAGTAGTTGGTATTGACGGACTTCAGGGACCAAGCGAAGTGCTAATCATCGCTGATGAAACAGCTAACCCTAAGTATTGTGCTGCTGACCTTTTAGCCCAGGCTGAGCACGACCCTTTAGCCTCAGCTATTTTGATAACTACCTCACCACCGTTAGCTGATGAAGTTAATAAGGAGGTTAAGCAACAGCTAAAGGATTTGCCCCGTCAGGCTATTGCCGCAGAATCTTTAAACAATAGAGGAAAGATAATAGTGGTTAGTGATGTGGATGAAGCTATAGAGTTGGCTAACCTTTATGCCCCTGAGCACCTTTGCCTGGTGGTAGACAGAGCAACCTCTTACATTGATAAGGTATCTAATGCCGGGTGTATATTTATAGGTGGAAATTCCACCGTGGTTCTTGGCGATTATGTAGCTGGACCAAGTCATGTTTTGCCTACGGGAGGGACGGCTCGTTTTAGTTCACCGCTTAATATAAGTGATTTTATTAAGTTTATAAATTTGGTTGATATAGATAAGGCTGGTTTAAATCAGCTGGGTCAAGCCGCAGTAACCATAGCTAGGGCTGAGGGGTTTGAGGCTCATGCCCGGGCAATGGAGAAAAGGCTAGAAGAAGGTTAAGGGGGTATTACATTAGTGACTTCTACTGAGGGGATAGAGAGATTTATACGGCCTGATTTGATTACCTTTGGTGGTTATTCTGCCCGGAAGTCCCCGGAAACTTTAGAGGGTAAGGTTGAAGTTCCGGTAGAAAATATCATCAAGCTGGATGCTAATGAGAATCCCTATGGCTGCTCACCAAGAGTAAATCAGGCTCTGGCTACCTGTTCTGATTTGAGTATCTATCCTGACAATGGACAAGCAAGGCTCAGAGAATTGCTGGAGGGATATGCCGTTGTCAATGCCAAACATATTGTGGCTGGTAGTGCTAGCAATCAGCTAATAGACCTTGTTTTACGCTTATTTATTAGTGAGGGCGACGAGGTGATAAATTGTGTTCCTACCTTTGGCATATATCGTTTTAGTACGGAATTATGCGGCGGTACTCTAGTTGAGGTGCCCAGGGATGGAAACTTTGCCGTTAATGTAAGCGCCATAAAGGCAGCCATAAGTGGAAAAACGAAGATAATATTTCTGGCTAATCCTAATAACCCGACGGGGACGATTACACCTCAGCAAGATATTCTGGAGCTAGTGGATACGGGACTACCCGTGTTAATCGATGAAGCATATTATGAATTTAGTGGACAAACAGTTGTTCCTCTGGTTAGCCAGTATGAGAACCTGATGGTACTGCGAACCTTCAGCAAGTGGGCGGGGTTGGCTGGATTGAGAGTCGGTTACGGTCTTTTCCCACCTAAAATCGCCGATTATCTACTGAGAATCAAGATACCATATAATGTAAGTGTAGCTGCTCTGGTTGCCGTGCAGGAATCGCTAAAGGATGTTGATTTTTTGATGAACAGGGTAAAGACTATAATTGCTGAAAGAGAGAGATTGTTTGACGGATTAAAGAAACTAGAGTGGTTAAAGCCCTTCCCATCGCAGGCTAACTTTATTCTCTGCTCGGTGTTAGATGGCAAGGCAAAAGAGCTCAGGCAAAAATTACAGAATAAGGGAATACTGGTTCGCTACTTTGATGAACCGATTTTACGGGGTTTTATCCGTTTTAGCGTGGGTAAACCAGAGCATACTGACGCCTTAATCAAGGCACTCCAAGAAATAGGAGGGTAGATAAGTGACTGATAGGCTGGCTATTATAAAACGGGAGACCAAGGAAACGAATATTAGCCTGGAGCTTAATATTGATGGCAGTGGCAAGTGTGAAGTGGATACCGGGATTTCAATGTTTAACCATTTGCTAGAGCAGGTAGCTCGGCACGGAGTATTTGACATAAAGTTATCAGCCACGGGAGATGACCAACACCACCTGGTAGAAGATGTAGCCATTTGCTTAGGCAAAGCCCTGGGCGAAGCCTTGGGGGAGAAACGGGGCATTGTCCGCATGGCTAATGCTGTCGTGCCCATGGATGATGCCTTAGCCATGGTAGCAGCGGACATCAGCGGGCGGGGATACACTGTATTGGAGTTACCCTTTAGTGATAATGATATGGCTGGATTTGCTACCGACCTTGTCCGCCACTTCCTTGAGTCTTTTGCTGCTGAGGCCAGGCTTAATCTTCACGCCAGGATTGTTTACGGTGTTAATGATCACCACAAGGCGGAGGCACTATTTAAGGCACTAGGTAGAGCATTAGATGATGCTACCAGAATTGATAAGCGGATTAGTGGTGAACTACCCAGCACCAAGGAGTTACTTTAGTTTCCTCCCTGTCAACCTCTCATAACCCTGTTGATACCTTTTGGTGGTAGCCTCAATGACCTCCGGCGGGAGCATTGGGGCCGGTGGCTCCTTGTTCCACCCTGCCTGAACTAGCCAATCACGAACTGGTTGCTTATCATAGCTCGGCTGAGATTTTCCGACTTTATATTGTTCGGTATCCCAGAAGCGGCTGGAGTCCGGCGTCAATAGCTCATCAATAAGAATAAGCTTATTATTATCCAGCCCAAACTCCATCTTGGTATCGGCAATAATAATACCTCTGGCTCTGGCATATTGTTGGGCGTAGCTGTAGATGGCCAGGCTCCTCTCCTTCATCTCTTCAGCTAGAGCTTTACCCGCCAGCTCCTTCATTTCGTCCATAGATAGGGGCAGGTCATGCCCGGTTTCTGCCTTGGTGGTCGGAGTAAATAGTGGCTGGGGCAATTCCTGGCTTTCCTGTAAGCCTTTAGGTAAAGAGAAGTTGGAAACTGTGCCCTGTTGTTGATATTCAGCCCAGGCTGACCCGGAAAGGTAGCCACGCACTACGCATTCAATAGGAATACGCTTAGCTTTTTTAACAATCATAGACCGTCCCGCCAGGTAAGAAGGGTAGGGGAAGCGGCTTTCAGTGGGAAGGTAGGCATCGAGGCAGTGAACATCATTAACCACTTCTATTAGATGGTTGGGCACTAAATTTTCAGTCTTTTCAAACCAGAAGGCTGAGAGCTGATTAAGCACCAGGCCTTTATTGGGTATGCCGCAAGGGAGAACCGAATCAAAGGCTGAGATTCGGTCAGTGGCGACAATGAGCAATAGGTTACCCAGGTCATAGGTATCCCGCACCTTCCCCCGGATGAATAGTGATAGCGGCAGGTTTGTATTTGTCAGGGTTGATGGACTAATAGTCATCGGTTTTCTCTCCTTTTTAGTTTTCTATCGGTTAACCTCTCGTAGGTCCACTGGTGTCTTTTAGTTATAGTCTACCTTCTAAGTTGAGGGTTTCTCCAAACTTACCCGTGCCAGTAGTTTTGATACAGCTACACCTGTCAGCATAAAGAACCCTCCCGCGACGCCGAAGACAGACCTTAGGCCTATCAAGGGGGCTAGACTGCCGCCTATTAGTGGACCAAGTCCACTACCCAATGCGTTGGCACTATGTGCTAACCCATAGGCGATGCCCTGTTGATTGCGGGGCACTGACAGACCGACAAGAGCATTTGAAGACGTCATAAGTCCTCCTTTAAGCAACCCCGTTAGAGCTATGAAAATGATAAGTTGCGTCACTGTTCGAGCCCACATCGGAGGCAGATACAACAAACCAGTGCCAAGACAGGAAATGACCAGTATCCTTTTTAGACTGATGTGTCCACCTAAACGACCAGCAATTATGGCAGAGATGGCAGCTACCATACCCATAAGGCCGAAGGCTAATCCAGATGCGGTTGCTGCCATACCACTGGGGTCTAGCTCTCTAATAAATAAGGAAATTATAGGTATCATCATCTGTGGGGCAGCATGTAGGGCACATAGGGCTAGTAACAACGGGAGCATCTCCCTGGACTTAGCTAAACGCAGCAGACTGCTCAATGAGGCGCGCTGTCCCTTGGCAGGGCGCTCAAATTTCTCCTTAACAAGGAGGAGCACGATGAGGCCACCTGAAAAGAGGAGACCGCCGGTAATAAAAAAGGCAGCTTTATAACCAACAATATCAGCCATAAAGCCTCCGGCTAGGGGACCGAAACTCGCGCCCCCAAACACAGCCACCATGAGGAGTCCCATAGCGAAGGGCATCTTGTTTCTAGGGGTGGAAGCTGCTACCAAGGCTGAGGCGGCGGCAACAGTGCCGCTAAGCAAACCCTGGGCAAAGCGCAAGGCAATAACATAGTAAATATCGGGGGCTAGACCTATGAGGGCTAAGACTGTTCCAGCGCCGAACATAGCCCTGAGTACCATGGGTTTTCTACCCCAGCGGTCGGCTACAATACCCCATATGGGAGCGCTAAAGAACATTGCAATGCCACTAACTGAGGTTGCTATACCTGCCCAGAAGGCAGCCTGCTGATTGGTGAAATTACCCAGTTCTTGGATGAAAAGTGGCATAAAGGGGTTAACAAAGCTAAAGCCCATTATCACTATGAACTCGGCAACGAATATAGCATAGAGGTTCCTTCGCCAGGATTCTGAAGTCATTGCTTAAATGTGTTCCTCTCTGTGTTACTTATGAGGTTGGAAAAACCATCCAGCTCGCAACAGGGGGATAACTCCTGTAGTATACCCTTAAGTGTTGAGGCTCGCAATAATGCGGATAGTCTAGCCTACTAATAGAGGATTAGACTCATTCTTATTTCAATTGCAGTTTGCTTACTTGTTCTTAGCTATGAGGCAGCCATTGGTTTGTATTTAGCAAGACTGATGGGCTATTACTCATATTGCTCTAGGGGCTAGCTCTGAAGGTTTGGTTATACCAGGTTTCTCCTTCCATTGCGCTCCAGTTAAGCCCAGCCGTTCAAAAATCTCGTTTACATAGCGCAGGTAGTATTGCTCATCGAAAAGCGGCTCAAGCTCCCCTTGCGGCAGAGCAGCGGTAACCTCAGAGTCAGCCTTCAGTAAGCTGAGGAAGTTTTTATTCCCCTTCCATGCCTTCATAGCGTTTCGCTGGACAAGCTCATATGCTTTTTGCCGACTCAGTCCTTTATCTATAAGAGCTAGCATTACTCGCTGTGAGAAGACTAAGCCCTTGGTAAGCTTTATATTCTGTTTCATCCTTTGGGGATAAATTTGTAGCCCTCTCATTATTGAGGTAAAAAGAGCGAGCGAGTAATCCAGTATAAGGCAGGAGTCGGGCAGAGTAATGCGCTCAGTGGAGGAGTGGCTGATATCGCGTTCATGCCACAGGGCAATATTTTCCATTGAGGTTAGCGCATAGCTCCTTACCAATC
>JABUBP010000317.1_pt1 | contig 12998 bp, 7 predicted proteins | sample 7240331 | NCBI WGS metagenome assembly JABUBP01 (sample SAMN07256347, study PRJNA390944) | subsurface metagenome | isolation source: Methane hydrate marine sediment | place: Pacific Ocean: Eastern North Pacific, ODP site 1244 | collected 2002 | reverse complement strand
AAGACTCGATATCTTCTTTGCTCAAATTCCAGTCTGAAGCCGGGGCGGTTTCGAGAATCTGCTGGGGCCTGCGTGCCCCGACAATGGCCGCGGTAACTTCAGGCCGGCGAAGAACCCAGCTAATAGACAATTGGGCCAATGTCTTACCATTACGTTCTGCAATAGGCCGGAGTTGTTCAACAAGCTCTAATGTGGCAGTAAATTTGGGCTCGTGAAAATCAGGATTTCTTCTTCGATGGTCGTCCAGAGGCAAATCCGCCAGTCTTTCCTGGCTGAAATTGCCCGTTAGCAAGCCTCTCTGCATAGGGCTGTATGCGACAACGCCGATGTTGTTTTGAGCACAGTAGTCCAACAGTTCATCTTCAACCTCGCGATGGAGCATACTGTAAGGCGGCTGGAGTGAGGCAACCGGATGAATTTTCTGGAGGCGTTTGATTTGCTCGACGTTAAAATTCGATACTCCGAGGAATCGGATTTTTCCTTCCTGAACCAGTGCGGCCATTTCTTTCCAGGCCTGCTCGATATCTTCGTCCGGCTCGGGCCAGTGAATTTGATAAAGGTCTATTGTTTCGATACCGAGTCTTTTTAAGCTGGCGTGACATTCGTCGCGAATACTTTGAGCTTTCAGGCAGCTTACTTTTTCCCTTTTTTCATTCCAAAGCAGGCTGCATTTTGTTGCTATGATTGGTTTTTGGTTTGTTGCCTTCAGTGCTTTTCCAACAAGCTCTTCGGAATGGCCCAGCCCGTAAACAGGGGCGGTATCTATCCAGTTGATACCTGCTTCGAGCGCGGCCGGAATTGCGGCAATGGCTTCATCGTCGTCCTGTGGTCCCCAGCCGAATTGCCAGGGTCCGCCCATCGCCCATGTGCCCAGGCCTACGGTAGTAAGTTTCAAATCAGTATAGCCCAATTGTTGCATCTGCATAATCGAACTCCCGAAAATTTGAATAAACGAACTATCCAGTCCGCGCAGTAGTATATTGCGACTTTAGGTATTCATCAATATTTTTGTGCTCGGCGATATAAAAAGGCCATCCTGCCGGTTCGAATGTCCTTATTTTTTAGCTGAGATGGTATAAGTTCCGTTGATTTCCGTCTCGAACTCAATAACTGACTTCTGGACAGTTTTAACTTTGGGCCCGAACCAACCTAAATTGACCGGAGTGGCGGAGCGGATTCTGCATTTATTGCCAAGCCTGGAACGGATTACGCTTTTAGTCAGTTTACCGTCCTTCCAGGTGATGTCCACCTCGAATCCGCCGCGGGCGCGCAGGCCCTTGACGCAACCGTTTTGCCAGGCCTTCGGCAAAGCGGGAAGCAAATGGATTTCGCCTGCGTGGCTTTGCAGCAGCATCTCTGCGATGCCGGCGGTACCGCCGAAGTTGCCGTCAATCTGGAACGGCGGATGAGTGTCGAACAAATTTGGCAGAGTTGACTTTCGCAGCAGTGCCAGCACGTTTTCGTGCGCGGTATCGCCGTCCAGCAGACGGGCCCAGAAGTTGATTATCCATGCTCTGCTCCAGCCGGTATGACCACCGCCGTGCGACAGCCGATACTCTAATGACTTGCGGGCCGCTGCCGCCAGTTTCGGCGTGCCGGTTGGGCTAATCTGTCTGCCGGGGTGCAGGGCAAATAAATGTGATACGTGCCGATGGCCCGGCTCCGGTTCCTCCAGCTCTTCATTCCATTCCAACAATCGACCGTCGGAGCCTATTTTTGGCCCGGCTAAATTCCCGCGAAAGGCCTTTACCTGCTTCGTGAACTCATCGTCAATTCCAAGAACTTCGGCCGCCTCAATGCAGTTGGTGAACAGGTCATAGATTATCTGCTGGTCCATGGCGGGACCCATTGTGAGATTGGAGTTCTTGCCGTCGGGTGTGCGGAACCGGTTTTCGGGAGATATGGATGGGCCGGAAACCAGCTTTCCTGTTTTCGGGTCTTCGACAAGATAATCGAGGAAAAACTCTGCTGCTTCTTTCATAATGGGGTATGCGCGGCTTGCCAGAAATTCACGGTCACCGCCGAACAGATAATGCTCCCACAGGTGTTGGCAGCACCACGCAGCGCCGGTGGGCCACATTCCGTATCCCACATTTCCGATGGGGCTGGTCCACCATTGCGCATCGGTAGTGTGATGTGCGACGAATCCGCGGCAGCCGTAAACATCTTTTGCGGTCTTTCGGCCTCGCGGCCGCAGGTAGCTCACAAGGTCAAAGAACGGCTCGTGACATTCGGACAGGTTGGTTACCTCCGCCGGCCAATAGTTCATCTGGACGTTGATATTGATATGATAATCACTGTTCCAGGGTGCTTTGATATGATTGTTCCAGATACCCTGAAGGTTGGCCGGCATACAGCCCGGCCGAGAGCTACAGATTAAAAGATAACGTCCGAACTGAAAATAAAGAGCGCACAGGTACGGGTCGTCGGCGCCGCTCTTCATTGCGGCCAGGCGCTCGTTCGTCGGTTTGTCCGATGCATCTGTAACACCCAGGTTCAATGCCACCCTTCGGAACAGGCGTCTATGCTTGGCCACGTGTGCCCATCGCAGCTCGGGATATTTTTTCTTTGCGGCCGAAGCCATTTGCTTTTCACATAGAGCTTTCGGATTGTCACCGCGATAATTCGTCGCGGCGACTATTAGCAGCGTTGCCGTGTCGGCCTTTTCCAGTCGCAGGCCGTTGTCGGTTACCGTTAACCTCCCGCCTTGTGGAATAATCCGTAAATGGGTTTCGTACTTGACGCCCTTATGTTCGCCCTGTTGTGTAGCCTGGCCTTGCATTACGATACGGTCAGGTGCGATTGTTTCGACGGTGAAATCCTCAGGCCGGGAGAGGTTCGCATCGAATGTAATCTTACCGGGTTTGTCACACGAAAGGTGAACGACAATGCACTGGTCCACAGGGCTGGCAAAGACCTTGCGGGTAAAGGTGGCGCCGTCGGCACGGTAGGTAACAGAGGCAATTGCGGTATCCAGGTCAAGCTGACGGCGGTAGTCGGTTACGGGTCCATTAGTCTTGAATTGAAGTTTCAAATCTCCGAGTGTCTGATAGCTGCGAATAACACGTGGGCCCATAAACTCCCGCTGCATTATCCGCTGGGCCTCGGTGTATTTTCCTTCGAAGATTAACCTCCGTGCCTCGGCTAAGTGTTTGTAGGCACCAACACGGTCCCGCTCAATAGGATTACCTGCCCAAACGGTATCTTCATTGAGCTGCACTTGCTCGTTTTCCGCCCCGCCAAATACCATCGCTCCAAGCCGTCCGTTTCCGACGGGCAGCGCTTCGGTCCACTTTTGCGCCGGCTGACGATACCACAGTTTCAGGTTGTTCCACTTATCCGAGTTATTTCCGGCAATTTTTTCTTTGGCCGAGAGGACATAGGTTTCGCCGGCCTTTGTATTGAACTCAATGACCGACTGGTTAATGGTTTTAACTTTGGGGCCGCCGAACCATCCGGATTTCAATCCGAGAGGTGTGGCGGAACGAACCCTGCACTTTCCGCCTAATTTAGAACGTATGGCGGCCTTATAGAGCTTGCCGTTTTTCCACTCGATGTCCATCTCGAATCCGCCGCGGGCGCGCAGGCCCTTGATATACCCGCTTTGCCATACAGAAGGCAGGGCAGGCAGCAGATGGAGTTCGTCGGCGTGGCTTTGCAGCAGCATCTCGGCGATACCGGCTGTGCCGCCGAAGTTGCCGTCAATCTGGAACGGTGGATGAGCGTCGAACATGTTGGGAAACATCCGCTGCGGGGTCAGCAGAGAGCTAAGCATCTTGTAGGCGTGGTCTCCATCCTCGAACCGTGCCCAGAAATTGACCTTCCAGCCCATAGACCAGCCTGTTCCGCCGTCGCCGCGGAATTGCAGTGACTTTCGTGCCGCGGCAAAAAGTTCGGGTGTGCCGCGACGCGTAATTTCTTTGCCCGGATGCAGGCCGAACAGATGCGAGACATGGCGGTGCTGGTTTTTCGGGTTGTCCTTGTCTTCAAGCCATTCCTGGAGCTGTCCGTACTGTCCGACCTGGTTGGGCGCAATACGGCTTCGCAGCTCTGTCAGTTTTCGGCGAAAGTCTGTGTCCACGCCGAGCGTTTTGGAGGCCTCGATGCAGTTGGTGAACAGGTCACGTATGATTTGATGGTCCATCGTCGGCCCGGCAACGAGTCCGCCAATTTCCGGCGAGTTGGAAGGCGTGCTTATTAGCCAGCCGGTTTTCGGGTCTTCAATGAGAAAATCGACGAAGAACATCGCCGCCTCTTTCATTATGGGGTATGCTCGCTCTTTGAGGAATTTTTTATCGCCTCCGAACAGGTAATGCTCCCAGAGGTCCTGGCAGAGCCATGCCCCGCCGGTTACCCATATACCGTGGTTGGAGGCATTGATTGGCGCTGTGCCCCGCCAGAGGTCGGTGTTGTGGTGCAGTACCCATCCCCGGCAGCCGTAGTGTGCCTTTGCGGTTTTACGTCCCAACTGGGCCACGTCCTTGAGCATATCGAACAACGGCTGATGACACTCGGACAGGTTGGTTACCTCTGCCGGCCAGTAGTTCATCTCCGTGTTGATGTTGGTTGTCCACTTACTGTCCCAGGGTGGGTTGATTTTATCGTTCCAGATGCCCTGGAGGTTTGCCGGCTGACTGCCCGGCCGGGAGCTTGTTATCAGCAGGTAGCGACCGAACTGGAAGTACAACTCCACTAATTGCGGGTCTTCCTGCTTAGCGAAGTTTTCGATACGCTGGTCGGTGGGCTGCCTGCTCGCCTCAGTGGTACCAAGGTCGAATTCGACCCTGCGGAACAGGCGGCGATGGTCGGCGATGTGGGCCTTGCGCAAATCGTTATAGCTTTTGCCGGCAGCCGTTATGATAGTCCGGCGGCAGGCGGTGGCCGGCTCGCCGCTAACGTCCCTGAAGTTCTTGAAACTTGTGGCGGCGGCGAGTATCAGCGTTACCGAATCAGCTCCGACAACATCTATCTTTTCAGAATCAACAGTGAGCTTTCCGCCTTTGGCCTTCGCGCGCAGGTGCGCCTCAAACTTCAACACGCTGGGCCTTTTTTGCTTCGTTCGCTTATTCATATACCCTTGAAGTCGGCCTCGCAATGCTAACGTGTTTTTATCTACTACCAATGTCTGTGTGTTCGTGTGAGGGCTGTCCAATTTGGCGGCGAATGTAAGCTGTCCCGGCTTGTTGCAGGTCAGACGTACGACAATCACCTGGTCAGGAAAGCTGGAGAAAACTTCGCGGGTGAAAGTAGTTCGGCCGATACGATAGCTGACTTTTGCAATACCTGCATCGATGTCCAGCTCCCTGCGATAATCGACCGGCTCGTCGTGGCCCGGGAAGTGCAGACGCAGGTCGCCGAAAGGCTGATATTTCTCCTGACGCAGCGGCACGCTCATCATCTGCTCCATTGCCAGTTGTTCCGCCTGGCGCTGTTTGCCCTCGAACAGCAGCTTGCGGACGGTAGGCAGATAGTTGACCGCGCCGTCGTGTTGATATTCGTGCGGCTCTCCGGTCCACAGCGTGTCATCGTTGAACTGCAGTTGTTCGTGTTCTGTGCCGCCGAAGACCATAGCCCCAAGACGTCCGTTTCCAACGGGTAACGCTTCAGTCCATTTTTGTGCAGGTTGGCGGTACCACAGTTTAAGGTTGCGCCACTTGTCCGTATCGTAGCGATTGGTATCACCCTGGTTCACATAGCTAATTGCACATCCTGTTATTATCAGGCAAAAAGCTAATAAGTAAAAAGTGAACGCTCCTGAATTTCGAGTTACTCTGCTTGTTACTTTTGGCTTTACTTTTTCTGGTTTTACTTGTCCACCTTTCATACCGGCTCCTTGTCATAATGAGCAATTAGTTATCTTTGAAACTCAAAGTCTTTACGATGCGTTTGAAGGTTCGCTCAGCCATCTCGGCATCGCCCATAATCTGGTGCACTTCGATATCGAGCTGGTGGTTGTTTGGTAACTTTGCAGTGCCGAAAATAAAGCTGAGCGGGGTTTGCGGTTTTTCTATAAGTGCCCAATCGATAGTGAGCGTATCTATCTGCATCCAGTCTGTTTTTATAATCGCACCTTCAACTTCAGAGGCCTTTTGCTCGAACCGCATCTGCGGGGTGGTCGTCTCGGCGGCTAAGAGATACCGGCAGCGTGCCCAGGCGGTGGGTCTGCCGGGACCGAGGGCGAAACTGCTGCTTAAAGAAAAGGCATTTTCGCGAGACTTCCATTGCTTTTCACTTTTCCAGCCGTTGCCCGCCGGCATTGATACCGATAAACCGGCCTGAGTTAATTGTATCGGCTCCGAAAGAATAAGAGCGGACTTTGAAGCGACTATAATGCGGGCGATGAGCAGCGCGAAAATAAAAAGGCCCAACAGGGCTATTTTATCGCCCCCTATCTTTCTTATATCGTAAGTTTTGTCCATATATGCGGTAATAGTAATTGCCAAGTGTATTTTTTGCAAGCTTACCCCGTTAGAAATTACAATGGGGTACAAAAAAGGAGGATTTCTCCGTAAGGAGTCCATAGGACTAACGGGGTAAACCCTTTAAACTCCGCCCTTTTGCCCGCACCTGTGTTTGCCCGCACAGGTAGTCGCGGGCACAGGTGCCTGAGAAAACCACGGTTATGAGACCTGCATTTTGTGCCTGTGAGGCGTGAGCCTAAGCTCAATAAGTGTGGGATTTTTAGTGCAGAATGCCAATTGCAGCAAATTTAATGTAAAACTTTTGTTGTTTATAGCCGATTTATATATATATATTTTATATGGAGGTCTTTGAAAGGGAAACGGATGCCCAAAAGGCCCATTGTCCCGCACCAATTGGGCCCAGGCCCATGCTTAATTGGTGCGGGATAAAAAAGACCTTGTATATGCTTTCAGCAAGAGAGGTTGATATGAATAATAAGGTGATGGTGCTGCGCGGGGACGAGCCGGAAAAAATCCTGCAAACCGCGATTGACAAAAAAGTACCTGCCATTATGTCATATTTATCCAAAGGCAAATGGCACGTCGCAAAGGTGCTGCTGACCGACCATGTGGGGGATAGACTAAGTTTAGCCAGTGCCGCCCCGAAGAAGAAGCAGCACCCGGTAAATATACAGGCTAATCAGCCGGTCGGCATATCGTTCAAATATGAATACGGCAAGTTTGTTTTTGATACGACTGTGGTTGCTCTTGAGCCGTCGTTCGGTCCGGAGACTGACCAGGGGTGGGGCGGAATAATAATACTTGCGGTGCCGGACCGGATAGAAGTGGTCCAGAGGAGAAGCTATTTCCGTGTTGATGTGCCTGAATCGCTGAAGGTAAAGGTGGTACTGTGGCATCGCGGCGGCAGACACCAGGCCAAAAAGCAGATACAAGATGCTGCAGAGGAGGCACACAATTATTGCCAGGGTAGGCTCGTTGACATTTCCGCCGGCGGTGCGCAGGTTATAGTTCCGTATCCAAACGAGGAGAGTAATCCTGCATCTGTCAGGCGTGAGTCTAAAGGCAATATGTCCAGGACTTTTTGTGCGGGAGAGCTGGACTTCAAGAAGGGTCAGTTTGTTGGTATGCGATTTACACCTATGCCTTATGAAACGCCGTTAGTGATCAGCGCCCAGATTAGAAATATCCTGCCGACCGCAGACGGCAGAAGTGCCTCTCTTGGATTGCAGATTGTTGGTCTGGAAGCAAGTCCCGAAGGTCGTGAGGTCCTGGCGCGACTTATCGGTATTGTCGAGCAGTATTATCAGATAAATCAATCCGGCGCCAGGCAGCGGGATATACAGCCGGTCCAGAACACAGTGTAATACACAGGCCAGAGCCGCCCGGATTCTCTTTATCTCTCTATAACTCCCCAGCACAAGTTGGAATATTAGGTTATCAGTGTATCAGGAAATCAGCATGCGGGTTATCAGTGTATCAGGAAATCAGGGTGGAGGATATCAGAGAACCAGGATACCAGAAAAAAACAAATCTCGCTGTGCATTTATACTGCGCAGCTGACCTGAGATCCTGGTAACCTAATACCCACTACCTGATACCCTGATAACCTGGTAACCCTCTTTAGGTGATGTCGTCCACTTCGGCGAGCTCAGTCGAGCCGTGGTCGGCGATTTTGCCTTTGTTAACAGTCGTCAAAGCTGAATGTGCTGCCGAGATGAGGTTGTGCTTATTGCGGATTACTTTGTAGTAAAACCATTTCGCGAAGCTGCTCGCCGCAAAGCCACAGAAAATCAGCACTAAAGCCACCTGTATGTTCCAGATAACAAATGCCAGGAGCAGCAGCACCCTTATAAGGTACGCAAATGGCTTCCTGCCCTTTAGGTACTGATTGAGGATGTGTGGATATCGAATCCTGCTGACCATCAACACCGCAACGCCCAGGGCCAAAAACGGCAGGGCATAAATAATTACATTCAGGCTCGACAGTGTGTCCTGATGGAGTATTATCAGGCTGACTATTACCCCCGCAGCGGCGGGCGTTGGCAGGCCTACAAAGCTCATGTGGGCGGATTCGTCCTCCTCATTTTCCACATTGAACCTGGCTAATCGAATGGCCGCACAGCTTATATATCCTGCCGCTGCCAGCCAGATGAAACGTTGGAGAAAAGTTTCTATGGCGGGATTAAGCCCGGCAAACTCGGCCAGCTTGGATTCAAGGACTTTCAGCATCAAAAATGCCGGCGCAACACCGAAGCTGATTATGTCGCAGAGGCTGTCGAGCTGGCCACCGAAGCTGGAAGTGCTCTGGTGCATTCGTGCTAATCGGCCGTCGAGCATGTCGGCAATCATTGCCAGCAGTATCATATAGCCTGACATCGCAAAGTACGTTAATCCGAGCATGTGATAGGAAAAGTCATTTGTCGCAGCGAGGGCACCTTTGCTGGCAAAGACAATGGCCGCGAAACCACATACGCCGTTAAGAATAGTTATCAGCGATGGCAGGATGGCAATGTACTTTAACCTTTGCCTTCGCACCCGCCGCAGTAGTCTCTTTTTGGCAGATTCGGTTTTTAATCTTGCCATATCTCGTACCTCGTATAAATCCGAAATTCGAATATCGAAATCCGAAACAATATCTAATGACCGAAATTCAAATGACCAAAACAGTGAGTTTTGAAAATTTGAACATTAGAATTTTGGATTTGTTTCGTATTTCGGATTTCGTGCTTCGTGCTTTCCATTATTTAGTATTTCGTATTTCACCAGCGGTGTCAAACCTGCTTTTACTTTATCGCCTATTTTGACCAGGCACTTTACACCCGCCGCCGGCGGGTATCGCTCGGAACCCAGCGTTGCTGCCTCACGAAGGGGCACGTACAATTCTGTTCTGGAGCCGAATTTTATCATCCCGAATTTCTGACCGCCGGTTAATTTCTTGCCCTCCACTTTATCGCAAACGATTCGCCGGGCAATCGCTCCACTGATTTGCCGGACAATCAGTCTGTCTTGTGGGCTGTCGGTTCTGACCAGGTGCAGGTCATTGGACTCATTGACCCGGCCGGACTGTGGATTCATTGCGTTTTTGTATTTGCCTTTTCGATAGGTGATTTTTTCGACTTTGACGTTGCACGGAGCGCGATTGATGTGAGTATCGAAAATGCTCAGAAATATCCCGATACGCAGTGCAGTTCCGCCCCCCCCTTCTTGCTTTCGCAAGAAAGCAGGGGGGTCATCTACCGTCTCGATGTCGGTAACATGGCCGTCAGCGGGCGCTAACAGCAGGTTCCCGTCCGAAGGACATTGACGCTCAGGGTCACGGAAAAAGCACAAAACCCATATCAAAATGACCGCTAACAGCGCTTCTATCAAAATGATTAACACAGATGACGCAGATTGCAAATGATTATCACTGATAAATCCGTGAAATCTGTCGTTCAAAATCTGTGAAATCTGTGGAACGACAGCCATTACTGCAAGTAGCACCGCAGGGAAGATAACTACCTGCGGCCAACCATATTTTGTCAGTGGAATTCTCATAGATGACACAGATTAACACAGATTCAAGCTGATTAACAAAAATAAATCTACAAAATCCGTGTTATCTGTGTAATCCGTGGTTAAAATCTGTGGAGATAGAAAAAGGCCGACCCTGTGGATATCGGCCTTTAAGGAGGAGGAGGGGTGAAGTAGGATTTAATTTTTTAAAGTTATTTGCCTGCCCAAACGGACTAACTTTTTCAAACACCGTCTCGTAAGAACGGCCGATAACTGCCGTTCCTACCTTTATAGACGCAGTTCAGTCCGAAAAGTTACAGGATTTTTCAAAAATTTCTCAAAATTCCGTAAAAACACCGATTCCAAGACAAAAAGGCTGAGCCAAACAAGCCCGGCCTTGTATTTATCATTTTTACTTCGAATCTCCTGCGACCGCTCAGTATCGGATGTTAAGGCGGCCGTCACCTCAACCAGAATCAACTTCTTCCACCTCATATCCCTCGAGGTCGAACTCAAACAGTGATTCATCCAATTCAGTATCGAAAACAATGTCCGTCCAGACGGCGTATGGTTTCATTTGCGCCTCTTTATTTCTTGTAAGACATTCGATGCGAATAGGCAGTTGGGTCTGAAGATCAACCCAAACAATCGCCTCATTATCTCCATTTTTTTTGCCCAGACGAAAACCTATCGCCTGCTTTTCGCCTATCTGCCGTTGGCCTATTTGCTCAGCAGAAAGCTTGGATATATTCTTAAGCTTAAAGTTGCTTAGAGCGTCGTATGTGTGTGGAGGTTCCCTTTCAATGAACGTTATCTTGGCTGTTTTCTTCGCAGGATTCATGAGGATCACTTTTTTCTCACGACGGTCTAACAGCCAAACCTTACCATCCGGCAGTTCGACTCTGACGTAATATGGTTCGAGGACCATCGCCTGGACAATCACTCCCGTAGCCGGGTAGCTGACCTTCCATGTTAAAGTTTTATATTTCTGGACATTTCCCAACCCCAAAACATCCGCGCAGGCGAGAATTGCTCTGTCAATCAAACTGCTGGACTGCTGTATGGCGATAAGTGCCGCTGTAATTATCACCGCGACTGCGGCGAGTTTCATTATTCGGCTTTTCATAGTTGTTCTCCATCTTGAAATAATGACAGTAAAAGGCCGGGCGAAAAAGCCCGGCCTACTTTACCAATCCAATATGGTAGGTTTAGTACATCAACAGCGTTCTATTTCACTTTCTGCTTCTATCGTGCTGGTATAGGAAGGAAATCGGATTCCGGGGCAAATTCGATTTGGCCAGAATTTTCAAACCAATCTTCCCAAGCCTTTATTGCCTGCTCGTTCTCTGCGACACTTACGTTTGGGTCGTAGCCGAAGTTTTGTCCAGTTATAATTCTTAAGCGGTTGATCATCATAACGAGGCTTTGTTCTTTAGTTGGTCCCTCGTGGCATCCTTCTCGCATCCCGTCGGCGCGAATCAGCGGATCATCGGCAAGGTCAAACGACCGCGCTGCTTTGACCTTTCGCAGCGCCTGGATCATTTTCGGCAGGACCTTTTCCATGTCCATCTGCGCCATGTCGGTCATGCCTTTGGCTTGATACGCCAGGCCTCGGGCAAGATGGCAGTAAGAAGCGTCCCAGTCATGGCTGCGGAACATGTCGATTACTTTGGAAAACTTCCAAATAGCCAAATCATATTCTCCAAGTTCGTAATGTGCGCGACCCATCCAAAGCCACGCCCAGTTGCGCCGGGATTGGATTTCGACTGTCTTGGTGAAAAATTCGACGGCTTTGACGTAATCACCGCCGGCCAGGGCACGTCTGGCGTCTTCAAAGTAGCCTTGGGCGACAATTCCCATTTCCTCTTTTCTTTTTTCTTCTCTTTTTTCTTCTATCATCCATTGTGGTTCTTGCGTGGGTTCTGCACCGGGTCTTTTGTCAACCAGAATAACGCCATCAGGAATGACAATATCAAAAGTACCTTCCGGAGGCTCTTCATAGCTAATTTCGTAGTCTCCATGGGCAATCGGCAGCTTGGTTTCCGGATCAATATAGATATCTCTTTCGCCAACAACCCATCGGAGATGATGCGCCGGTTGGCCTTTGTAATGCACGTTTTCCTCAACGGTGTAATAATTGGGGCCCCCGTCAGCAAGCTCTTGAAACAGCTTACCGGGGGCATAATGCCATGTCCACGACCGCTCATTCGGGTCATAGAGCACTACGGTGTTCTTATCCTTATGGTGAACGAGAACGGTCTGGCGATCATCCACCACAAAAAAGGAACGCGCTGGCGTGTCTTGACGATACCTGGCTTGAAATCCGTCGGGACCAATCTCGATCCACCTTTCATCTTCAATATTCCCAGCTCTGTCACGCTGTACAATATGCATGTACTGAACATTCTTTAATGCCTCTACAGTTTGTTCAATGGCATAAGCTGGCGACGCCAGCTTATCTACAACTGTTATCGACAGTACCACTGCCACTATTATCACCGCAACGGCGGCGATTTTTGTAAAACGGTTCATAATAAATCTCCTTTCAATTCGGTTGAATTCGGCAATGGGTTCAGCATTGATATGCGTTATTACTTTCTCGACCATTGATTCATCAGAACCTATTGCCTGACCTAATTCTTCCAATTTATTCTCTATGTTTTTTTTGGCAGTCATTTTTCCGGCCTCTCTAATATTTTTCGCAGACGTCTGTGTGCTCGCGAAAGCTGTTTGGTTACTGTGCCTACGCTTCGGCCGGCTATTTTCGCGACTTCTCCAACGCCGTTCTCGCCAAAATAGCGGAGCATAACAACTTGTCTTTCGGCCGTGGGCAATTTCACAACAGCAGCCAAAAGTCTCTGTTTTTCTTCATCGAGCCGGCCATCCGGATTCTCTATCGGCGTGGCGGTTTCTGGTTCCAGTTGGGCCTCTTTTTGCCTCCGACGCAACGAATCAAGAGCACACCTGCGGGTTATTTTCATCAGCCAGGGGCCAAAAGCCTCAGGTTTTCGCAACGTGGCCATCTGATCGTAGGCCTTTACGAAAGCGTCTTGCGAGACATCTGTGGCGGAATGATAATCG
>JABUBP010000316.1_pt1 | contig 13007 bp, 14 predicted proteins | sample 7240331 | NCBI WGS metagenome assembly JABUBP01 (sample SAMN07256347, study PRJNA390944) | subsurface metagenome | isolation source: Methane hydrate marine sediment | place: Pacific Ocean: Eastern North Pacific, ODP site 1244 | collected 2002 | reverse complement strand
GGCAGATAGTAGGGCAATCTAGAGTGGTATCCTTACTCCAGCGCAGCCTGGAGCAGGGAGCTATGTCTCATGCCTATCTCCTGGTGGGCCCCCCGCACGTCGGCAAGATGACCTTGGCGCTGGATTTAGCCCGGCTGGTTAACTGTCAGGGGGATGAGCCTCCCTGCGGTTTGTGTGACGCCTGCCAGAAAATATCTTCGGGTAATCATGCCGATGTCCAGGTTATCGGTTTGAACTCTATCGGCAGTTCTAATGACAAGCCGCGCACTGAAATCGGCATCGACCAGATCAGGGAGATACAGCATTCATCCAACCTGCCCCCTTTCGAGGGCAGGTATAAGGTATTTATTATTGACGGGGCTGAGCTCATGTCGGCGTCCTCGGCTAACCGCCTGCTCAAGACCCTGGAGGAGCCGTCGGCGGGGGTAATCTTTATTCTGCTCACCGCCAACGAGTCGGTTCTGCTGGCAACCGTGGTCTCCCGCTGCCAGCGATTGGAATTACGCCCGCTGGCGGCCTCCCAGGTAGGGGTTGCCCTGAGTGAAAGCTGGGGCGTTGAACCGCAGAAGGCCGAGCTTCTGGCCAGGCTCAGTCACGGCTGTCTGGGCTGGGCAATATCGGCGGCAGGGGATGATAGTCTGCTCGAGCAGCGTAGCCAGAGGTTGGACAGGTTGCTTGACATAACAATGGTTGATTATGAGGAGCGTTTTGGCTATGCCTCCCAGCTGGTGGCCTTGTTCAGCCAGGGCCGGGGTCTGGTTCAGGAGATACTGGATTTATGGCTTGACTGGTGGCGCGACCTTTTACTGGTCAAGCTAGGCTGTGCTGATGGCATCACCAATATTGACCGAAAGGACGTGCTGGTTGAGCTTGCTCAGGGTTATAGCCTGGCGGAGATAAGGGCTTCTATCAGCAGTATTCAAGCTGCGGCAGAGCAGCTAAGGCAGAATGCCAATCCACGGCTGGTACTGGAGGTGCTGATGCTCAGCATACCGGAAAGGAGAGCGGCGGTAAATTATGGCTGATATCGTTGGCGTACGTTTTAAGAGAGCCGGCAAGATATATTACTTTGATCCGGCGGGTATTGAACTTGAGGTGGGTGACTATGTCGTGGTCAAGACTACTCGCGGCCAGGAGATGGGGAGGGTGATTATTGCTCCCGGGCAGGTCGTATCCGGTGAGGTTAACAGGGAACTGAAGCCGGTGGTGCGCAAGGCGGAGCCGGAGGATATGGAACAGGCTGAAGAACTGGAAGCCAAAGAGGCTAAGGCTCTGGCCGAGTGCGCCAAGCTGATAACCAAGTACAGGCTGCCGATGAAACTGCTATCGGCGGAATACAACCTCGATAGCAGTCGGCTCACCTTCTTCTTCAGCGCTACTGAGAGGGTTGACTTCCGCGAGCTGGTTAGGGAGTTAAACAGCCGTTTTAGGCTGCGGGTTGAACTGCGACAGCTGGGACCCAGGGATGAAGCCAAGGTGGTGGGTGGCTTTGGCCGTTGCGGGCGCCCTCTGTGCTGTGCGAATTTCCTCTCCGAGTTTTCCCCTGTTTCCATCAGGATGGCCAAGGACCAGGATTTACCCCTCAACCCGATGAAGATATCCGGTGTCTGCGGGCGCCTGTTGTGCTGTCTGGCTTATGAAAGCGGGCAGTACCAGAGCATGAAAAAGCAGATGCCCAAGGTAGGCCAGCAGGTGTCCACAGCTATGGGGCCGGCCAGGGTGGTGGGGAGTAATCCACTCAAGGAAACGGTGCTGGTGGAGATAGAGGGCCAGGCAAACGCAGAATTACCTCTCAGTGAAATCACCGTTGAAGGAACATCGTCTAAATAGGGATAGTTATTACTGGGGCAGGTATTTCTGCCACTGGCTCTGGCTTTGCCGGTAGCGATGGGGTATGTAGAAGTAGGCGTCACCTCGCGGCGGCGCGGGCTTATGGGTTAACTTCATTCCGGCTTCTTCGGGGGTCTTTCCCGCCTTGCGCCGGTTACATGAGATGCAGGCGCTGACCACGTTTTCCCAGGCATGTTCGCCGTTACGGTATCGGGGTATGACGTGGTCCAGGGTAAGCTGGCCGGTCTGCTTGCCGCAGTACTGGCAGGTGTAGTGGTCCCGGTGGAAAATCTCCAGGCGGGTCAGTTTCCTCTGCGGCCGGGGGCGCTTAATCAGATGGGCTAAGCGGATTATTGAAGGCAGGGGGAAGTCTTCGCTGGCGGCGTGGATAAATCCGGAGCCGTTCTCCAGCATCTCTGCCTTACCGCGCTGTATCAGCACTATGGCTCGCCGCACCCGGCATACGTTAAGCGGTTCATAGCTTTGATTTAATACCAGAACCGGAAGACTTATTGCATTCACGCTCATAATACAAAAACCTACCTATTTTACAAAAAACGATAGAGCTATGCAAATCAGCGGTTAGCCCCGGCGCTCTTTCCGCCCCCGGGTGGTCTTCTTTGGGGCCGTTCTGTCGGACCAGTAGTCCGGGGTGGTGATATTGAAAAAGTTGCTTATTTGAGGGTCAACGAGCCTTGAGCTTATCGGGCTGTCAAGTTCATCTGTTGTGCAGTTAGTGGTAACCACCGTTGGCAGCCGGTAGTTATAGCGATGGTTGATAACCTGGTAGAGCTTCTCCTCGGCCCAGGGGGTGGTTGTTTGCTTACCGAGATCGTCCAGGATAAGCAGTGGGACGTTCTTGACCTCTTCGAAGAGCTGGTCGTAGGTAACCGTGCTCTCCGGGCTGAAGGTGGAGCGCAGGTGGTCGAGGAAGTCGGGTACAACCACGAACTTGACCGGTTTGTCCTCTTTGAGGCGGTAGTTGGCGATAGCCGCCGCCAGGTGGGTTTTGCCACAGCCGTTAACACCCTGGAACACCAACCATCCTTCCGGTGATTTGGCGAAGTCGAGCGCAGTATCGTACGCCTTCTTCAGGTTATCGCGCTGCTCCGGCGGCAGGTTGACCCGCTTCCAGTCAAAATTGTCAAAGGTCATGTTCTGCAGCAGCTTGGCCTCGAGGCCGCTGTATTCACGCAGGCGGCTCTGCTGCTCCTTTTCCCGTTCCCGCAATGTACAGCTGCAGGGCACGGTGCGGCTGTAGTCCGGCTGGCCCGAGGGCAGGCGGGGGTGGACAAAACCGCTCCCCTTGCAGACGGGGCAGGTTGAGTCTGGTGGCGCCTCTTCTGTTTCTTTAGCGCTGGACCATGTGTCCATATTTTTGCTTGAGGTATTTGTCCGGGTCTGTTTTTTTAGAATCTCTCCGATGTGTTCCATCACTCCTGCCTTCGGCTGACCAGTTTTCTAAAATCTTGGCGATGTACCTCCAGCTTCGCTTGTTGAGGGCAACCGCCTCTTTGATAGCGTCCCTTATCCAGCCCTGGGGGTAGAGCTGCTCGGCGTCACGCAGCTCATCGGCAATCATTGGGGTTAGCATGCCGATATTCTGCTCGTAGATGCTGAAGATGTCGGGTGGCTCCTCGGCGTCAACGTAGGCCGGTTCTCTGGCTTTCAGCCCGCTTAATTTAAGTTCGCCGTTTTGAATCCTGGCCATAACCTGCCTGTCCGCCTCGGTATTGAGGAAATATATGTCCTCGGGCACACCGTCCCTATCCAGCGCCAGATGAAGAATGGTACCCCGCCCGGTAGCCATTTCCAGGGCAAGGCGCAGCGCCTCATCGGGCGGCTGAGCATCCCCTTTAAGACTGCTCATCAGGCTTTTATTGCCCGCCAGCTCTTTATAGGTGGCAAAGCGGGGGTAACCCCGCTTGTGGTAGAGCGTCTGGAAGATGTGGAGGGTTGTTTTCAGCTCATTAATATCGCTGATTTGGGGCAGCAGCTTGCTCAGGAAAAAATCAGGTACGGCGGTAAATTTCATCTTGGTTGGGAAACCCTTAAATTGCTCCATAGTAAATTTGACCGGTATAAGGTTTTATAACAGGCTTGGCTCTTGGTTGGGAATATTTTCAAACTTGGCCATCCTCGGTTTGAATAGCAGCTTGACTACGCCGGTGGGGCCGTTGCGGTGTTTGGCGATGATTATATCCGCCGGCGGCGGGTAGCTTTCACCGGGGTGCTCTCGTTCCCAGTCCTCTTTGCTGGTATAGTAGTATTCGTCACGGTAGACGAAGATAACGACGTCGGCGTCCTGTTCAATACTGCCGCTCTCACGCAGGTCGGAAAGCTGTGGTTCATGTGATGCCCGTCCCTCCGGGGCACGGCTTAGCTGCGATACCGCCAGCACCGGCGCGTTCATCTCACGGGCAAGCCCTTTCAAGGCGCGGGAGATATCACTTACCTCCTGAACACGGTTATCAGACCTTCTATCTCCCTGCATCAGCTGCAGGTAGTCAACAATAATCAGGTCAACGCCACGCTCGTAGAAGAGGCGGCGGGTCTTACTTCTCATCTCCACCACCCGCAATTGTGGGGTATCATCTATATAAATCGGGGCTTCGGAGAGCCGGCCGATGGCATCCATAATCCTCTGTTCCTGCTGTTCGGTGTGATGCCCGAGGCGGACCTGACGGGAATCAACCTCGGCTTCGCTGGCCAGCAGGCGCAGCACCAGCGGTTCTCGTGCCATCTCCAGGCTGAAAAGGGCTACGCAGGCCCCCTGTTCCACGGCGGCATTTCGGGCCAGGCTGAGGGCCAGGCTGGTCTTGCCCATGCTCGGCCGGCCGCCAATTATAAGCAGGTCAGAGCGCTGAAATCCGCCCAGAAATTCATCCAGACCGGCAAAACCGGAAAGCACGTAGGGGATTGGTCCCCTCGCTTCACCCTCGGCCTCGGTGGTGGTCTCAAAGTACCGGTCCAGCACCTGGCGAATATGGGTCAGGTCCCGCCGGCTCTGCCCGTGGCGCAGCCGGAACAGAACGTCCTCGGCGTCATTGAGGCTGTGGTCGACGTCAGGGTCGGCCCGGTAGCCGATGTTGGAAATCTGGCCCCCGGCATCAATCAGACGGCGCATTATCGAAAGGCGGTAGACAATCTGACCGTAGTGCTCGATATCAAGAGAAGTGGGGCAGATAGCAATTAAGTGGCTCAGGTTGGCCGCGCCGCCGCAGGTCTCCAGTTTTCCCTGCCGGTCTAGCTCCTGGGCCACGGTAATCTGGTCTATGGCGTCATCACGCTCGTAGAGGGACAGGCACGCCCCGTATATCAGCGAGTTGCGCTCGCTGTGGAAGTCCGCCGGCTGGAGGATGGTGGCAACCTTGTGGATGGACGACCCGTCAATCAGCAGTGAGCCGATTACGGCTTCCTCGGCATCAGTATCATGCGGCGGCAATTTGTCGCCATTCATCCTGTCTTCTCTTCCTTCTTAGCCTTGGCTTCTTTCTTGGTGGTCTTCTTTGCTGCTTTCTTGGGCGTCTTCTTCTCTGCTGCCTTGGTGGTCTTGGCCGCTTTCTTTGTTGTCTTCTTCTTCTCCGCCTCAGGTTCCTTGGCTGCCTTCTTGGCGGTCTTTTTCTTTTCCTTGGCCGCCGTCTCTTCTGCCTTGGGCGCCTCCTTCTTCTTGGGCGCCTCCTTCTTCTTGGCCGCCTTCTTCTCCTTCTTTGGAGGCTTCTCTTCCGCTTCCTCTTCGGTCACGGTAACCCTTACTTTGGGTGCGATATCCTTGCCCAGCTTAATGGCTATCTCGTAGCTGCCCAGCTGGCGGATAGGCTCCTCCAGCTCTATCTTTCTCTTATCGATTTCAAGCCCGGTGACATTCTTCAGTTCGGCGGCAATATCAGCGCTGGTGATGGAGCCGTAAAGCTTCTCCTTGGCGCCGGCCTTGGCCTTGAGGCTGACCTCTTTACCTTCCAGCTGGCCGGCCAGCTCCTTTAGCTCGCCGGTGAGGCGGGCTTCAATCTTTTTGGTGCTGGCTTCTATCTGGCTGACTGCCTGGGGCTGGGCCAGGGCGGCCAGTTTTCGGGGGATGAGATAGTTCCGGGCGTAGCCATCGGCCACCTCTTTTACCTGGCCGGCCTGGGCTACATTGGGTACATCCTGGAGGAAAATAACCTTCATAGTTTCACCTTACCTATTATACTTTACTTACTGGCAGAGCGCTAGGCTACTGGCTGATAAATATTTCGGCGTTTACGGCAGCGGTGGCGCCATCTCCGGCGGCGGTTATCGCCTGGCGGGGAGAATGCTGGCGAATATCGCCGGCGGCAAAGATACCGGGTACTTTGGTTTCCATCCGGTCGTTGGTGATGATATAGCCGGCTTTATCCAGGGGCACGACGCCTTTGAGGAAATCGGTGCTGGGCTTAAGCCCAACGGCGACAAAGACGCCGGCTACATCCAGGGTAGACGGCTTGCCCGTTTTCACCTGGCGCAGAATCAGCTGCTTGACCGCATCTTTGCCATCAATTTTCTCTACCACCGTATCCCAGAGGAATTCTATTCTGGATTGCGCCCGCGCCTTCTCTTCCATGATGCGGGTGGCGCGGAGCTGGTTACGGCGGTGTATCACTATCACGTGAGAGGCGAATTTGGCCAGGTGCAGGGCTTCGCTGATGGCGGCATTACCGCCACCCACCACGGCTATCGGCTTTTCCTTGAAGAAGGGAGCGTCGCAGGTGGCGCAGTAAGACACCCCCTTTCCGGTAAGCTCCTTCTCCCCCGGTATGCCCAGCTTGCCCCGTTCCGAGCCGCTGGCGATAATCACGGCCTTAGCGGTGAAATCGCCCCTGGTGGTCTTGACCACCCTTTTCTCTTTTTTAAGCTCTAACCCGGTAACCTCGGCGGTAACGATGCTCAGCCCGTATTTAGCCGCCTGCCGCTGCATCAGCTGCCCCAGTTCAGCGCCGGAAACGCCTTCGGCAAAGCCGGGGTAGTTTTCCACCAGCTCGGCATCGGTTATCCGGCCGCCCACCACCCCCCTCTCTATGAGCAGGCTATTAAGTCTGGCCCTTGAGGTATAAATGCCGGCACTGAGCCCGGCCGGCCCACCACCGATTATTATTACGTCATATTCTTTTTTAGCTTTGACGGTCATCACTTTATTTCAGGACGGCATCCAGGTCTTTCTTTAGTTCTTCTTTGGGCTTATAGCCCACGATTTGTGAAATCGGCTTGCCCTCTTTGAAGATAATGAGATTGGGTATGGCCATTATATTATATTTGGCGGCGACCTTGGCGTTCTGGTCAACATCCAGCTTGGTAAAGGTTATCTTGTCGGCGTACTCCTTGGCGAGCTCTTCCAGCACCGGCGCTGTCATGAGGCAGGGTCGGCACCAGGGCGCCCAGAAATCTACCAGTACCGGTATCTTGGACTCCAGCACTTTTTGCTCAAAGCTGGCGTCATCTACTTCAATTGGTTTGTTCATAGCTTTCCTCCTTAATTATTCGGCAGATGTCCCGTTCCACCGTCTGTTTGGCCAGGCCGACGGCATTTTTTATCGTCTTGGCCTGGCTGCGGCCGTGGGAGACGATAATATTTCCGTTTACCCCCATGAGATAGGCCCCGCCGTATTCGGTATAGTCTATCCTTTTAACCAGGGAGCCCAGGCCTATATCCCGGAGTAACTCTCGTCCGCGTAAATGATAAGCAGTGGAGAAAATCTGACCGGCTTGTCGCGCCACATTGGCGAGGGTGTCCCCCATTCCCTCGATGGTCTTGAGCACTATGTTGCCGGTGAAGCCGTCGGTAACGATAACGTTGGCTTTTCCTTTCATTATATCCTGGCCTTCTATATTGCCGATGAAGTTCAGGCCGTTGAGCTTTTTAAGGAGCTTGTGGGTTTCCTGGGCCAGTCGGTTACCCTTGATTTCCTCTTCACCGTTGTTGAGCAAGCCGATGCTCGGGGCGCTGATGCCGAGAATATGTTTGGTATAGACACTGCCCATCTGGGCGAACTGGACCAGGTTGTTGGGGCGGCAGTTGGCGTTGGCACCGGCGTCAATAAGCAGAGCGGGAGTGGGGGGGCTGAGATTAAGAAAACTGCTCAGGGCGGGGCGGTCGATGCCCTTTATCTTGCCCAGATTGAGCAGGCTGGCGCATAGTACGGCGCCGGTGTTACCGGCGGAAACGAAGGCGGAAGCGGTGCCATCCCGCACCATGTTAATGCCGACAACTATCGGGGAGTTTGGCTTGCTTCTGACTGCCTTCAACGGGGGCTCATTGTAGGTAATAACCTCCGGGGCGTCGATGATTTTAATATTCAGTTTATTCATGTAGTGGCCGGCCAGCACGTGCAGTATTGACTTATTACCCACCAGGGCAATGTTAACATCATACTCCTGAGCCGCTTTTATGGCTCCTTTGACTATTTCCCTCGGGGCGTGCTCGCCTCCGGTGGCATCAATGGCGATTGTCATCTTTTTGTCATTCATAATTCTTTAGTTACTCGGCTCTCTCCCACATGTCACAGCGGCCTCCCCACCGGGCCAGAGCCTTCCCGTTGATGGAAAGCTGGGCTATTTCACACAGGTTGGGGCAGGCTTTGCATTCAAACGAGGAGGTGCGGTATTTTATCTCGCTTATGCCGAATCCCTTAAACTGGCTTTCCTGCTGGGTGGCGCTCATCTCCTCATGCACCAGCAGGGCGGCGCCTATCGCTCCCATCACCTCGTGGTGGGGGGGGACAATTACCTCGGTATCAAGCTCTTCCCGCAGTGCCTTGACTATGCCCTGGTTGAAGGCGACTCCTCCCTGGAATATTACCGGCGGTTGAATATCCTTGCCCAGCCCCACATTGTTAAGGTAGTTACGCACCAGCGCCTGGCAGAGACCGTAGAGAATATCCTCGGTGCGGTGCCCCATCTGCTGTTTGTGTATCATATCAGATTCGGCAAAGACGGTACACCGTCCGGCGATGCGCACCGGCGTGGTGCTCTCCAGAGAGCGCTGGCTGAACTGCTCGATGTTCATATTGAGGCGCAGCGCCTGGTGGTCGAGGAAGCTGCCGGTGCCGGCGGCACAGACCGTGTTCATGCCGAAGTCGGTTACTATCCCGTCCCGGATGAGGATAATCTTGCTGTCCTGCCCCCCGATTTCAACAACGGTCTGCGCCTGGGGGAAGTAGTGCAGAGCGCCTACGGCGTGGCTGGTAATCTCGTTCTTGACCAGGTCGGCCCCGACGATAACCCCGGCCAGGTAGCGGGCGCTGCCGGTGGTAGCCACCCCGCAGATAGCCACCTCTTTGGGCAGCTGTTTCCTGACCTCTTTTAAGCCCTCCTGAACCATCTCTATGGGCTTACCCTGCGTCGGCAGGTAAAGGTGAAAGACCAGCTTATCGTTACTGTCCAGCACGGCGAACTTGGTGGTCACCGAGCCGACGTCAATGCCTAGATAGGTTTCCATAGATTCTCCATTAAGAGGTTTTTTCAACCTCACCCCTCCACTCCTCATTAATCTCTCTAAACCTTAACTCTGGCCCGCCGGCGGTGCTTGATCAGGTCAACGAAGGCTTCCAGCCTGGTCAGCATTCCCGGCTTGCCCAGCTGCTCATCGCAGAGTATGGTCAGCACCGGGATATTCTCTTTGGTCGATGGCATGATATTCTGGGCTACTATCTCCGGCATACAGGTAAACGGCGCCAGGTGTACCAGCCCGTCATAATCTTTGGCGTGGAGCACCTTCTCCCCCACCGATTCCCAGCCCTCGCCGCCGATATCCCGCTTTAGATAGGGCATAGCCGCCTTATGGAGCCGGTCCTTCTCATTCACGCCCAGCGGGTTAAGGAACAGGCTGAATTTAGTCCACTCCGAGGTAAATATACTCCTTCTAACCTCCACCCCCAGCCTGCCCAGCTCCTTCTCCACATCCATATTGGAGAAAGGCTCCAGCAATACATAAAACTCACCGATTATACCCACCACCAGCGGCTCAGCGCTCTCGTCCCTCTCTGCCAGGCTTAGCTGCTCCAGGTAATCCTTCTGCACCCGCTTCAGGCTCTTGTAATCATCGGCCTGCTCGGTAGCGCTGACCGCCTGGGCGAATAGTTGATTGGCGGTTCCCTTTACCCGCTCTACGGGTCTTACCTTCTGCACGGCCCGTTCTATAGTGTCCAGGACGTTCAGCTTGGCCAGCCCGAAGCGGAAGGCTGAGATAATCTTAAACCAGGAGGCATTGTTTGACAAGCGCTTGATAGCTTCCAGCAGGCCGAGCAGTTTTCGCTGGGAGACCCCCACGGAGATTATCTCGGCGTCATAGCCCAGGCTGTGGAGCACCTGCTCCTGTGTCTTGGCGTAGTAACCCAGCCGGCAGATACCGGAGCCGGCGGGCATGAGCATGGTATCGGCGCCGAGCTCGGCGGCTTCAATCAGGTTGCCCAGGGTTAGCTTAAAGGGGATACACATCCCTTCCGGCGAATACCTTACCCCAAGCGAAAGGGTGCGCCGGTTATTGACCGGCGGTATGACGAAGTCCAGCTCCAGTCTCTCCAGCAGGGCCCTGAGCGGTATATGGAGGTTTCCCATATGGGGCACGCCTATACGCATAGTTCGGCCCCTCTCCGCTTCTTTCTCTGTATCATGTCCAGGAAGGCTTCCAGACGGGTAACCACGCCGGCTTCGGCGGAATGCTCTTCTAAAGTCAGGCTCATGAACGGCGTCGCCTTCAGCCTGATGGCCTGCCGCTGTACCATGTCCATCATCAGTGAATCGGGCCCGCAGCCGAAAGCTATCACCCCTATAGCCCCCTCCACCCCGCTTTCCAGGTAGTGCCCCCCGCTTCCCACCACCTCCTCTTCGTATGTCCAGTAGGGCTTGCCGGTCAGCCTGGTTATAGCTGTTTCCAGCTGCTCGGCGGTAAGCATCTCCGGCGTCAGTACCCTGTAGCCGGCCTGCTCCAGGCGGTGGGTGAGGCGGTGGTTTATCAGCTCGTCATAGAGCAGGTAGGGGTGCCCGACCAGGGCAATGGAGGCCTGATTTGGGGTGGAATGCTTTTCTGCATTCACCCCGGCTATCGCCTGTGGCGGGGTCAGGCTCTCGTTTACCATCAGCTCTTTATATTCCCGGTGAGCCCGCCAGGCCGCCAGCGCCGCTTTTCTCACCTTGAGCGGGTTCCAGCTAAGGTGCCGCCCCAGCACGTAGATAGCCTGGTATAGCCGGCGCTTCCCCTTGTTAATATCTATATCTATATCCAGTATGGGAGGGCATTCGGGGATGACGGCCCGGGTCATGTCGGGCAGGCCGAGAAATTTAGAGCAGTTATAAATCCTGCTTTTGACGCTGCGCAGGGCGGGAATAAATATATAGTCGCACTTATCTACCAGGGCCAGCACATGCCCGCAAAAAATCTTTACCGGCAGGCAGGTATCGGCCACCACCCGCGATGAGCCTGCCGAGAGTGTCGCCTGGGTGGTCGGTGGCGAGACCACTACCTCCGCCCCCAGCCCCTCGAAAAATGTCTTCCACATTGGGTAATACTGATAGTAGAGCAGGGCTCTGGGGATACCGACCTTAACCATTTTTCTTGCCGAACTCCCGTTTGACCCGGGTCATCGTTTCCGGGCTGGCTACCAGGTCGACTATGGTCATCGCCATAGCTTTAGCGGCATCGAGCATCCCCTCGATGCCTGCGTCGGAGCAGGCCGCCAGAGCGAACTCCGGAGAGTGGTTGCCCACTTCTGGAGAGACTATGGCGACACCGGGGTGGATACCGGGCACTATTTGGCTGACATTGCCCATATCGGTGCTGCCGAAAGACCTGTCCGGGTCGGAGAGCGGCATCTTACGCCCCAGGGACTGCATATTCTGCTTAAATAACTTGGCCAGGGTCAGGTTATTGCGCATGGGCGCGTAGCGTGTCTTTCCCCAGCGGTATTCCAGGCGGGCGCCGGTGGCGGTGGCACCGCCGACAAAGCAATCCAGCACCCTCTCTTTAAGCTCGTCCAGATAGGCGTCATCCTCGGCGCGCACCAGAAAGTTACCGGCGCTGTGGGCCGGCACAACGTTAGCCGCATCCCCGCCGTCGGTGATAATACCGTGTATGCGCGCCTTGTCCTTGATGTGCTGCCTCAGGGAGTTAATAGCGGCAAAGGACAGGAGCATGGCCTCCAGGGCGTTGATGCCGGCTTCGGGGTGTCCGGCGGCGTGGGCCGCCCGGCCAAAAAACTCCACCTCCAGGGCTATGCAGGCCAGAGCCGGGGTGACGGCTCCATTATGCGAGCCGGGGTGCACCATCATGGCCGCATCAACGCTATCAAAGGCTCCCCGCTCCGCCATTATCACCTTGCCCCCGTAAAGCTCCTCAGCCGGCGTGCCGATAACCTGAACGCTCCCCCCAAAGCGGTCGATAGCCGCTTTGGCGGCGACGGCGGCGCCAACGGAGCCGCCGGCTATCAGGTTATGCCCGCAGGCGTGTCCCAGGTGGGCAGGGCGTCGTACTCCGCCACCAGGGCAATGGCCGGTTTCCCCTCCCCGTAGCTTGCCCGGAAAGCGGTATCCAGCTCACAGATGCCCCGCTCTACGGCAAAGCCGTTTTTATCCAGGTACCGGGTGAGCCAGGCGGCTGCCTTAACCTCCTGAAAGCCGAGCTCTGGGTTGGAGTGGATTTTAAGGCTCAAATTCCGTAGCTGCTGGCGTTGCGCCTCAACTTTGGCTATTACTGAGGCCTTTAATTCGGCTGTACCCACGCCTTATTATAGCCCAGCGCCAGTATAATTTCTAGCGCATCAAGGTTTGCGCCCGTTCAGATTTTGCCCCTTCTTAAACATCCCATCACAAGGTATTGCATCCACCACCGACTTGTGATATACTCGTAATGGTATACCATCTAGATATAAAGTGACTTGTTAAGTGGGTGTGATCCCCACTTTTTTTTTGTTGCAGCGAAATAATAATATTGGAGGTTTTAACCTCGGATGAAGAGTGAGTTTGTGCTGGCTCTAACTCAGCTCGCCGCGGAGAAGAACCTGCCCAAAGAGGTGGTTATCTCAGCGGTAGAGACGGCGCTGGTATCGGCCTATCGCAAGGATAGCTTTGCCCCTAACCAGGAGATTTCGGTCAAGATTGACCCCATTACGGGTAAGGTCAGGGTGTGGGTGGAGAAGACCGTCGTCGAGAAGCCGGAAGATATCAGTAGA
>JABUBP010000315.1_pt1 | contig 13010 bp, 14 predicted proteins | sample 7240331 | NCBI WGS metagenome assembly JABUBP01 (sample SAMN07256347, study PRJNA390944) | subsurface metagenome | isolation source: Methane hydrate marine sediment | place: Pacific Ocean: Eastern North Pacific, ODP site 1244 | collected 2002 | reverse complement strand
CCCGTCTTTCACGAAGTCTCTGAACTGCTTCTTGTAGCTGTTCATGGATTTCGTGTCGGTTTCAGCCTTGTTCATGAAGTCGCGTTCATCCCCCGAGCGGTATGATACCAGGAGCCCCTCCAGGGCGTTCAGGTATCCCTCCTTGAACTCTGCGTTGCCGAGGTCCTTCTCCCTGACAGGTATCAGGGTCTTCTCGGCCTCGGAGAAACGTCTGCTGAACAGGTTCTCGAAGAACGAGATGATCTCGTCCCTCGTCTTCTTGGATGACATGAGTCCGCGTTGTCTAGATATCCTCGTCTCCCTCCACGCCTCTCTCGGTTATCCGTATCGGCGCCTCCCCCTCTGGTAGGAAGGGGCTCACCACGAGTTTTGCTATGCGTAGGTTGTTCCGCCCCTTGCGTAGGAACACACGGGTGTGACAGGTGTGGCCCATTATGTGTCCGCCGACGGGTTTGACGACCTTGGCGAAGAATGCGTCCGGCTGGGCCATCACCTGGTTCGTGACGACCACGGCGGTGTTGAAGGCCCGGGATAGGCGGATGAGCTTGTGCAGGTGCTTGTTGAGCTGCTGCTGCCGGGGTGCGAGCATCTCCCTCCCCAGGTACTCGCTCCTGAAGTGGCTCGTCACGCTGTCAACGACGATGAGGCGGATGTTGTTCTCCTTGATGACCTCGTCGGCGTTCTCCAGAAGCACGGTCTGGTGGTTCGACGTGTAGGCCTCGGCGAAGATGATGTTCTTGAGGACCTCCTCCGGGTCGAGGCCGAACCTAGGAGCCATCTGCTGTATCCTCTCGGGGCGGAAGGTGTTCTCGGTGTCTATGTAGAGCGCCCCGCTCCCTAAGCCTCCCTCCTCGGGGGGCAGCTGGACTGTCACGCAGAGCTGCTGGCAGATCTGGGACTTGCCCGTCCCGAACTCGCCGTAGAACTCCGTGATGGACTGAGACTCGATGCCCCCGCCCAGTAGGTTGTCGAGGCTGCTGCAGCCTGTTGTGAGTTGGCCGATGTCGCTTCTCAGCTTCACTAGCTCGTCTCCGCGGACAAATGTAATGGCCATCGACTTCCTCGCGGAGGAGATGACCTTGTCTGCGGTGGCCTCGCCTATTCCGGCTGAGACCAGCTCATGGACAGTGGCCGTGGCTATGGTCTCAACGGTCCTGAAGCCTATCTCCTTGAGCTTGGATGCAGTGGCTGGACCAACGCCGGGGAGATCCTCCAAGGTCTGGTACTTCGCCTTGTAGTACTCCATCTGATCCGAGCTCATACGATCCACGATGGAGTCAGTCTGGTAGTTATTTAAACCCCCTGCCCAACCTAAAATCTGCTGAGAAGGTAGGAGGGCTCCTATTCGTTCTTGCCCGCGGTCTCGGAGTCTGGTTTCTCCGGTTCCAGCTCCAACACGAGGGATCCTTCGTATCCGCAGTCCCTACATCTGTAGGTCAAGGGTAGTAGGCCGAAGTTTTGATTAGCGGATATATTGTGACCCCTACATCTTGGACAGAAGAAAGGCTGCGGGCTCCGGTGTCTCACCTTTTTCAAGGTTTCCAGGAGCCAGTTTTTTCCGTCCGGGTTACTGGATTTCGATGTTTTCTTCGGGGAATCCAAGACCGATTAGGACCTCTCTTACTACCTGCCTGTGGTCTCCCTGGAGCATTATCTGGTCGTTCTTTGCGGTCCCGCCGCAGGCGCATTTCATCTTCAGCTGGGAGGCTAGTTTATTGAGGTTCATGTCCTTAGAATCTATGCCGTCGATGATGGTGTACTTCTTTCCCCAACGCTTGTTCTCGATCCTGATCCGTATCCGCTGCTGCTCCTTGCTCATCTCCTCGCAGACGCAGAGTTCCGTGGGCAAGCCGCAGACGGGGCATATCTCCGCCATTCTTATTCTTTAAACTCCTTCTTCGTTGTAAAGCTTTTGCTTTTATAAGGTTTTGTGTGTTGGGGGTTTAGATGTAGTTCTGGAGGAGGGAGAATGCGTTCAGGGCGTCCGCCTGATCCAGGATTATGACCGTGTTCGTTGAGCAGCTTATGAACTCGACGATGTTGATCTCCCTGCTCGCCAGAAGAGACGTTATGAAAGCCACGAAGCCGGGCGTTTCCTCAACCCGTGGAGGACTTATGAGTATCAGTGCCACCAAGTTTCTGCTCACCTGCACGTGATCCGGGAGCTTATTCTTCAGCCTTGTCTGATCGACCACGTAGACGTAGCTGTCCGTCAGGTAGGCGGTGACTATGTAGGGGATGTCGAGCTCCTCGGATGAGATTATCACTGAGATCTTGTCTTGGAGGCGCACCACGGACTCCCTGAGTATCGAGAGGACCATCTCCTCTCTTAGGCTGTTCTCCGTCTCGAGTTCATCGCTCACCCTTATGATGGCGGCCTTGACTGCCTCGAGGCTTCCCTCCCCTATCTCAGCCTGGAGCATCCTCGCGAGGGCTGAGTAGTTGACGATCTGCATCTTGAGGGCGTCCAGGAGTGAGGGTCTCATGTGTATCGTCTCCCGCACCATCTGTGCGACAGATTTTGTCCTATCTGAATCGTTATTGCCCATATTTGCAACACTTATGTCATAAAGTATTTAGCTTTGTCTCAGAGCCTACTTGGCATCTTAGAGGAGATAATTAAATGACAAAAGAGAAGCTTGTCCTGGCCTACTCTGGCGGGCTTGACACGTCAATGATGCTGAAGTGGATCCAGGAGGAGTACAAGATGGATGTCATCAGCTGCATCCTGGATGTGGGGCAGCAGAAGGACCTGAAGGCCGTTGAGGAGAAGGCGTGGAGCCTCGGGGTCCTCAACCACTACACATTCGACGCCAAGGAGGAGTTCGCCAAGGAGTACGTCTTCCCCGCGATCAAGGCGAACGCTCTGTACATGGGGACCTACCCCGTCAGCAGCAGTATAAGTAGGCCCCTCATCGCGAAGAAGGTCGTCGAGGTGGCCGAGATGGAGGACGCTCAGGCTGTGGCTCACGGATGCACGGGGAAGGGGAACGACCAGGTCCGCTTCGACCTGACGTTCAAGGCACTGAACCCGGACCTCAAGGTCGTCGCGCCCGTCAGGGAGTGGAAGTTCGACAGGCTCAGCCAGATAGAGTGGGCGAAGGCTCACGGAGTGCCGGTACCGGTCACAGTAGACAGCCCTTACAGCGTCGACCAGAACCTGTGGGGGAGGAGTATAGAGGGGGGTGTGCTTGAGCACCCGGATATTATTGCTCCAGATGAGATCTGGGAGTGGACTGTCGATGTGAAAGACGCCCCTAACGAGCCTGATTACGTCAAGCTGGGTTTCAAGAAGGGCGTCCCTGTCAGTATCGATGGCGTGGAGTATGGTCCTGTCGAGATCCTTCAGAAGCTCAATATGCTTGGGGGGAAGCATGGGATCGGTAGGATCGAGCACATGGAGGATCGTGTCGTCGGCTTGAAGACCCGTGAGACCTACGAGGTCCCGGGAGCCGAGATCATACTGAACGCCCATAAGGACCTTGAGAAGATGGTGCTCACCAAGCACCAGAAGCACTTCAAGTTCCAGGTGGAGAACACCTGGGCCACGATCGTGTACCAGGGGCTGTGGGTTGATCCTCTGAAGCAGGATCTTGACGCCTTCATAGACAGCACCCAGGAGAACGTGATGGGCACCGTGACCATGAAGCTGTTCAAGGGGGCGGCCAAGCCGGTGGCGCGCGAGTCGCCGCTCAGCCTGTACGACTACAACCTCGCCAGCTTTGACATCAACACCCACTACGACCAGGGCGACGCCGTGGGCTTCATTAACCTCTGGGGGCTGCCCAGCGTCTCGGCGTGGAACCTGAAGTGGAAGGTGGCGAAGGAAGGCATCAAGGAGCTCGAGAAGAAGGTCGTCCCCGTGCCCACGGGAGACGATTAGTCCCTCCTTTCTTTACTTTTTGAGGAGAAGATTTCATATGCATCTATTGAGCGATTTCGACCTCTCTGAGAACGATATTGAGGAGATCCTTGATCTCTCAGAGAAGATCAAGGCCAATCCCGCCGATTACTGCGACTCGATGAAGAATAAGACGCTGATCATGCTCTTCGAACTGGCGTCTCTCAGGACCAGGATCTCCTTCGAGGCGGGGATGAGCCTGCTGGGGGGCCACGCCATCTTCTACAGCGTGGAGGGGGGTGGCTTCACGAGGAGCGAGACGCTGGAGGACGGCGTCAAGAACCTGAACAAGTACGTGCATTGTATCATGGCCCGTGTGTTGAAGCAGGAGGCCATTGAACGTATAGGCTCCGCTGCCACGATACCCGTTATCAACGGGATGACCGAGGTCTATCATCCGTGCCAGAACCTGGCTGACCTGCTGACCATTAAGGAGTACAAGGGGAAGCTGGAGGGGCTGAAGGTATCTTACGTCGGTGACGGGGGCTGCAATACCGCTAACTCGACGATGATAGGCTGCTCCTCCATGGGGATGGATGTGACCGTTGTATGCCCCGACTATCCGGAGTACAGCCCCTCGGCCGAGATCCTGTCGAAGATAAAGGATCATAGTGGCTCTGAGGTATCCGTCTCCCACGATCCTGCGGGGGGTGTATCTGGTGCTGATGTGATCTACACGGATGTCTGGGTGAGTGCGGGGATGGAGGAGGAGAAGAAGATGAGGATGGAGGCCTTCCCGCCTTACAAGGTGGGCTCCGAGCTCGTCTCCAGGGCCAAGTCCGACTGTATTGTGATGCACTGCCTGCCGGCTCATAGGGGTTACGAGATAACCGATGAGGTGATGGACTCGGGGCAGTCCGTGGTCTTCGACCAGGCGGGGAATAGGATGCACGCCCAGAATGGGCTCCTCTACTGGCTCATGAAATAGACCTATCCATTTTCTATCATATCTTGAAGGGGATATGATTTCTTCATCGTACTGCAAAAAAATATCAAATAGTCTTGTTTTTTTTACAATTAGTTGCAGAATGTATTGAAAGTCTTATATTTTAAAACATTGATCATGCAAACGCCATGAAAAATGCAAAAAGATACACGGGGCTCTTGTTGATCATTCTAACGTTAAGCATATTCACAGTGGTTCCAGTCTCCGCGAGGAGAAAGAGGAATGATCCTGTAGAGGGACTCGGCGTCTCCCTGAGAGGAGTGGAGGTTGCGGATCTGGATGGTGACGGGTATGAAGACGACGTCACGATATACGGAACAGTCAAAGTGAGAGTCAGTGAAGCGGGCAGATACTCCGTAAAACTTGTGCTCATGACCAAATACATCGGCAAGGACCCTAACAACCCGACGACCAGAGGGAGAAAGTACGATACGATCAAGAGGATGACCGTCAAGATCTACTGCGATGACGACTCCTGGACAACTAAAAGATTCACCATAAAACTATACAACTTGGAGGGCTGGTACAGGGGGCTTGCCTCTGCCAAATGCGGCGATGAGAAGGCTAAATCTAACGTGATCATCTTCGATCCTCCCGGGGGCTCGGTCGGGCCAGTAAACAGGTAGAGGAGCTGAGGTCGCGAGGACTTACATGGGGGGGTGGTCTCATCGAGGCTTACACGGAAGGACGTACAGGTTCTCTCTGTCCTCGGTAGAAGACCACTTGAACCCATCAAAGTTCTGAGCAAAGAAGCCGACATGACGACGACGACATTCTCCAAGAGGATGAAGCAGCTCTACAACGAGGGCATACTTATCTCGATATCCGCGGAGGTATCGTACTCCTCGGTGGGCCTTGAGCAGTTCTTCTTCTTCATCGAGACCCCGTTCGAGACTATCGCGATCGTCGAGAGGGCGCTGGACCTCCACCCGTACACGAGGTTCAGGGTCAGGTGTCTCGGTGAGACGAACGGACACTTCGTGATGTTCGCTGTCCCCACCGGCTCACTGCCCCTTCTTCTGGAGTTCTTCGAGGAGATCGGGAGCCTGGGGTTGATCAAGGGCTACAGGTACGACGTCTCAATTTCATCTTGGGCGTACACGGAGACGGACTTCAAGCACTATGACGTCATTGACGACTCCTGGGACTTCGATTGGAGGTGGTGGGAGGTCAACTTCCCCGAGACGCCCTCCCCGCTGCAGGACACCCCTTCGGTCTTCTCATACATGGATGACAGGGACATGAGGATACTGAGGCAGCTGACCATCGACGCCAGGGACAAGAAGAAGGAGATCGCGGATAGGGCGGGGATACCCAACTACCATCTCACCCGGAGGATCAAGTTCTTTGATGACAACAACGTCGTCGACGCCTACAGGGTCATCGTCCACAGGAACGCTTCGAGGCTCTTCTCCACGCTCCTATTCGAGTGCAGGTGCCCCATCTCGGTCACCGAGAGGTTCCATCACGCCGTCAGGGAGCTGCCCTTCCAGTCGACCCAGATACCCACCAAGGACGGGTTCCTTCTCCAGACAGCCCTCCCTTCGCTGGATCTGCCGAATCTTGGCAGTATCCTCCAGAAACACTGCGACGATGTGAAGGTCAGCTGGAGCGACTACGACTCCAGCATGAGGTACTGGTTCTGGGATGAGCCGTACTTGAACGGGAAGTGGCTCTCGACCCGGAAGTATATGGTGAAAGAGGTCCTGGCAGGCCTGAAGCCAATGATTTAACCTCAACAGCCTCGCAGGTTTGTTTTTCATCCGCCCCACTTTTATTTACCTTGACCCAATATTATCCCTAGCAAGCAGTGATTTCTGGATGTCCCGCGAAGAGGCCCTCACAGAGATAGTCGACAAGACCTTCTCTCTTCCGCCCAAGGTGATCCTGGGATACGCCCAGCTGGACCAAGCCTTCACGAGCGGAGACCTGGCGAGGATCTGCAACATCTCCCGCTCCTCCGCAAAGTTCTACCTCAAGAAGATGGTGGAGATCAGGCTTGTGACGAAGGTCCCCCACAAGCGGAAATACCAAAAGTACGCCAACGCTGACACCTTCTCCGTCTGGCTGAAGGACCTCATCAAGCTCGCTGTGGCACCAATCGAGTCGGGCCACCTGAAGCTCCCGGAGAAGGAATAGGGGCTACGAGCATGTCTCTGAGGGACCTGGCCAACACAAAGCCCAAGAGGCAGAGGTTCACCCGGACCCTCGACAGGGCTCAGATCAGGAGTATGAAGAAGAGGGGCTACGACGCTGAGCGTGAGCTGGTGAAGATGATGCGCAGGGCTGGTTTCGCCGCCCTCAGGGTCCCGGTTAGCGCCCCCAGCAACGAGCCCCTCCCCGACGTGTTCGCCATCAGGGGGAAGACCATCCTCGCCTTCGAGGCTAAGAGCCAGCAGAGGTATGCCTACTACAAGAGAAAGCAGCTCGACAAGCTCTTCGAGTTCCTCGAGATCCACAAGATCTACCCGAAGAGGCTGGCCGTCCTGGCTGCCAAGTTCAAGTACAAGGGCTGGGTCTTCCAGGTAATCGATAAGCCAGGTGATTACTCCCTCAGGATCGGGGGAGGCATCAGCTTCAGGGAGCTCATGAAAATAGCCGAATGATTTTACGAGTCGTGACTGTCAGGTTTAAATAAGTTCTTTAAAACCATCCTACTAGTTTAATGTAGGATTTGATTGAGATGGTTGTTGAGCTGTCATATGAGCAGGCGCGCAAGGTCTACCCCTACGAGAACGTGGAGTGCACGAGCACCGCGGAGCTCACACCTCTGAAGGAGATAATAGGGCAGGACCGGGCTGTCAGGGCCCTCCAGTTCGGACTCAAGATCAAGGACAAGGGATTCAACATCTACGTCTCAGGCATACCCGGTACGGGCAGGAGGACCGCTATCGTCAACTTCCTCGAGGAGATAGCGAAGGACCGCCCCGTTCCATCTGACTGGGTCTACGTCAACAACTTCAAGGACGCCAACAGGCCTCACGCCGCAGAGCTTCCAGCGGGTAAGGGGGCCGAGTTCAAGATGGACATGGAGAGGTTCGTCTCCGAGATGAGGGGGGCACTGAGGGTGGCCTTCGAGAGCGAGGAGTACGCCAGCAGGAGGAGCGACACCCTGAAGGTTATAGAGGCCGAGCGAGACGAGGTCACGAATAAGGTCAACTCCATAGCGACCAACGCCGGGTTCCTCCTCAAGAGGTCCCCCATCGGACTGGTCCTGATCCCGATCATCAACGATCGACCCATCAACGACCAGGAGTTCACCCAGCTCCCACCGGACCAGCAGCAGCAGATCCAGGAGCGGAGGGAGGCCCTCCAGGAGCAGCTGAGGAGCTCCCTCAAGGAGTTCCGGGACATCGAGAGGAAGATGGGCGACGCTATCAAGGAGCTGAACAGGGCCGTCGCCTCCTTCGCACTGGAGCCGATGCTGGCTGTCCTTAAGGAGAAGTTCAGCGACTGCGAGGACGTGATAAGCTTCCTCGGCGATGTTGAGGACGACGTCCTCGACAACCTGCCATCCATCCTCCAGGGGGAGAGACAGCAGACACCTCAGCTCCCCTTCCAGATGCCGGGGATGAGGAGAGACCCGACGGGCAAGTACAAGGTCAACCTGATCGTCGACAACTCGGAGCTGAAGGGAGCCCCAGTCGTCATGGAGGAGAACCCCACATACCCCAGGCTCTTCGGTGCGACTGAGAAGGAGGCAAGGTTCGGGGCCCTGGTCACTGACTTCACCATGATACGTGCGGGTTCAGCCCACAGGGCCAACGGAGGTTTCCTGGTCGTACCGGTTGAAGGGCTGTTCACCAACCCCGTTGTATACGAGAGCCTGAAGAGGACTATCGCGAACCAGAAGCTGGAGATCGAGGAGGCCGCCGCTCGGCTCGGCTTCATAATGACGAAGTCGATCTCGCCGGAGCCCATCCCGTTCGACTGCAAGGTGATCCTGGTCGGGGACCCCCAGGTCTACCAGGTCCTCTACACGAGGGACAGGGAGTTCAATGAGCTGTTCAAGGTGAAGGCCGACTTCGACGTCACCATGGACAGGAACGAGGAGAACGCCAACCTCTTCGCCTCATTCATCTGCGCCCTCTGCCAGAAGGAGGAGCTGACCCACCTCGACCCGACAGGCGTCGCGGCTGTGATAGAGTACAGCTCAAGGCTCGCAGCCGACCAGCTGAAGATGTCGACCCAGTTCGCGGTGGTGTCCGACATCATCCGGGAGGCCAACTTCTACGCCGTCGAGGAGGGCGCCGGACTGATCACCAGGAAGCACATCAACATGGCGCTGGAGGAGAAAATCTACAGGTCGAATCTCGTCGAGAAAAGGATCGACGAGATGATCGAGAGGAACGTCATCCTCATCGAGACCGAGGGGGAGAAGGTGGGCCAGGTGAACGGACTAGCAGTGCTATCCATGGGGGACTACGGGTTCGGCAAGCCCAGCAAGATCACCGCAAGCATCGGGGTGGGGAGGAAGGGCATCATCGACATCGAACGCGAGGCCCAGATGGGAGGCAGAACACACACGAAGGGAGTGATGATCCTGAGCGGCTACCTGAACGGACAGTACGCCCACGACGAGCCGTTGAGCCTCACGGCCAGGCTGGCCTTCGAGCAGAGCTACTCGGGGGTCGACGGGGACAGCGCCTCCAGCACCGAGCTCTATGCCATGCTCTCAGCCCTCTCAGGGAAGCCCATCAGACAGTACTTCGCCGTGACCGGATCCGTCAACCAGAAGGGGGAGGTCCAGGCCATCGGCGGCGTAAACGAGAAGGTGGAGGGCTTCTACGGGGTCTGCAAGGTGAAGGGCCTCACTGGCAAGGAGGGCTGCGTCATCCCCTACAGCAACGTCCAGAACCTGATGCTGAAGGAGGAGGTCGTCGAGGCCATCAAGGAGGGGAGGTTCCACATCTACCCCGTGAAGACCATCAACGAGGGCATCGAGGTCCTCACCGGGGAGAAGGCCGGTGAGAGGCGCCCCGACGGGACATACGAGGAGGGCACCATCAACTACCTCGTCCAGAAACGCCTCACGGAGATGGCGGAGCGCATCAAGGAGTACAGGGAGTAGCGGGCTCCCTAAAAGTACCCTTTTTTTATAGAACCACCTCACCTACACTCAAGGAAGCGTTCGTCTCATGTCTGAAACCGTGTACGACGTCATCATACTCGGGGGAGGCCCAGCCGGGCTCACAGCCGGGATCTACACAGCCCGTCAGGGACTCAACACACTCCTCATCGAGGGAAAGAAGCTCGGAGGGAGGGCCTGGGGGCCCCACCGTGTGGAGAACTTCCCGGGTTTCCCTGAGGGGCTCACCGGCACCGAGCTCATGGACAGGTTCGTAGAACAGACGAAGAAGTTCGGCGTCGAGTTCAAGCAGGAGACCGTCGTCGGCATGAGCGACATGGGCGACACCAAGTTCGTGCAGACAAGAGGGGGCTTCTATCAGAGCAGGGCCGCCGTGATCACCACGGGCATCCAGAGGAAGAGCATGAACATACCCGGGGAGCTGAAGTTCAAGGGAAGCGGCGTCGCCTACTGCGCCATCTGCGACGGCCCATTCTACAAGGATCAGCCCGTGGCCGTTGTGGGATGTGGCAAGGACGCTGTGGAGGACGCCCTCAGGTTGGCCGACACGGCCAGCAAGGTCTATGCCATACCGGGGAGCGGTGGGTTCACGGAGGGCATCGAGGAGCTCAAGGAGCTCACTGACCACACGAAAATCGACGTCCTCGACGGGGTTGACATCGAGTCCATCGAGGGAGACCAGGTCGTCACCCACATCAACATGAAAGAGGGCCCCGTTAAAAGGCTGAACGTGAACGGGGTCTTCATAATACTCGACCACGTAGGAACATCAGACATACTCAGGGACTCAGGGATCGAGACGGATGGCAGGGGCTGCATCACGGTGGACAAGAACCAGAGAACGAACATCGAGGGGATCTTCGCCGCAGGGGACTGCGTCTGCGGTGGGATGCAGATAGTCACGGCCGCGGGTGACGGGGGGAAGGCCGGGTTGGCTGCCTCCCGCTACGTGAGAGGTCTAAAGAGCAAGAAATAGTCTAACGCCTCAATATTCTATCCCTACCAACTGCCCTCATCCTAGAGGATCACTTTTTTATCCGTTTCCGCCAGCTTGAATTACGACAAAGATGGTTAAGATAGAGGTCTATTTCTCACCCGTCTGCCCTCACTGCCCCGGAGCCAAAAAACTCGTCGCAGAGGTGGCCTCAAGGTACGGGGACAGCGTCGAGGTGGAGGAGATCAACACATACACGCCGGAGGGCATCAAGAGGGGCATGGCGAACGGGGTCATGTCCGTCCCCACAGTGTTCGTGGAAGGGGAGAAGAAGTTCGTCGGCTTCCCCTTCAAGGAGAAGGAACTCGTCGCATCCATCGACGCGGCCCTCGGCAGATAGCGTTTGAGAACGCCCGCCACGAGACAGTTGAGGGAGGATCAACACGTCCTCTGAGGCTGAGATACTCAATGTGCTCGAGTCCGTGAACAAGAGCGGCGTCCTCATAACCAACGTGATCCCGGGGAGCCCAGCCTAGAAGGCCTCGATAAACTTTAGTAATAAAGAGCCCCATCGAAGACGGAGGGTTAGGTTTGAAGCATTCTATCTCGGACATCAGGGCATGGGAGGTCCTCGACTCCAGGGGAAACCCCACGCTGGAGGTGGAGGTGAAGACCGAGGGTGGTGTCCTCGACTCCGCAATCGTGCCGAGCGGGGCCTCGACGGGCACCTACGAGGCCTTGGAGCTCCGGGACGGGGGAGCCCGCTACCACGGGAAGGGAGTACTCAAGGCCATCAATGCCGTCACCGGGGCCATCAGGTCCAGCCTCCTCGGCGTAGATGTCAGGGAGCAGCGCCTAATAGACGACCTCATGATCGAGTTGGATGGCACCGAGAACAAGTCAAGCCTCGGGGGCAACTCCATCCTGGGAGTCTCCATCGCCTGCGCCAAGACAGCGGCATCATCTGAGGGTCTGCGGCTCTACGAGTACGTGGCGGAGGGTGAGCCGAGCCTCCTACCGGTTCCCTTCTTCAACATCATCAACGGGGGGGCAGCACGCCGGGAACAAGCTCGACTTCCAGGAGTTCATGATCGTCCCCCTGGGAGCCGGGAGCTTCAGGGAAGCCGTGCAGATGGGTTCTGAGGTCTACCACGCCCTGAAGAAGCAGCTGAGGGACGCCCACGGACGCGACGCCATCAACGTCGGAGATGAGGGAGGGTTCAGCCCACCATTGGCTCGCCCCGAGGACGCCCTCGACTCCATCCTGAAGGCCGTGGAGGAGATGGGCTACGCAAAGGAGGTCTCGCTGGCGATGGACGTAGCCGCCAGCTCATTCTACAAGGCGGGAGAAGGGTACAGCGTCTCAGGGGAGAACCTGGACACCGGGGAGATGATCCAGCTCTACAATGAGCTCTCCGAAACCTATCCCATCGTCTCCATAGAGGACCCGCTGGAGGAGGAGGACTACGAGGGCTTCGCCGAGATCACGAAGGCCCTGGACATCCAGATCCTGGGTGACGACGTGTTCGTCACGAACCCGAAGCGGCTGCAGAAGGGGATAGAGATGGGGGCCGCCAACGCCCTCCTATGGAAGGTGAACCAGGTGGGGACGCTGACGGAGGCCCTCAGCGCAGCGGAGATGGCCAGGAGCAACGGATACGCCGTCCAGGCCTCCCACAGGTCCGGCGACACGGAGGACCCCTTCGTAGCTGACCTGGCCGTGGGCATCGGATGTGGCCAGATAAAGTCTGGCGCCCCGGCCCGGGGTGAGCGGACGGCCAAGTACAACCGCCTGATGAGGATAGAGGGGTGGCTGGGCGATAAGGCAGTCTATCCCAGGGACATCCTCCCAAAGGCCTAGAGCGAACATGTTATAACATCCCTTCCTCAATCCAAATCCTTGGTCACATTGCGTCTTGCGGCGCTCTTCTCAGGGGGCAAGGACAGCACCTACGCAGCCCACCTAGCCCAGGAGATGGGCCACGACGTGTCGTACCTTGTGACGATGCTCCCGGCGAGGGACGACAGCTGGATGTTCCACACCGTGAACATCGGCCTAGCACCCCTGGTCGCCCAGGCCATGGGCATTGAGAGCGTCGTCGTTAGCACATCCGGGGAGAAGGAGGGGGAGCTACTTCTG
>JABUBP010000314.1_pt1 | contig 13031 bp, 12 predicted proteins | sample 7240331 | NCBI WGS metagenome assembly JABUBP01 (sample SAMN07256347, study PRJNA390944) | subsurface metagenome | isolation source: Methane hydrate marine sediment | place: Pacific Ocean: Eastern North Pacific, ODP site 1244 | collected 2002 | reverse complement strand
CTCATCACAAATTAAATTAGATGAATTAGCCTTTGAAATAAAGAGATATAAAAAGGAAAAAGAAGAACAGTTAAGATATTTAAATGACGTTGAACTATGGATCAAGGAATATAGTCGGGAAAAGAAGTTTAAAGAGGACGCTTTTTATTGGAATTTAATAGTTAAAAAGGAGTATAAGAGTATTGCTGCCGGGATAGAGTGGGTTGATGAATGTTTGCAGTTGATTGAACAGAAAAAGAGAAAAAAATGAACAAATTTAAATTTAAAGGAGGGAATTAAAATGAAAAAATCTATCATTTTTCTGGGATTACCCCCATAGCGAACTCGTATATATAAATCTACTTTCAGGAGGTGACTGAAGATGAAAAACTAGACTGCAAAAGTTGTTGCCACGGTTCTGGGGGTATTGGGAAAAGTATCAATTAATATAAAAAATTAAGGAGGGAAGTATCAATGGTCGCCAAAAAAGAAGAATTTAAAATTTCCGGAGATAAGATTGTTGGAAAAGTAAAAGAAATTATTAAAGAAGGTAGTGCGCGAAGAATTATTATCAAAAATGAAAAAGGGGAAGTAGTGGCTGAATTTCCTTTGACTGCCGGGGCTGTCGGATTATTGCTTGCACCTGCCCTGGCTGCCTTAGGAGCTATCGCTGCCTTGTTAACTAAATGTACTTTGATTGTAGAAAGAAAAGAATAACCTTATTTTCACTATTTACCGGTAAAGTGCATTAAATTTTAAACAAAAGTAAATTGTAATCCTGGAGATTAGAATAATGATTGCCTTAATTATAATAGAATATATTCTTCTGTTTTGCTTATCGGTGATTATATTAATCCTTTTTGTACCAATATTTTTTCGTCTTCAGGTAAGTAAATACAATGATTTAATTTTGTGTGTAAAAGTTAACTGGCTGTTTAATGCTTTTTACTGTTGTATTGAAAAAAGGGGGAGTCAAAAGCCGGTAGTTATTGTAAGAATTTTGGGTTTAAAGGTTCCGATAGAACAAGAAAGAGCACAGAAGAAGAAAAAGAAAAAGATTAAAAAAGAAAAAAAATTTGATTTTAAGGCGTTACTTAACCGGCCTTTTTTAACAAAAGATTTTAACTTTATCAAAAAAGTATTAAAGCATATTGTTCCTCAAGAATTTCGGGTAAGATTATCCTATGGTTTTGATAATCCTGCCAATACCGGGATATTATGCGGTTTTATTGCCTTATTTTCCGCTTATTTTTCCGGGTACGAGATCTATCTTAAACCTATCTTTGATCAGGAAATATTAGAGGGAGAATTATTTCTAAAGGGCAGAATATTTTGTTTTGTGATTACCTATTATATTCTGCAATTGGTTTTATCAAAAACTTTCCGGAAAACAATAAAAGAGGCAAAAAAGATTAATTAAATTTAAGGAGGTATTAAAAATGAGTGAAGAAGTAAACAAACAGGTAGAAATATTATTTGAAAAGTTAAAAGATTTTATAACTTCTAAAACTGTGGTGGGAGAAGAGATAAAGGTAGGGAAATTAACTTTAATCCCCATCATTGAAGTTACGTTTGGTATGGGCTCAGGGACTGGTGGAGGTAAATATGCCAAAGATCAGGAAGGATCTGGCGAAGGAATGGGTATGGGCGTCAAAGCTAGCCCATCGGCTTTTATTGTCATTAAAGATGAGGAGGCTAAATTATTGTCTTTGCGTAAGCCCGGCTCTTTGGAAAAATTAGTAGAAAAATTTCCCGAGATTATAGAAAAATTTCCCCGTAAACCGGGAAAGAGGGGAGGGAAAGAAGAAAAGAAAGAATAGAGAGTGATTTTCTTTTAGTAAATAATAAGAGAAAGTTAATAGATATTTCTGGGATTACCCCCATGGCGAACTCGCATATATAAATCTAATTTTAGGAGGTGTATGAAAATGGAAAATCAGACTGCAAAAATTATTGCAGTAATTCTGGGAGTAGTGGGAATTGCTTTAATTTTGGCTGGTCCGGCCTTCCACTTAGTCGAGAGTACTCCCGCTCTTTATGCTGGAATTATATGTTTTATTGTTGCCGGTGCCATTAAAGCATTTTTTAGGAAAGCAGGGTAATAAATAGAGGAAATTGTTTTATATATTAAAGTTTATTTTATTCCAATATATAATGCGAGTTCGCGCATGTTAAAAAAGAATAATATTATTTTTATGTTTACTGGGAAATTATAATAAATTTATATAAAAAATCTTAACCAACAGGGAGGTAAAAAAATGAAAAGACAAAAAGTTGGTCTTATTATATTTTGGATAGGTGCTTTATATATTATCATAATGGGTTTTATTACCAGCTATTGGGTTCGCGGAGCGTACCGATATCTATCACTTGAAGAGGTAAGGGAAACCATTTGGTCCTATACCAGTCCTTTATTCGGATTATGGGGGGTGTCTATTCCCTTGGGGGCTATACTGGTTGGTATCGGTATACTGATTTATGTTCAAGCGAAAAATTCGCACATCTGGTTATTTGGAATAGGAACATTTGCCGTAGTATTAATTGATATTTTAGAGAAGTTTGGTACTTTGCCCTCACCCGTACATTGGCCGCCCCTATATGGTATAGGAGGGGCTTTAATTTTATTATTCTTTTTTGGAATACTCTGGTTTTGGGCGAGAAGGTATGCAGTGCTTGAGGAGTCGGTAAAAACAGCAGCAGAATTTCAATTAGTCGGTTATATATTTCTTATGATGGCTATGTGGTATCTTTGTGGCGCTCTTTCAAGGCCGTTTCAAAAAGCCTTTGAAGGTTCAGTTCCGGGTAGTCCTGTTGCCATAATGGTCTTCCTGGTATTGGGATGGCTATTCTTATTTATCAGTCACTATCTGTTGGTACGGAGGTAATTAATATGTCAAAAAAACACAAATGGAATATTAGTTTTAAGACGATAAAAATTCCCTTACTGCTTATAATTATTTTTTATGGTATTGCTTTTTGGAGATATTTTGCTACCGGTAAAATATTTTTCATTTATAATTTCGTGTACATCGGAACTTCTCTTGCTTTAGGAGGGTTTTTAAATGACGCGCTTCCCAAAAAACATATTTTATGGGGCCGGAGAATCTCACAATTTCTTGTTGGAATATATATGCTGGGATATCTCGGTTATATTCAGCATGAAAACATGCAAATTGAGGGATTTTTCTTCTATTTATTTTCAGGAATATTTGCAGCAGCCACCTTACATTATTTTATAGCTAAAATTATTGGTCCTATCATTCTCAATCGTGGTTGGTGTGGTTGGGCCTGTTGGACTGCAATGGTATTAGACTTTTTACCTTGGAAGAAACCGACCGGGAGGATCAAGAATCTGGAAATTATTCGTTATATACACTTTTTCCTTTCACTCGGGCTGGTATCATACTTTTGGTTTATACTTGGCATTCGAGATATTAATGAATATTCAATGATAGAATTTTATTGGTTTGCCATAGGAAATCTTTCCTATTATCTCATTGCCATTGTTTTGGCAGCTGTTCTTAAAGATAACAGAGCCTTTTGTAAATATGTATGTCCGATACCTCCACTTCAAAAAGTCCTGTCCGGTTATGCCTTATTGAAAATGTCAATCGATGCTGATAAATGTAATGATTGTTACTTATGCGAAAAGAATTGTCCCATGGGTATTAGTCTTTTAAGTTATAAAAATGAAGGCAAAAGAATTTTATCAACAGAATGTATCATATGTTCTACCTGCGCAAATGTTTGTCCAAAAGGGGCAATTAAAATGACCATGAAGTTTGATAAAGGAAAGAGAAAAGAGTATTTGAGGTATAGATAATAAAAATTAATTAGTAGAGTTTCGTAAAAATACGCATAAATAATTGGAATAAAGGCAATTTAGCTGATTGAATCTGCATATTTAAAAATAAAAAAAAGGAGAAAAGAAAAATGAAAAACGTAAAAATAATTTATTTTGTGATTTTGTTTACCCTGGTAGCACTGCTCGGCGCAGGGCTGGTTCAAGCTCAAGAGAGCATGACCACCCAACTGCAAATGGTGCTGGAGGATGCTGTCAATAGTCCGGAAACTGCTTTTCCGGGTGCGGTGCTATATGTCAGCAGCCCGGACCTTGGAACCTGGACCGGAGCCGCCGGTCTAAGCAACATTGAAACAAGTATTGTCATGAAGTCGGATGACAAATTCCGTGCCGGAAGTACCATCAAACCCATGATAGCCGTGATTATTCTCCAGTTGGTTGAAGAAGGGAAGTTTTCTCTTGATGACCCAATGACGGCAGTACTGCCGGAGAGTGTCACTACCAAATTTGCTTATAGCAACCGGATAACGGTGCGCATGTTGCTAAATCATACCAGTGGCATGGCAGACTGTATTGGTCCGGTGATGAATGAGATTATCGCTGATACCGCAAAGGTCTGGGAAGTCGATGAATGGCTGAATGTCGCATCCGCACAGGAGCCGTATTTTGCACCCGGAGAGGATTGGATCTACTCCAACACAGATTACATCCTGCTTGGCCTGGTCATCGAGCAAGCTACAGGTCGGTCGTGGCGGGATAGTTTACGAGAGCGAATCATTAAAAAGTTGAACCTGGAGAACACCCTGCTGCCTGAGCCGGGTGACCTGTCTATTCCCGGTGATTACGCTCACGGCTACATGGATTTAGGAGCAGGATTAGTTGATGTCACCGGAGTTGATCCATCAATGGCAGATGCTGCCGGTGGAAGTGCACTGGTAACAACGACTACCGACCTTGCTCGATTCCTGGAGGCAGTGCTGGCTGGTGAATTCTTTCAAAATATCGAAACTCTGGCAGAGATGTTGGCCTTCGTCGATGTCCCCAAGGGTAGTACCCCGATTAGTGGTATGGTCGGTTACGGTCTGGGAATGATGAAATCCTCGTTCCCGGGCAACATCGAGATGGTCGGGCATAGTGGCGATACCGCCGGATTCTCTGCCTTTGCATTCCATCTACCTGCCCAGGACATTACCATCTCGGGGATGGTTAATGACATGGACCCATCGGGCAGTGGACTTAGAGTTCTCTTGCCAGCCCTGGAGATACTAATATCCGACTTTGAACCGATAATATCCGAATTAGACCCGGCGAGCTCCGCATTACAGGGGCTATTGGATCAGCAGGTTCAGGAACAGGATATCCTGGGTATGGCCATGGCTGTCCGATTGGTAGATGGCACTGTCATTGGTAAAGCGTCCGGTTATTCTGACCCCTCCGGAGAAGAAGCCTGGAGTATCGATACTGTGTCCGCAATCGGCAGTGTCACCAAGACTTATACAGCAGTGGTAATTATGCAGTTGGTTGAAGAGGGGAAGCTATCACTGGATGACACTATCGACTCCTGGTTTCCCCAACAGCCCGATGGAGATAAGATAACGGTTCGTATGTTGCTTTCCCATACCAGCGGATTAGCTAACTATCTATCGGCGCAGAATGTCATGGAAGGAAAATGGAACAAGGAATGGGTGCCAATGGACCTGGTAGCTGAGGCTAATAAAATAGGTCCTGTGGGTGAGCCAGGCAGCAGTGAAGTCCACTACTCCAATACCAACTTTATCTTGCTTGGACTGATAGTTGAGGAAATTACCGGAAACAGCTGGGCTCAGGAAGTTGAATCACGCATTATTAAATCTCTCGGTCTTAAAGATACTACGTTCCTGAGCAAAGAAGGTATTTTAGATATCATGGTCGGTGCCTATACAAAGATGGAATATGGTACCCAGAATCTATTAGAAGGTGGCTACCAGAATCTATTAGATGAGCAATGGTATCCGCATCCCTCTACTGTCTGGTCAGCAGGTGAAATAGTAACTACCCTTTCAGACCTGATGACCTTTGCCAGTGCCCTTTTTGATGGCAAGCTCGTATCAAGAGAAACGCTCGTCGTTATGGCTCAGCCTCTGGGAACCGATGTTGATAGCGGGGTATTATGGAGCCTTGGTGGCGTAACTCTCGATATGGGTAGTCTCAGGGCATTTGGAATGGGAGGAGATATACCGGGTTACCATGCCTTTTTCGTAGGTGTCCTTGATACAAAACTTATTGTGACAGCACTGGTAAATACCCAGGAAGGAGATGTCATAATGCCCAGCATATCTGCACTGCAGTACATCAGCCAATCACTAAGCGGAGCTGCGGATGAGGAAGTACCAGTTGGTAATGTGTATACAGACCCGGAAGGTCGCTTCAGCATCCCTTTGATAGGGGACTGGACGCAAGTAAAAACCGATGGAACCTACGCCCGGTTTGCGCTTACTGATCCGCCTTTAAACATGAACATTGTTACTGTCGAATCTGGTGACCTGTATGCCGGTATAGATGCAGCATTAAAGAAAATTAATATTGACCCTGGGGCATTGACGCCCATAGTTGCGGGAGAATCCCTTGGTCTCTGGTATATATTTATGTATTCGTTAGGAGATGGGCGAGGTGTGATAGTCTTGGCCCAGGTGAAGGATGGTACGACTTATGTCATTATTGGCACCGGCAGCGAAGATGTGGTATGCCGTGCGGAGCCTCCGGCTGATGTGATGAATACCATCCTCGGTTTCACTTTCATCGGCGGAGAGCTGGTTCTCCCCACCACCGTAGAAGAGTTTGAAGCCTATATTAACGGCTTTGTGGGAGACACCCCACCGGGATTATCTATTGTGATTGCACTGGGAAGTGATATTCTCTACGCCAAAGGCTTTGGGCTGGCAGACAGTCCCAAGGGTATGGCAGCTACTCCCGATACCGTATATCAATGGGGTTCAATGGTTAAGATGGTAACCGTAACCGCCCTTATGCAGCTCTATGACAAGGGTCTGATTGACCTGGATGGGTTGGTATCAGACTATCTGGACTATTTCCCTGCCAAATACCCGATCACAGTAGGTCAGCTCTTAAATCACAGTGCTGGGCTCCCTGAAGCTAATCTTGCGCATAGACTGTGGGATCTGGACGGAAAACCTCTTCTTGACCCGGACCTGGCTGCTAGAAAATACGTTGAGGAGATTACTGGTCCCATTTTTGAACCCGGTTCAGCTTCCGCCTACGCCAACCCGCACCTTCTGCTCGCAGGACAGATTGTGGCCGAAGTCTCCGGAAAGCCCTACATCGAGTATGTTAAGGAGAATATCCTCACCCCCTTGGGTATGAAAAACACAGACTTCAGCTATAGCAGTGATGCCATGATTGCCAAGGCAGCGGCTCATGCGGTCCCGGCGGCTCAAGTAGAGGGAATAATAGATTCGTTTAATAAGGTCTGGGAGCTGGGCGATGTGGCTGATCTCTTTCGTGAAATTGATGACAAATATGCCTGGTTAAATCATTACAACACCATGGCTGCCTGGGGTGGTTTGAAAGGTCCGCCAGTTGAAGCCATTCGTTTCATGCAAATGCACATAAACGGTGGTGAGTTTGAAGGAGTTCGTATTCTTTCACCCGAGTCAGTAGCACTCATGCAGGAAATTCAATTTTCCACCAAGGGTGAACCTCTGAATTTTACTATGGGCTGGTTTGTCGTTGATGATCCCGAACATCCGTATGTCGAACATGCCGGCGGTGGCGTTGGTATTCGTGACCTGATGCGGCTGTACCCTAATGAGGGAGTCGCCATCGTCTTGATGAGTAATGCTTCGGGATATGATGAACTCGCGGTGGTAGACGCCGCTGCAAACGTGGTGTTCTCGATGATGGCAGGGCAGTAAAGACTTTTAAGAGAGCGCTCGCTCACAAGTTAAGCTCAATTGGGATTTGAAAAAGGAAGTTGAATCAGTTCTATTCTGCATGAACCCTTGTGACGGGCGTTCTGGGGTATTATGCTAAAATAATGAAAGCATTAAATAGACACATTCTAGCATTAATATAATTCGAGCAGTGGAGAAGGACGAATTCTAGCAGGATTGAGTATTTTGAATAAATAAAATTACTGAAAACATAAACTTATTTAAGCAGATAAAAAAAAGGAGAAAAACTATGCAATCTGTTGAACTTTCCCAAATTCTGAAACTTCTAATGCTAAACGTGGGATTTCCTTTAGGGGTTGCTGCTCTTTTACATTTCAAGTTAGACAAATATCCAAAACCGTTGCCATTAAGCAAAGATCGAAAAAGAGAAATCTGGGAGACACTCGTGATCTGGGTAATTCCTACCATTACCATAACCTTTATTATTTTTTCAAGCTTTGCTGAGCAAATGGAGAATCCAACTCCGAAAACGTTAATAACTTTTAGTTTGATAACGATGGTACCTTACCTTGTGATACCAGTATTATATCTTAAGTTAGTGAAGAAATGGACTTTAAAGGACTTTGGTTTTTCCAAACCAAGGGCGCCAGCTGTTGTGATATTTGCCATTGTTTTTTTTGTCGGCGGAGGAATGTTACCTCTTTTAAGTTCCAGTTTTAAACCAATGTCTCTGATGTTAATGCTTTTTGCTCTCTATCAGACTGCATTCATTGAAGAGTTCTTCTTTCGTGGCATAATTCAAGGTAAACTAGAGCGAGCAATAGGGCAGAATAAAGCTTGGTTCTATTCAGGAATCTTGTTTGGATTAGCCCACTTTTTTTTCAATTTCTTCGTTACAGGACTAGACCTCGTTCCAGGACTTTTCATGCTGGCACAACAAATCATCTTTGGTTGGATATTTGGAATAATCTATATGAAAACCAGAAGTTTATGGCCTTCCATGGTTGGACATTATTTAATTGATGGTCGTCTGGCTTCAATCATTGCGAGAATCTTTTTCTAGCTCTAATTGAGGCAACAAGAGGGGTCTGGTCTGTACGGGCTGACCGAGAAATAACATTTAACTTTAGAAAAGAAAATTGTTTTTACGAAATCAATTAATATCTTCATGATAAATAAAAGGAGGAGAAAAATGAAAAGAATTACCAGTGTATCATTAATGTTACTTATTTTAATTGTTCTTATGATTGCAGGTGCCAACCTGGCACATACCGCTTCCCAATCGGTTACGGTTAATAAGGTGAAAATCAACTACATTGAGCAAGGTGAAGGGGATGAAGTTTTAGTTTTCGTACACGGCTATAATGGTTCCCTCGGGAATTGGAAGTCGGTACTTGAGTTTCTGCCAAAGGAATACCATGCCTACGCGCTCGACCAGCGTGGCCATGGACAGTCGGATAAACCGGGCAGCTACCAGCTCACCGAGTTTGTCGAAGATATCTACGCTTTCAGTCAGGAACTGGGGATAGAAAAGTTCATCTATGTGGGGCACTCTTTAGGTGGAAAGATCGGATATCAGTTTGCCCTGGACCATCCGGAGGTGCTCAAGGCCATGGTTTTAGCCGCTCCTGCCCCAGCCCATGATTTTATACCCACCGAACAGCGGGCTGGTTTCATAGGTATGGTGACATCGGCGTTCGGCTCGCCGGAGGGGATACGAGCTTTTTTTGGGCAAACTGCTAATCCGCCAAGCGAGAAACTCCTGAACGAATTGATTAACGATGCCATGATGGCGGACCCAACTGCCAAAGAGGAGTGCGCTACCTGGTGGATAGGAACTAACCTTGAGCCACAACTTAAAGATATCAGGGTTCCCACCCTAATCGTGGCCGGAGCGAAAGATGATCTTCCTGTTGAATGGGAAAGACGTTATGCAAATGAGATAAAGGGATGCCGCTTTGAGGTACTTGAGGATAGCGACCACTATTTCCCCATGGAGAGCCCGCAAAAGTTCGTTGATTTGCTGACAAGCTTTATTGTGGATGTGACTAAACAGTAAAAAAGTCATCCTGAAAAATGAAATACGTCAGTAATATTCATGATTATAGATGAGGCAACAAGAGGGGTCAGTCTGTGCATATTTGACATGGAATTAATGGGGTCAGGTTTCACAAGTTCTTAAAAAGCTATACATTAAATTTCTTAAAAGTGTTACAGATTGAATAAATAACAACACATTCCATTTTCTTAAGCTATCAATCTTAAATAAAAAAGGAGATTTGAAATGTTTGAACTTTTACTTTTAATCGGCATTGTGGCAATCTTGCACTTTGTGATTGGAAAATATCCCGAACCGTTGCCACGGAGTGCAAATCCTAAAAAAGAGGTCTGGGAAGCGATTGGCTTTAGCGCTCTTGTATCGATCGCTGTAACGGTAATGCTCTACATAATTCCGGCGGAAGCAATCATCAATAAAACCCCACGGGTGGAATTCCTCGGAAGTTTGGCGCTCTCCCCATTTATTTTCGTCATTCCGTTAATATATGTACTCCGCGTAGATAAATGGACCAGCAAAGATTTGGGATTTACAAAACCACGTTCCTGGCCAGTATTGATCTTTGCTCTTTTGTTATTTGGCTATGTCGGTACCCAATCTTTATTTACAGACCCTTCGCGTGCCCCACTAGGCGTGCCGTTTATACTTATTGCTCTTTTTCAACCGGCCCTTACGGAAGAATTATTATTCCGGGGTATCATTCAAGGGAAGTTAGAAAGGGCATTAGGGCAAAACAGAGCCTGGATCTATTCAGGGATATTGTTCGGATTGGTACATATTGCGCCAGATTTAATGGGAACCCAATGGTACGAGCACGGCCAAGATATTGGGAATATGATAGGCTTGCTGATCCAGCAAATTATTGCTGGTTGGGTCTATGGAATCATATTTATGAAAAGCCGAAGTCTTCTTCCGGGATTCTTGGCTCACTTCTTTACAGATTGGCGGTTGGGTTCGATCATCAAGCTTTTATTCTTTTAGTCAAAATCAAACTTTATAGACTAGAGGTAGACCAGGGCTATCGGAAAGTGGGCATACGAGTAGAAGGTAATCGAGGCGGGTAATCGGCCGAAAGTATTTTGGAAAATAAAGAGTCATTAATGAGTCATTGAGTCATTAATAGGATCAGGCTTCACAAGTTCACATTTTTTTCTTCTATTTTCGTTTTACATTTTGTAAAGTTGTGAAGCCTAACTACGGATCTTCCGTAGTTAGAAACAATGCGGCCCTACATATAAATGCTAATCATGCAAAATCAATTAAAAAGGAGGCGCCGATATGGCAACTATTTTTGCTGTATACAATTTGAAAGAGAACCAAAGAACTGAGGAATACGACAATTATCTCATCAAAACGAAAATCCCAGGGATTAGGGGTGCACCTTGGTGCACAGACTTTAAAACCTGGAAGATAGACAAAGTTCTTGGCCCTGCTGTTTCTGAACCAGAGGGAGAATTGCCTGCAGAACCTCCCTACCTGTATGTGGCCAAGATTGAGGTATCTGATTTGGATGCGATGGTGAGTTTTCTCGGGACAGATGCAGGTAAGGAATTTGTCAAGTCCTGGAGCGTGTATATCGATCCAACAGCGATTTTCACTATGGGGCATGAAGTATAGCAATATATTCAAAAGTTGTTAACAAGAAAAGGGCTGCATTGTAAATTTTTTAAATTAACCACTATAAAGTAAGAATAAGGGGGAGTATAATATGAACGAAACTGTAATCCAAGTCAAAGACTTTCGTAAAATCTACGGCGATCTCGTTGCCGTGGATGGTATCAGTTTTGAGGTGCAGCGTGGCGAAATCTTCGGCCTTTTAGGACCTAACGGAGCGGGAAAAACCAGCACGCTGGAGAGTCTGGAGGGGCTACGTGCCCCCGATGGCGGATCATTGCGAGTAATGGACGTCGACCCCGCTCGCCAATCGCGTAAGCTACACAACCTGATCGGTGTGCAATTACAGACCTCAGGCCTGCCAGATAGCATTAACCTCGACGAAGCGATGAAGTTCTTCTGCGCCTACCACGGTGTAGCCCCGTGCTATGACTTGCTGGACCGTTTTGGCCTGAAAGAGAAGAGGAGAACACAGTATTATCAACTATCTGCCGGTCAACAGCGTCGCCTGGGGTTGGCCCTGGCGGTTGCCCACAAACCTCCCGTGCTCTTTCTGGATGAGCCTACTGCCGGCCTTGATGTTGCCTCACGTATCGAACTACACAATCTGATGCGCGAACTACAAACAGCGGGAACTACCATCATCCTTGCCACGCACGATATGGCAGAAGCAAATGAAATGGCGGGCCGTCTGGCGATTTTACTGCACGGTAAGATCGCTGCTGCCGGCACCCCGCTTGAGCTAACCGCAACCGGTGCGGGTTTTACCAAAGTATCCGTTCGCACAAAAAGTTCCAGCCTGTCTGATCCTGAACTCAACTTCCCGGCTGTGAGCAAGCGCATAGTAAAAGATGAGTATGTCATCTACTACAGTACCGATATTGGCCCTACAGTTTCGGCTATTATCGCCCACGTCGAAGCCCAAAAGGACACTCTGGTCGATTTGCGTGTAGAGAGACCTTCTCTGGAAGATCGTTTTTTGGAAATCACAACCACAGGAGGTGTCCAATGAATGCTTTTATAAATCACTTCTCATTCGAGTTTCGTACCGGTATCCGTAATAAGACATTACTTTTAATGAACTACCTGTTTCCCCTGGGTTTCTACGCTATGATGGGACTGCTTATGACCGGAATCAATCCCGCTTTTCGTGAGACAATGATTCCGGCGATGACTATCTTTGCTATCCTGGTAGCTACAATGCTGGGATTGCCCGACCCATTGGTGACAGCCCGTGAAGCCGGTATTTTTCGCAGCTATAAGATTAATGGTGTGCCGGCCTTTTCGATCCTGGTCATCCCGGCACTAACTACCATCTTGCATACAGCAGTGGTGACTATCATCATTACCACCACGGCTCCCCTGTTTTTCGATGCACCGTTACCGGTTAATTGGCTCGGTTTTGTCGTGACATTACTTCTGATGGCCTTTACCTGTGGCGGGCTCAGTGTGCTGATCGGCGTGGTTTCGTCCAGTTCGCGGATGACGGTGCTGTGGTCGCAGTTGATTTTTCTGCCCTCGATGCTTTTGGGCGGAATGATGATATCCTATAGTATGTTACCTGAGGCAATGGGTAAAATCGCTCAGCTCTTGCCAGCCACCCATGCTATGAACGCCTTTAGGGGGTTGGCTCAGGATTTGACAGCCGATTTTAATCCAATAGGGTCACTCATCATCCTGCTGGTGAGCT
>JABUBP010000313.1_pt1 | contig 13032 bp, 11 predicted proteins | sample 7240331 | NCBI WGS metagenome assembly JABUBP01 (sample SAMN07256347, study PRJNA390944) | subsurface metagenome | isolation source: Methane hydrate marine sediment | place: Pacific Ocean: Eastern North Pacific, ODP site 1244 | collected 2002 | reverse complement strand
TACGACCTCCCCGGCGCGCTCGCCGCAGGCCACGATGAGCACGATATCCACTTCCGCGTACCTGGAAATGAGCTGCTGGAGCACGGTCTTGCCCGAGCCGAAGGGTCCCGGCACGCAGAACGTGCCTCCCTTGCACACGGGGAAGTAGGTGTCCACGATCCGCATGCCCGTGATGAGGGGCTGTTCGGGCAGCACGCGTTCTCCGAAGCGCAGGATCTTCTTGACCGGCCACTTCTGCGCCATGGTCAGCTCGAGCTCCTGGCCACGGTCGTTCTTGACCCGGGCGATCACCTCATCCACGTTGTAGCTGCCCGGCGCCTTGATCCAGGTCACTTCGTGCTTCCCCACGAGGGCGAAGGGAAGTGGATATCGTGCTCATCGTGGCCTGCGGCGAGCGCGCCGGGGAGGTCGTAGACACCATTCGAGAGTTTCCGGAGCTCATTGACCCGCGCACGGGAAACAAGCTCATCGAGCGCACCTGCATCATCTGCAACACCTCATCCATGCCGGTGGCCGCCCGGGAATCATCGGTGTACATCGGCATGACCATCGCCGAGTACTACCGCCAGATGGGGCTGGACGTCCTCGTGCTCGCCGACTCCACCTCCCGGTGGGCCCAGGCCCTCAGGGAGATGTCGGGCCGTCTGGAGGAGATCCCCGGCGAGGAGGCTTTCCCCGCGTACCTGGCCTCCAGGATCTTCGAGCTCTACGAGCGAGCGGGCCAGATCATCACCCCGGACGGAAGCTCCGGGTCGGTCACCCTGGGCGGGAACGTCAGCCCCGCGGGGGGCAACTTCGAAGAGCCCGTGACCCAGTCGACCCTGGCCGTGGTGGGCTGTTTCCACGGCCTGTCCTACGACCGCTCCTACGCCAGGCGCTATCCCGCCATCGACCCCATCATCAGCTGGACCAAGTACTTGGATCAAGGCAAAGAGAGCTGGGAGAAGCTCGATCCGGCCTGGCTCGACATGGTGAGTAAGGCGCGAGGCTTCACGGTGCGAGGCGACGAGATCAACAAACGCATGCAGGTCGTGGGTGAAGAGGGCACGAGCATGGAGGACTTCGTCGTGTACCTCAAAGCCGAGCTCATAGACGCAGCGTACCTGCAGCAGAACGCCTTTGACAAGGTGGACGCCTACTGTCCCATGGACCGCCAAATCGCCACCTTCAAGGTCTTGGTCGCTGTGCTGGACAAGGACTTTGCCGAGATGCCGGGTCACGACCAGGCACGCTCCTACTTCCAGCGTCTCAACACCGAGTTCAAGCAGTGGAACACCCTGGACTATAGGAGCGACGACTACAACGAGCAACAGGAGAAAATCATGCATCTCGTGGACCAATACCAGAGCATCGTGGGAGGTTGACGGATGCAAAAGCAGTACAACAGGATAGATAACATCAAGGGCAACATCATCGAGGTTCGCGCCAAGGACGTGGGCCTCAACGAGCTCGCCCAGGTCATCCAGGGCAACGGGGAGAGCTCCCTGGCGGACGTCATCGGGTTCCGGGGCGACCGCGTGTCCCTGCAGGTCTTCGCCGGCACGAGGGGTGTGTCCACGGGCGACACGGTCAGGTTCCTCTCCAGACCCATGCAGGCGCCCTTCGGTGCGAGCCTGCTGGGCAGACGCTTCAACGGCGCGGGGGCGCCCATTGACGACGGTCCAGAGATCATGGAGGACACCGTCGAGATCGCCGGTCCCCCCTTCAACCCGACCATGAGGGTCATTCCCCGGCAAATGATTCGGACAAACATACCGGCCATCGACGTGTTCAACACCCTGGTGAAGTCCCAGAAAATCCCGATCTTCTCCATTCCCGGGGAACCATACAATCCTCTCCTGGCCCGGATTGCGGCGCAGACCGATGCGGACATCGTGATTCTGGGCGGTATGGGCCTCAAGTACGACGACTACGAGTTCTTCAGGCGCAACTTCGAAGAGACCGGGGCCATCGAGAGGTCGGTCATGTTCATCCACCTCGCCTCCGATCCGGTGGTAGAAAACCTCCTGGTGCCCGACCTGGCCCTCGCCGTGGCCGAGCAATTCGCCTTGCAGGACAAGGGCGTGCTCGTCCTGCTGACGGACATGACCAATTTCGCCGACGCCCTCAAGGAGATCGCCATCTCCATGGACCGCATCCCCTCGAACCGCTCCTACCCCGGCAGTCTCTACTCGGATCTGGCGGCGCGGTACGAGAAGGCGGTGGACATCGAGGGCTCGGGCGCCATCACGCTCATCAGCGTGACCACCATGCCCGGCAACGACGTGACCCACCCGGTCCCGGACAACACGGGGTACATCACCGAAGGGCAGTTCTACCTCCACGACCGGCACATCGATCCCTTCGGGTCGCTCTCTCGTCTCAAGCAACAGGTAATCGGCAGGTCCACCCGCGAGGACCACGGCGAGATCATGAACACCTGCATTCGCCTGTACTCCGACGCGCAGCAGTCCATGCGAAAGCACGATATGGGCTTTCGCCTCTCCACTTGGGACCGAAAGCTCATCGACTACGCCGCGAGCTTCCGCCGCGAGGTGCTGGATCTCAGCGTGAATATCGGCCTGGAGGATGCCCTGGATCTCTGTTGGTCCATATTGGCCCGATTCTTCGAGCCGGACGAGGTGGCCATGAAACGGGAGCTCGTTGACAAGTACTGGAAGGTGGAAGCGGTAAGATAGGTATGGCCGAAGAGAAGATCAAGCTCAACAAGACCGAGCTGAAGAACCAGAAGGACCTTCTCAAGCAGCGGGAGGAGTTCCTGCCTGTTCTGGAGCTCAAGAAACAGCAACTCCAGATCGTGGTCGACGCTATCACGCCGCAGATGGAGCAAAAGCAGGCTCAAATAACCTCGGTACAAGACGGAATGAGCGGCTGGGCCCGCTTCCTGACCGAGGACATCGATCTGGAGCTCGAAGAGCTCTACCACGTGCTGGAGGTCCGAACGGACACCGAGAACATCGCCGGGGTGGATGTGCCCGCCTTCGATCAGGTGGTTTTCCGTGACGTAGAGTACGACCTGTTCACCTTCCCGCCGTGGGTGGACCGGGCTCAGGAGGAGCTGCGGAAGCTCCGCGCCCTGGTCGAAGAGGTGCGGGTGCTCATGACCAGGCGGGAATTGCTGACCGAAGAGCTGCGGCAGACCACGATCAGGGTGAACCTTTTCGAGAAGCTCCTCATCCCGGAGCACCGGCGGAACATCAAGAAGATCGGGATCTACCTCGGAGACCAGGAAGTCGCGGCCATCAGCATCGCCAAGATCGCCAAGGGAAAACTGTCGAAGAGCGAAAGCACGGTGAACGAGCCCGCCATGAACGAGCCCGCCATGAGCGAGGGAATGAGGAGCGAGGGGGTCTAGCACATGGTCATCAGGATGAAGCGCATCACCCTCATCGGCCCCGATAAGATCTCCGAGCGCCTGCTCACGGTTCTGCAGCACCTGGGTGTGGTGGACATCATCCAGCGGGCCGAAGGGGAATTGGACCGGCCCGAAGAAGTGGCGGTCCGGGACAAGATCACCAAGGCCCTCAAAATCCTCCGCGCCGCCGCGGCGCCGGACCAAGCGGCCGCCGGCGAACCCGGAGCAGACGATGCCGGCGCCGGCGAGGATCGCGCCACGGACCCCGTGGCTCTGTGCGACGAGATCCTCCGGGCAGCCGAAACGGCGGATACCCGCGCTTCCACCATCGCCGGCCTGGAGCAGGCCATTGCCGACCAGCGCCTCTTCGGGGAGTTCGACCTCGCCGACATCCTGGCCCTTCGGGACCGAGGGGTGCACCTCCAGTTCTGGTCCAGTGCGTTGCCGTTTTATAAGCTCGAGATCGAACAGACCCCTATTCTCATTTCCCGGGACAGATCCTCGACCCTGTTCGCCACCCCGTCCACACAGCCCATTGAGGCGATCCCGAAGTGCACGGAGGCGGAGTTCAACCGGTCCGTAGCCCTCCTCGAGAACGACCTCGCCGGGGCCCGCGAGGAACTGCTCCAGGCGCGTGCGCGGCTCGAGTGCTACGCGGCCACCGGCCTGCATGAGCTCGAGGAAGCTCTCGTGGACTACGAGAACCGCATCGAATACCGCATGGCAGCCTGCAAAGCCGAGAGCCACGTGGACGGGGCGGTGTTCGTCTTGAGCGGCTGGTGCCCGGTGGAGAAGCTCGGATCTCTCGGCAAGACCCTGGACGCGCTTCCGGTTCACCTCATGGAAGAAGAGCCGGAACGCGACGACGATGTGCCCACGGCCGTCAAGAACGGGCCTTTCACGCGGCTCTTTGAACCCATCATGCGGATGTTCATGTTGCCGGACTACTTCGAGCTCGACCTCACGGCGCTGTTCGCCCCCTTCTTCATGCTCTTCTTTGGACTCTGCCTCGGAGACGCCGGGTGGGGACTGGTGCTCCTCGCCGGCAGTGTAGTCGCCATGGTCAAGGCCAAGACCGAGGCCGCCCGACGAATCTTCCTCCTCGGCCTTCTTTTCGCCGTCTCCACGATTATCATCGGACTTCTCACCGGCACGCTCATGGGATTCAAGACCAACGACTGGCCCGTGGTGGGTGGCCTGGCGATAATCGATGCGGACAAGATGTTCATCATGGCACTGACCATCGGGATCGTGCAGATTCTGGCCGGTCTGGCGGCCAAGACGGCCAATGCCATGCGGGATGAGGGCTTCCTGGCGGCGCTCTATCCTATCGGGACCATGCTTTTCATCGTGGCCCTCGCGATCCTGGCGGCCCCCATGGTGGCCGAGAACTTCCCGGATGTCCCGTCCATCGTTCCACGGATCCTGGCCATAGGAGGGCTCACTCTCATCTTGCTCTTCAACACCTCAGGCAACATCCTCAAGCGGGTGGGATCCGGGCTCTACGCGGTGTACAACATCGTGACAGGCTTCCTGGGCGACACGCTTTCCTACATCAGGCTCTTCGCCCTGGGACTCGCCGGCTCGATTCTGGGCTTCGTGATCAACGAGATAGGAAGCAACTTCCTGTCCATCGATGTGCCGGTTCTCAACTACGTCATCTACGTGGTGTTCCTCATCGTCCTGCACGGCTTCATGCTGCTCTTGAGCGCCCTGGGAGCGTTCGTGCACCCCCTGAGGCTGACCTTCGTGGAGTTCTACAAGAACGCGGGATTCAAGGGCACACTGCATGCCTACAAACCGTTTGCTCACAAATCACCAGCACTAAAGGACGGCGCCGCGAGCGGTGCGTCGACAACTTAAGCAATAGGGAGTAAGAGATGGAAAACCTGCCTCAAATACTGGCATATATCGGGCTGGGGTTGATGGTCGGCCTGTCGGGCAGCGGCAGCGCCATCGGCACCTCCATTGGCGGCAGCGCCACCCTGGGGGCGTTGAAGAAACGCGAAGAGGCCTTCGGGCAGTACCTCATCCTGTCGGCCCTGCCCGGCACCCAGGGGCTCTACGGGTTCGCCTCGTTCTTCCTCTTCCTGGGGAAGATGAGGCCCGATCTGACGATCTTCGAAGCCGCCGCGGTCCTGGGCGCGGGCCTGGGCATCGGCCTTGCCTGTTTGATCTCGGCGATCAACCAGGGCAAGGTGTGCGCCAACGGCATCGCCGGCATCGGGGCAGGCCACGACCTGTTCGGCCGCGCCATCGTGCTGGGTGTCTTCCCCGAGCTCTACGCGATCATCAGCTTCGCAAGCGGCTTCCTCATTCTCGGCATCCTGTGAAGAGCGACTTCATCGAGGCGCCACTCCTCTCACCCCTGGTGGTCCGCGGCCTGGACGGCGAGGACCCTCACGTGGGCGTGGCTGATCCGGGCCTCGTTCAGGCAGGGTTATTCTCATGAGAGCATCCAACAGGTTCTTTGACCCGCTGCTGGAACACATCCGGACCCTGCCGGTGGTCGACTGTCACGATCATTCGGCCGAATGTGGGCCGGCCTGCACCGATCCCATTGGCGCCATCATAAGCGGCTACTTCCCGTCGGACATCCAGTCCGCATCCAGCGATGAGGAGGTGCAGAAGATCATCGACACCTCCCTCTCCTTGGAGGAGCGGTGGCCTGTGCTGGAGCGCGCCTGGAAGCGCACGAGCCACACCGGCTACGCCCAGGTCACGCGGAGGGTCCTAAAGCATTTCTACGGCGAGGACGAGCTGAGCCTAGATGCCCTCAAGAGAATCGAGGGCAAGCTGCTGGACCTCGAGGACGAAAAGACCTGGATTGGCATCCTGGACGAGGCCGGCATCGTCTGCCGTCTGGCCAATATCTCGATCGATGAGAAAAAGATCATGGATGGGAGCTTGAAGCTGCCGCCGCGCGCGCGGATCGTGATTGGGCTTCCTGCTTACCACCAGATACGCTCTTTTGAGGAGGTGCAGACCATCGGCTCGGTGGTAGGAAAGCGCATTACCTCTCTGGACGAATTCCTCCACACATGCCACGAGATCTTCACCGCGTACAAGGCCTACGGGGCCGTGGCCTTCAAGGACCAGAGCGCCTATTCCCGGGACATCGGCTACACCAATCCACCTCGGGCCGAAGCCGAGAGGGTGTTCAATTCCTTCATCGAGGACCCACGCCGCTCCTCGTCCTACCCTGAGGGCATCCGTCCCTTGGACGACTACCTCTTCCACGAGTTCATGCGCATGGCCCGGGAGTTGGAGCTGCCCGTGCAGATTCACACCGGTCACATGGCCGGCATCCGCAACGACATCCGCAAGACCAATGCGGCTCTTTTTACGAACGTGCTCGAGCTGCACCGGGACGTGCGCTTCGACCTGTTCCACGCGAACTGGCCGTACAGCGGGGAGCTCCTCTTCCTCTGCAAGAACTATCCCAATGTGGCCATCGACTTCTGCTGGACCAACATCATCGACCCCATCTACTGCCGGCGGATGCTCGAACAGGCGATCTCCTGCGTGCCCCACTCCAAGATTCACGGCTACGGCTCGGACTTCGAGGGCCACGTAGAGCGCGCCTGGGCACACGTCCAGATCGCTCGGGAGAACATCGCCGTCGCCCTGTCGAATCTCGTGGACATGGAATACCTGGGGTTGGAGGAAGCAAAGGTCGTGGCCCGGGACATCCTGTTCACCAACCCCAACGAGTTCTTCGACCTGGGGCTGTGAACATCCACCTCGAGCTGACCAGGCAATTCAACGCGGGGCGCTTTCGGGCCGTCATCTGCTCAGAGCAGGCGGTGGTGCTCCACCGGCTTGCCATCATGAGCAAAGACGGCGATTGGGTTCTCAGGGAAAACCCGGAAACCATGGATCACGTGCTCGGAGTGCTCGCTGAGCGCGGAGCCCGCTATCGTTTTGGCGCGCCCCTCGATGTCCGATGGATGACGGGTGGATGGAGCTCGCATCTGCAACTCTCTCATGAGAAGTTGCGGATTCGCACCGACTTCTTCACTCGCCCTCCACGGATTTCCACACCAAGGCTTGCCCTTCTCTGGAGGGAACAAGAGGGTCGGGACCCACCATTCGTGGGTGTGGAAGACCTCGCCGAGATAAAGAAAACCAATCGTGAGAAGGACTATGCCGTCATCGGGGAACTGGCACGAATGATGGCTGATGTGCGCGATCAGCTGCTCTATTCCAGGAGCGCGCGCGACTTGATCGGTCTGGCGGAGGAACATCCGGACACTCTCTCGGAGGTTGTGGAAAGGCGGCCCGACGTACTTGGAATGATCTCATTCGGAAGGGCAGAACTCGAGGCAGCCCTGGATGCGGAGAGACGAAGACTGATCCACGCCAACGAGGAGCGTCTAGGCGCCTACATGGAAGCGGCCAAGAACTGGTCACAGATGTGGCCGGAGGTCGCCCGGCTCATCAATGGTCGCCCGTTGACTGAAGCCCACTCGATCTTGGTCGAGAGAGCAGAGGGAGTATTGCCCTTTCATCTCGAGCACTGACGGCTGGAGGCAAAGCTACAACATGGTGGAGATACGAGATGAATTCCTGAGCGAAGAAGACCTGGACCTTCGAAACCTGACGGAGGAGGAGTTCTTCGCCTACTGGGACATGTGGCTGCTGCAGGCGCAGGCGACGAACGATCTGGACGTGCACACCTACTCGCACGGAGTCTTCACCGTCGAGCCGCCTATTCCGGCACACCGCGGCTGAGGCGCTGAGGCGCTGAGCAGCTGAGGCGCTGAGCAGCTGAGGCGCTGAACAGCTGAGGCGCGACCGGCAAGATGCGCTCGAAGGCGTCCTCAGCGTAGACTGGTTTCCCGATCCCCCGGCGCCCGGCCGGTGGTTGATCTTTGCGGGGATCTAGGCTATTCTGGCGCCACAGAGCGCAGTAGGCCCTACGCTTTCTTCCCGAGCAACCAATGTCGTACCCCTGTGTCGCCGCATCTGAAGGCGTAGGCTTCGCGTGGGCACGAGGAGGATACCATGAAGAGCACTGACATAGCGAGACGAGACAGAGAGCTTCGCCGGGAGCAGAAGAGACAGCAGATCCTCGACCGCCGGGCGGACAAAAAAGGGAGAACCGTGGGCGACTACATCAACGACCTGTGCTCCCTCTTCTTCCACGACGACAACAAGATCTACAACACCACGGACAACAACGATCAGATCATCGACCTGCTGGAGACCATGAAGATCGAGCTTGCGGACAAGCAATGGGAGAACGTGCTGCACAAGGCCATCAAGAAAACCCAGGTCAAGCAGCGTGAGAGCGCGTACAAGGAGCTCAAGGAGATCCTGGACGCGGTTTGAACACCCATGAGGCCATCATGGGATGTTCGAACGCCGTACGATTCGATTGACAATCCGGACACAGAACCGTGCACTACAGATGCACAATTCGTGCATGGCCTGGGAGGACAAGCCGCGAAGTTCATTACAATCCGAGACCTGCGAAGCAACACTGCGTCTATCCGGAAGGATCTGGAAAGGGACCAAGAGATCGTCGTAACGGCCAACGGCCGGCCTTTTGCGCTGATGACACACGTGTCGCCCGACACTGTAGAAGACGACATCCTCGCTATCCGCCGCGCGCGCGCGCATGCTGCCCTGAGCCGTATCCGGGCAACGGCCAGAGCGAAGGGCCTCGATAAGCTGACTATGGCAGAAATCGACGCGCTGATCGCCGATGCCCGGCGAGAAAGGCGGGCCGCCCACTGAGGGGCCTGGATACGAATGTCATCGTCTCGGGCTTGATCACGCCGCAGGGGACGTGCAGTCGGATTGTCGATCTTGTGGCCGACGGCGTCTTTCAGGCGTGCACCGACAACCGGATTCTTGCCGAGTATGTTGCTATCCTGCGCCGCCCGAAATTGGGCATCTCCCCCGCCGCCGCAGGGACGATCCTGGATATGGTCCGTTCGAGAGGCCGCCCTGTCGTCGCGCTCCCCTTGGCTGCAAAGCTTCCAGATCCGGACGACTTGCCGTTCCTGGTGGTGGCCGCAACCGCTGGAGCGATCCTGGTGACGGGCAACCATCGCCACTTTCCGGAACAGGCATGCAAGGGCGTGGTGGTGATCAGCCCCGCGGAATTGCTGGATCTCCTACGACAGTCCTTATGAGCCGCCGCGGGGGCCGGGCTTGCGACCTAGAACAGCTCCTCCAGAACGTAGAAGACATTCCTATCGGTACCGAAGATGATCCACTTCCCCGCTATCAGGGGGGCGCTCATCAGCGCCCCGTCGATCTCCATCTCCCAGAGCTTGCGACCGTTTCTCGCCGAGAGCGCCACGAGCTTCGGCGCCTCAGTCATGCTTCCGTCCACGCCGAAGTAGACGCGGTTGCCTGCCACCGCCGGAGCAGCCGATGCCGGCCCATCGAGCGCATGGGTCCAGACCACGCGACCCGTGCCGACGTGGAAGGCCCTGACCAGCGCGTCGCCTGAGGTGTAGATTACGTGATTGCGCCAGAGCGCCGGCGCGAGGTAGTCCAGGAGATCGAGGTTCTTGTACCACAGCTCACCTTCTTCGGCGGGACGGTTGAAACCCCAGTGAGAGAAGTCCGTGTACTTCCACAGCAACTGCCCCGTCGACCGGTCGTGGGCATAGTACCGGAACTCCCAGCGTCCCTCTCCCGGATTGTCGGCCGTGGCGAAGAAGAGCCGTGAGTCCTTGAGGGCGGGGAAGGAATACCACCACGCGCGGATTGATGCGGTCTCGATCACCCATTCATACATCCGAAGCCTGACGTTGTATGCGCCGAAGCTCACCGGGCGATCCGGAGGTCCGGGAGCGAAATACATCACATCCTCGTGGACCTGGAAGGAGAAATTGTACCAGGCCGGATTGGGCAGCTCGTGCTGCAGCACGCCATCAGGCGAGAAGAAAAACACCGCTCCGCCGTCGGAGATGAAGATGATGTAGTCCTCGTACCCGATGACCGTGGACGAGACGGTCCTGCCCGTGTCGTAGCTCCACGCCTCTGACCCGTCTTCCCGCCGGAGGGCATAGGCCCTGCCGTCGTTGGCGCCGAAGTAGACCTTCTCGTCGTCCGCGTAGGGAACCGAATTGATGGACCCGCCGGTCTTGAACACCCATCGCATGTAGCCGCTTTCGATGTCCAGGGCGTAGAAATTGCCGTCCGTGGATCCGAAGTAGATCGTGCTGCCCAGTACCACTGGGTTGTTGAAGGCATAGGCCTTCTGCGTCTCGGGTTGCAGTCGCAGTTTCCACTTCACCCCCAGGGGAGGATACACGGCATTCGGGGTGGACCCGCTTCCTTGCTCGCCGCGAAACTTCACCCAGTCGGACCGGCTTCGGCAGGAGCTCAGGGCCACCACGAGCACGAGCACACTCGCCGCCGGTATGAACCGGATGATCCTCCGCCGCCGGTCATTGCGCCCCACGGGAACGCCGGCTCTCATCGACCCACTCAATAGTAGAGCCCCTTGAGGCTGAAGATGCGCCTGAGCAGTGGCCCGACCCCCGGCTTGCGCGCACTCCGGACCGTCTCCCGGTACGCCTCCCTGATGCGGTCCCGAAAGCGCTCCTCCTCCCCCTGCATGTACCGATCGCGATAGCGAAGGGTCGTGTAGAGCTCCGCGAATCCGCGCACCCTCGGATAGCGCCGGGCGTACTCCAGCGGCGTCTCGGCGGGATTCTTGACCACGTGGCCGTCCGCCGCGAGCCTCATCAGGAATAGCTTGAGCAACGCCCGCAGTCCCCGCTCATCGCGCCGGTGAGAGACCCCTTCGAGGTACGTCTCCTTGGCGCAGCGGTAGAGCCAGAGGGCCACGGCAACCGCCGCCAGGATCACCAGCAGGGCCTTGAGCACGAAGAGCCAGGGGAACGGGTAGCTCTCAGCAGGATTCGCCTGGGGATCGATGATGGGTATGACCACGTTCATCTGGTTGGGATCGCCCTCTCCCGTGGGCGGCAGGGCCTGATCCGTGGTCTCGAAGTCCACCCACCCATAACCCGGCATGTAGAGCTGCGTCCACGAATGGTGGTGCATGTTCGTCACGAGGTAGAGATCATCCAGCTCAAAACGCTGCAGGGGTTCGATCATCTCCCGCAGCACGAAGATCCCTTCCCGGTGTGACTCGGTCTGAAGCTCCGGGGAGGCCACGTAGCCGACCACGACTCTCGACGGGATTCCCGCCAGCCGCGCCAGGATAGCCGTGGTGTTGGAGAACTCGGAGCAGTCGCCACTGCGCGTGTCGCCCAGGAACTCCATCAGCCTGGCCACGGACACGTCGTCGTCGAAGCCCAGCTCGTACTGAAAGGTAGAGTAGCTGCCGAGGATGGCCTCGATCTTTTGCGCGTACCTCGTGATGCCGCCCAGCACCTCGTCCAGGTATGCCTGAAAGAGATCGAGCGCCGGCTCGGACAGGGGGACCTCCAGATACTCGGCAAGGGCCTCTCGCGTAGAAGGCAGCAGGCCGTCGATGGCCTGCCACTCCTGATAGGAAGAGGAACTGATCTGCGACACCGCGTCGAAGGAATAGCTGAAGGGATGATACTGCCGGTCCAGCACGGTCGGCGCCACCCGGTAGGGCCGGTAGGCCAGGGTCCGATCCGGGATGGTAGACAGGGTGAACACGGGGACTTCCCGGCGCGAGGCATCCAGGGGCTCATCCGGGTCCACCCAGGTCTCCAGCAGCCGCCGGTAGGCGAGGTCATTCAGAGGCTCGTCCCGAGAAAGCTGGAATCCGCGCTCCGCATCGAGCTCCCCGTAGTAGGAGGTCGCGGCGTAGACCGGCGATGAGGGACTGGCGATCACCATGACCGCGTACTGCCGCGCCGGGCCGTCACCCTCGCCGTTGTCCTGCCCGCGACGATTCTCCCACTGATCAGCCCCAATGCCCTCCAGGCGGTTCCGCCGACCCCGGCCTTCCCGCGGACGACCTTCCTCTCCCTCCCCCTCTTCTCCGTCCTCGCCCCCCTGGCCTTGGTCCCCTCGCTCCCGCCGATACCTCTCCGACCTGAGGTTTCCATCCTCCGAGCCATAGCCCCGCTCATCCAGGGGCACGGGCTGCGGGGTCGGCTCGGGGTTCAGCCTGTTGAACACCACCGAATGGCTGATGAAATCCGGGGGAAGCGCCACCATCACCACGAGGGCCAGGGGCACGATCAACGAGAGAAAGAGAAAAAGCTCCTTCTTGCCCCTTTTTCGATCTGCCGGCCCAAACATGGACAGGTAGAGCACGATGCTGTGCACGAGGAAGGCAACGATAGCGACGATGAAGATGATCTGGGCAAGCCCCGAGCTCTGCCGGGCCAACTCCTCATCCGAGCGGGCGAAGTTGAGCATCTTGAAATACAGCACGCCCAGAAGAAATTCCTCCACCACGCACAGAGCGCCGATCCTTGTGCTGCCCGTGTTGAACCGGAAGATGAGGGAAGTCAGAAGAAACTGGGCCAACGCCACCCCGAAGGCAAAGAGAAGGAACCAGGAGAGACCCATCTTGAAGACCATGAAGAGCAGGATCGGGCCCAGGACTGCCGCCCCGGCGATGAGCCAGCTCCTCATCCTGAAGCGTGGAGGCGAGAAATAGTACGCGGCAAACATCTCGCCCGGCACGAGAACGAACCACATGGCCCACCCGGTCGCATCATAGGGCACCGCGATGGAAGGATGGATCACCGGTAGGAGAA
>JABUBP010000312.1_pt1 | contig 13051 bp, 15 predicted proteins | sample 7240331 | NCBI WGS metagenome assembly JABUBP01 (sample SAMN07256347, study PRJNA390944) | subsurface metagenome | isolation source: Methane hydrate marine sediment | place: Pacific Ocean: Eastern North Pacific, ODP site 1244 | collected 2002 | reverse complement strand
GGGAGATGTTATTGACCTGATTGTGCCCCGGGGTGGTGCCGAGCTGATAAGGTTTGTCAAGGAAAATGCGGTTATGCCGGTGGTGGCGGGGGGGATTGGTGTCTGCCATACCTATGTTGACCAGAGCGCCGATGTGGATATGGCGGTGGCTATAGCCTTTAATGCCAAGGTGCAGCGACCTACGGTGTGCAACGCCTTAGATACTCTACTGGTTCATGCCGACGTTGCCCAACGTTACCTGCCCCTGGTGGCGGCAGAGTGGGCGAAGGCTGGAGTAGAGATGCACTGCGATGAACGGGCTCTGGCTATCCTTAAATCAGAGCCTTCCTTAAGACCAGTGCCAGCTACGGATGAGGACTGGGGCAAGGAGTTTCTGTCGCTGGTAGCCGCGGTTAAAGTGGTGGATTCTCTGGATGAGGCGCTGGAGCATATTGAACGCTATGGCTCAGGGCATTCTGAGGCTATTATCACTGAGAAATATCAGGCAGCGAAGCGTTTTCTTGATGAAGTGGATGCCGCTTGTGTCTATGTTAATGCCAGCACTCGTTTTACCGATGGCGGTCAGTTCGGCTTGGGGGCTGAGGTGGGCATTAGCACTCAGAAAATGCATGCTCGTGGTCCTTTAGGAGTAAAGGAACTGACCAGCTATAAGTGGATTATCTTTGGTACTGGGCAAGTAAGACCTTAGATGTCTAGTCTCTCTTTAGTGCTTCCAGGGCAGATTGCTGAGCTTGAAACAGTTGTTTGATGCCTTTTTCCGCTAAAGAGAGCAGGGAGTCAATGGTTTCTTTGGAGAAGGGCTTGGCTTCAGCGGTACCCTGGACCTCAACAAATTCACCTTTACTCGTCATTACCACATTAAAGTCAACCTCAGCGTTGCTGTCTTCGGTCGTAGCACAGGTCTAGCAGCATATAACTATGTACAATACCAGCGCTAGTGGCAGCTACGGCGCTCTTTAACGGTATGGATGATATTACCCCCATATTTACTAGAGTTTGAAGGGCTTGATGTAAGGCTACATAAGAGCCGGTAATGGCGGCTGTTCTGGTGCCGCCATCTGCCTGTATTACGTCGCAGTCTATGGTTAAGGTTCTTTCTCCCAGTACCTTAAGGTCGGTTATGGCTCGTAGTGAGCGCCCGATGAGGCGCTGGATTTCCTGGTTTCTACCGGCAACTCTACCCAGTGAAGAATCACGGGGGGTGCGGGTGGTGGTGGAGCGGGGCAGCATGGCATATTCGGCTGTAATCCAGCCCCCGCCTATCTCCCTGATGAAGTTGGGTACCCTTTCCTCAACGCTGACCGAGCACAGCACCAGCGTTTTACCTAACTCTATTAGTGCTGAACCTTCAGCGAAGCTCTGGAATCCGGGGGTTATTCTTATTGGTCGCAGTTCATCCCAGGCACGCCCGTCAGCCCTTTTCATGTAAAATCTTCCTCTCTGGTTGGTGATGTATGCCAGAGTATAGCATTGATGGAGGGATAATGGCAATTTAGCTTGTTGCGAAATGCTTGATAAACAGATGGTGGGACGCTTCGACGGGGGTATTGACAAACGTCTTTAGAGAGGACAAAACTCAAGACCATTGGTTTCGTTCCTGCCTGACGAGACTGCCGCTTGCCCGGTTCCGAGATTCCTGCTACTAAGCCAGCGCCACCACCCACTCAATTGTCGTAAAACGCTACACATTATGACGACTTGTGCAATGGGGCAGCCCTCAGTGCTATGTCCGTCTCCAAAGTTGTGACTACCTTTCTAATGACAGGAATAGATTACTCCTTTTGGCCAGCCAATTTCCTCCTTCAGCATAATAGACAAAGTTGCAGGAAAGGACTAAAGTAGTGTTCTGACGTAATACAAGCATAGAACAATATAAACTGGGTTAAGGAAGGCGAAGGGGATGAAGGGCACCGGAAATGCTGTTTAGTGATGGTATTTGGTGCCCTTTTTTATTGGGAAAATAGTTCTTATTGATACTTAAGGATGGGGGAGGAGGTGAAGCATGACAAGGTTTCTGGGCATTCTTTTTGCTCTGGTGCTGGTGTTTTCACTGGCTGGAATAAGTTTACCGTCGCCAGTTTTGGCAGCGCAGCCTTCCGAAGTCTGGGTGGACGATGATTTCACTCCAGACACTCCAGGTTGGGGTGTTACTCATTTCGACAAGATTCAGGATGGCATAGATGCCGTAGCTGGGAGCGTTGTGCATGTGGCTGCTGGAACCTATTATGAAAATATCACGCTGGTGGATGGGGTACAGGTTCTGGGGGCTGGCGCTGATGTGACCACTATTGATGGTGGAGGAGCGGGCTCTGTAGTGACCGCTGATGGTGTCAGTGCTGATACAGTGCTGGACGGGTTCACCATCACTGGTGGCAATGCTACTAGTGGCGGCGGGATGTATAATGGGCATTCCTCGCCGACGGTAACCAACTGTACCTTCTACGACAACTCGGCTGACTCAAGCGGCGGCGGGATGTACAACTGGGAGTCCTCACCCACAGTGGCTAACTGCGCCTTTTCTGGCAACTGGGCGTGGTTCGGTGGTGGGATGTACAACGACGAGTCCTCACCGATGGTAACGAACTGCTCCTTCACTGAGAACTCGGTCGCAGGTGTCAGCGGTGGTATGCACAACTACTTTTCCTCACCGACAGTGACGAACTGCACCTTCTCCGCCAATTATGGTAGTGGGATATCTAACCATGATTCCTTACCGACGGTGACTAATTGCATCTTCTCCGCCAACTCGGCCACATACGGCGGTGGGATATCTAGCTGGGATTCTTCACCAGTGGTGACGAACTGCACCTTCACTGACAACTCGGCCACCTGGGGTGGCGGGATTCACAATGGGCGTTCGTCGGCAACGGTGACCAACTGCATCTTCTTCGCCAACTCGGCCCTGTACGGTGGCGGCATGGAGAACTGGAAAAGCTCTGCGCCGACGGTAACCAACTGTATCTTCTACGGCAACTCGGCCACGTACGGCGGCGGGATGAGCAACTGCAATTCCTCACCGACAGTGACCAACTGCACCTTCTCCAATAACTTGGCCAGCGAGGGCGGCGGGATGTACAACTGGTTTTACTCCTCGGTGAGGGTCAACAATTGCATACTGTGGGTGGATTCCGCTCCAAATGGGCCAGAGGTTTATAACAACGACGACTTTGGCCCCACAGCTCTCCTCATCAGCCACTCTGATATTGAAGGCTGTGGGTGCAGTGGCCCAGTTTGGCAGACCTCCCTTGGTAACGACGGCGGCGGCAACATCGACGCTATGCCTTTGTTCGTTGACCCTGCTGGCAATGACTATCACTTGAAAATAGGTTCGCCCTGTATAGATAAAGGTACTGACGTAGGAGCACCGACTAAAGACATTGAGGGGAACCCCCGTCCCATTGATGGGGACATAGATGGCACTGCCACCACAGACATAGGGGCATATGAATATGTGCCAACAGAGCCACAACCTCCGCCTAAGGTGCCCGGCGTAACCTTATGGGGCGGAATTGCCATGGCTGGCTTCCTCGGTCTACTTATGGTCTATATGATAAGGAGAAGGCAAACGGCTTCATAAACAGGCAACTAGCATGTAAAGGTAGCGGTAAACAAGCCCCATCCTTTTCATAAGGTGTTTGTGCTTTTTAGCGTAATGTTACTCCAGTCCTTTGCTAACACCACCTCCCTCTCCAAAGCTGTGACTACCTTTCTAATGACAGGAGTAGATTACTCCTTTTGGCCAGCCAATTTCCTCCTTTAGGATAATCGACAAAATCGCAGGAAAAGACTAAAGTGATGGCCAATGATATATATCACGCAGGCTATTGACAACAGGCAATTTCTGTGCTATTTTATGGACTATTGGCACTAAGATTGGACTGGGGGGAAGAGAGTGTTTCCCAGTGAAATGGTAATCTTGATGGCTGTTGTGGTAGCTGGAGACCATGGTAAAAAGCTACTAAATCGCCCGATGGATGTTACCGGTGAATATATTGGCTACTTATGCCATTCAATGGTTAGACGCGGCTATCTGAAGGGGAACAGTTCAAGAGGATATCAGCTCACCTCTAAGGGCAGGGAGACCCTTTTTGACTTCCTGCATGAAAATAAAACTAGAGTCAGAGACACGGTGAAAGTGTTACAACAACTAGGCGTTGAGATTGGTCAAGGGATAAATAAACTAGGAAAGGAGGCAATCGGGGTCGGGTAGGGGGGCAAAAGCTGGCAATCACCTTTATAAAATAGCCGCACAGAGAGTAGACAACACCCCCTTTTTTTGAGGGGTTATGTGCTCACATTGATGGGCGCATAGCCCTTCTCTTATAACTGGGGCAATACCTGTTTGAGCCGGGTTACGAGTTTTGACCATCTATGCTGGTGCTGGTAGAATGGCTACCATGAATATCAACCCTGAAATCATAACCCTGATAGATGAAATAAGGGGTGATAAAACCCACGGCGCCAGCGAACTGGCAAGGCAGGCAGTAGATGTATTAAAGATTGCTGCTGAGCGTAGTCAGTCAGAGAGTGTTGAGCAGTTTTTGCTGGAGCTGGAAGAAGTAGGGGGGAGATTAATGTTGGCTCGTCCCGCTATGGCTCCCGTATTTAACATCATCAGTCGCTTGCTTGACATAACAATTAAAGGGGCTGTGGAAATGGACCTGGATTCAGTCAGGCGCTTAACAATTTCTAAGGCTGGTGAGGTAATTGGCAGTTCATTACAGGCTATAGCTCGGATTGCCGAACATGGCGCTGAGCTAATTACTGATGGCGACATAATAATGACTCATAGCTATAGCTCAACGGTAATGGCAATGCTAAAGAAAGCCTTCACTAAACATAGCCATATTGAAGTGATTACTACCAGGTCGGGTCCGGGGCATACCGGGGAGAAGATTGCCCAGGAGCTTGGGCTTACTGGAATCCCGGTTACCTTTATTGATGATGTGGCTATGGGGCTTTACATATCCAAGGTTAATAAGGTTATGGTTGGTGCCGATAGAATATGTGCTGACGGCAAGGTTATTAATGGAATAGGCACTTACCAGCTAGCCCTGGCTGCTGAAAAAGCTGGCATCCCCTTTTATGTATTGTGTGAGACGCTTAAATTTGACCCCAGGTTAAAAGGTGATGAGGTTGATTTGGAGGAAAAAGAGCCATCCGAGGTAGTTAGACCGGGGGTATTGCCACTGGAAGTTAAGGTTAAAAACCCCCACTTTGATATTACACCGCTGGAGCTGATTACCACTGTAGTTACGGAGAACGGGTTGCTTACACCGGAAGGGGTTATTAGTTATATGCAAAAGCAATCGGTTAAAGATAGCTAGCTTTTATACACCCTGGCTAGTGTTTCTTTGAGCATGGGCACGGTTTGGTAGTTATCTATCTCTTTGGGGTCTATCCACTTGGTCTCTTTATGCTCCCAATCGATTTTAATTTTATCCCGGTCTTTTATGTGAAAAAGGTAAGGGTGAACCACCCATTTAACATTGAGTTTCTCATCTTCAGTCGCCAGAGGTTTGCCCCTTTTTATTAACCTGAGGTCTTCTCCACACAAGCCGGTTTCTTCTTCTATCTCTACCAGGGCTTGCTTATCAGCAGTGTCATCTATATAGCCACTAACCCCCGCCCATTTCCCCTGGTAGCTGCCAACTTGCTCACTGCGACGCAAAATCAGTATCTCACCCCCAGATTCAAGAAAGCAGGTAACCACCCGTTTTTCTTGTAGCACAGCTTGCCCTACTTTAAGTTTATTAGGTATTCTTTTAGCCAGCCTAAGGCTACCTCAGCGGCACTTACTTTATTTTGCTCTCGGTTCCCTTGGAAGTTGTGTTTCCGGCTGTAGGTTCCAGCTTGATGTGATAATCCAATGTAGAATAGCCCCAGAGGCTTTTCCAGAGTAGCCCCGGTGGGTCCGGCAATGCCGGTATCAGCTAGGCATATATCCACGGCTAATACCTTTCTGCCGCCGTGTGCCATCTCCTCAGCCACCTGCTGGCTCACGGCACCATATTTGTTTATGGTAGCCTCTTTTACCCCGACTACTTTAATTTTAACCTCATTGCTATAGGCAGTAACCGACCCTTTATAATAATCTGAACTGCCGGGGACATTGGTTATCAGGTGGGATATTAACCCTCCAGTGGCTGATTCAACCGTTCCCAGAGTCAGCCCTTTCTGTCGGAGCAGGTTTCCTACCTTTTGCTCTAGGCTAGTCATGACCTTATATAAATCCTTTATCAGCTATTGATTATATCTTGGTCATAGAATAAAATAAAGCCAAAGCATATATATCACTGTTTAGCCTGAGGTAGGAGTTTAAGCAGAAGATAGCCGAGGATTCTTTAACAGATTTCTGATTAGGAAGGAGGTTATACTATGGGAATACTAGCGTTGATTCTTGGTATCCTTGGTGGGTTATGTGGAGTGATGGGTATTATTACCGCAGCCGGAGTTGTGCCGACGCTCGGTGCTGAGTTTACCGTGATGTTCTGGCTGGTGTTGGCTGGAATTTTACTTGTAGCCTGTATTGCGTTTCTGCTTAGTCGTAGTTCATATGAATAGCTAGGTGGTGGGGCCCATTTTTTGAATATTAGATGTCCATTCCAGCAAGCCAGACCAAAATTTCGTTGCGGGTTTACCCCAATGCTGTCAGGAATGAGGTGGTGGGCTTTGCTGACGGGGTATTGCGGGTAAGGGTATCGGCGTCACCAGTTAAGGGTAAAGCTAATAAGGAGCTGATAGCCTTTCTCAGTCGGTGCTTAGGCGTAGGTAAAGAGCGACTGAGCATGGTAAAAGGTCATACTTCCAGGAATAAGGTCATCGCCATTAAGGGGCTAACTCAGGAAGAGTCTTTGAAGCGGCTGTTACCTGGTTAGCCCCCTTGCTTATAAATGGCATATTAGCCTATTTTTCTCCTCCTGCGGCGTCGCCACAGTATTATACCCAGGATAGTTCCCCAGACGGGAACAAAGATTATAATACAGATAACTGCGATTACCAGCCATTGCCCGAAGATAACAATGCCGCGGATAGCGGATTTGAGTGCTTCTAAGGCGCTCCAGCCAGCGTGAACCAGTGGCTTGGCGGTAGCTAATGGCTCCAGGCGCACTGAAATTAGGCTCATTGATGAGGTTCGCTCCAGATACTGCATCCGACCCTTGATGTGCTCAATCTCCTGCCGCACCCGGGACAGACTATCGTAAATTCTGAGAATATCCTCCACATCCTCGGCTTTTTCCAGAAGGGCTAGGTATTGGCTCTCCGTTGCCTCGGCATTCTTAAGCCTTGATTTCAGGTCAACATACTCCTCGGTTACATCTCGGCTGTCGGTACTCTCCGATTTTACCCTTACCGCCAGCTCCCTGAGTTCAGCCAATGCCTGGTCAAACTTCTCATCAGGCACCCGGATGGAAATCCATCCCCTCATATCCTGTTCCTCGCCTGAAATTCGGGAGGATACCACATAGCCGTCAAACCTGACCGCTAGCTGGGCAATCTCATCCCGGACATCAACTACATTGTCAATTACCAGCGATATATCCCCGGTGCGGACTATCATCCGCTCTTCGTTGGCTGATGGTAAAGCCCCGGACTTGTAAGCCTCTTCTGCTTCGGGTGGTGGCATTGCCGCTGGCGTAGGTGCTGGCATTGGGGCTATGGATGGTGCTGGAGGTGGTGCCTTGGCACAGGAAACCGGCACCAGCAGACATACTACTAGTATGGTAGCTATTATTAACATCAATTTTTTCATAAGAGAGCCTCCTGCGTTTTATCTATATTCTACTATAGTATAACGCTAATGGGGTGAAAAGGTTAGGTGAGTTTACTGCTAATGGGAAACACTGGCAAGCTCTACGGCAATTGTGGCAAATCTCAAGTGTATTGTGATTATATATTGGCTACCTGCTCTGGAATGTGCCAGCATCACGTTCGGAAGTAAGCGTAACATTAGCGATTCAGACTCTAACGCTTCCGCCTAATCAAGAAGAGCAACCCTATAAGAATAATAATTACTACTATACCAATCCAAATCGGCATTGCTAGTTCCCACCTCAGTTTTTAATATTGGAATAAATCCCTACCGATATTATAGCACTCCAAACTCAGTTTGGATACAAACTATTACTCACTCCCCCATCTTCACCCACAGCCTTTTACCATCGGTGATGAACTCTATGGTGCTGTGCTCATCGGTGCGGTATATGTTTTTTGAGCCTACTTTTTTGGTAAGCCTGTCCATTACCTCATCAGTGGGGTGACCAAATTTATTATCGGCGCCAACGGAGATAATGGCTAGCTGGGGATTGACCACAGCCAGAAATTCTTCGGTGGTAGAGGTGCTGGAGCCGTGATGGGCAACCTTGAGCACAGTGCTGGTTAAATTGGCTCGGTGGCTGATAAGCTCAAATTCTCCTTCCCACATTATATCAGCGGTGAGCAGGAAGCTTACCTCACCCATACTTAGCCGTAATACCACGCCATTGTTGTCAATATCGGACTCGGTGCCAGTCAAAAGGGGTATTGGGGGATTTAACACCTTTATTGTCCCTTCGCCTAAATCAATCTGCTGTCCGGCTTGGGCTATGGTGTATTTAATGTTCTTTTCCTTGAGTAACCTGAGCCACTCATCATATATATCGGACTTAAAATCCAAATCGGGGTAGAGCACTTGATTGACCTTGTATCTGTTTAGAACCTCTACCAAACCGGTGACATGATCAGCGCTGGGATGGGTTAATATTATCAGGTCAATGGTTCTATCCCAGAAGGGCATTTTATTGCCTAGTTCCAGGCCTATAGCTTGCGGGCTGGGTCCGCCATCAACAAGAATCTGCTGACTTCCTTTCTGAATGAGGATGGCATCGCCCTGGCCGACATCAAGGAAGCTTACATGAAGATTATCATCGGGCATGGTGGCGGCAGTGAACGATGCCAGAATAGCTATCACCAGCAGTGGTGGTATAACCCATTTCTTGGGTAGTCTGGAAACAAAGCTGGTAGACTGGCTTACCCCTGACTTTAGCCGGGCGGTAGTTTCGGGTATCAGGTTAGTCCAGTTTTTCCTATTGGTATTGAGCCACAGGCTTATGGCAAGGACTGGATAGTAAATCCATATCAGGGTGGAATCGACCAAGCCTACCTCAATAGATGAGAGGGGAAGAGCGGCAAAGCCATTAACTATTAGGAGCATATATGAAAGGAAGAGCCAGGCAAGCCAACCTATAGCCCAAGCAGCCGGTAGGGCGATAAGCCCCAAGCCACCGGCTAAAGCTCCAGCGATGATGATGCCTGGTAATGCTGGCAGGGCAAGGAGTGTGGCGAGCGGACCAACAAAGGAAATAATGCCGAAGTAATAAGCAATAACTGGCCAGACAGCTATGATTGCCCCCAGAGTTACACTGAGGCTGTCGGTGGCAATAGTGGCTATACGTGCTGCCGTTCCATCCTCACCTATGGTAGCGTAAACCGCCTTTCTACCCAGAGCTTGAAGGGGAGGGAAGACAAAGATTAAACCAGCCATCGCCAGAAAGCTCAACTGGAAGGAGGCAGTCCACAAGATTTGAGGAGTGATGCCCACCATTATAGCTGCGGCAAAGGCTAAGGCGGTGATAGCGCTGCGCTGTCTGCCCAGAAGCTCAGCGGTGAGGAACAGGCTAGCCATAATGGCACCTCTAACCACTGGTGGGTGCATACCGGTGAGTAGGGCATAGAGCCAGATTATACCCAGTGCCAGCCAGATATAGGTGTAGCGTCTCTTGCCAAAGAGCCATATACCAATAGTGAGCAAGATGCCAGCCACGATAGCGAGGTGGAGACCTGAAATAGCTAATATGTGAGCGGTGCCGGTGCGAGAGAAATTATCTTTGAGTAGTGATGGGATATTACCTCGTTTGCCTAAAATAATACCCTGGGCTAGTGATGCCTGTGGCTCAGGTAGAACTTCAGCCAGGGTTTGAGATACACGATTTCTTAGTGAGTAAACCCATTCCAGCGGCTTAAAGCCCCTTCCCGTTTCCAAAATTTCTATTTCAGGGTAGAGCATAGTAGAATAGATTCCCTGGTGGGCTAGATAACCTTTGTAATCAAAGTCATTGAGCTGGGGCGGCGTGTCCAGTTCTCCGATTACCAGAAGCACATCGCCATAGTCATAGATAGGGTATCTGGGCACAAACAGCAACGCTGTTCCTGATACCTTGTGCCACTCTTTATCTACCTTTATTGCTGTGGCTGATAGGCGGAGATGGGTAGTTTTATCCCTGACCTCGGGGTCAGCATTGACTATCCCCTTGATTTCTACAGTGCCGCCGTCGTTGTGGAAATGGAGGCAGGTCTCATCGCTAGCGGGCAGGCTTGATTGAAAACAGAAGGCGCCACCAAAGAAGGTAATAAGGCATAGACTGGCTAGGATTATTGGTTTCCGGTATTGACGGATGAGGAAAAGTATGGGGAGGGGAATAAGCCCGGTAAGAATGAGGGCTAATGGCAGATTGAATTTTGACCCCAAAAAGATGCCAACTACCCAGGCGCAACTTAGATAAATAAGTGTCACTACCCTCCACCCTTAGGTATTAGTCGGCTACAGTAATCAGGTGTTTAATCTGCTCGTAGGTAGTAGTTCCTATACCCTCTACCTTAACCAACTCATAAGTCTTGTGGAATGGCCCGTTTTGGTTGCGATAGTCTATGATAGCTTGAGCTCTGGTATCACCAATCCCAGGTAAAGCTTGTAGTAACCAGGCTTCAGCCCGATTGATATCTATTTTTTGTGGCTGTTGCTCCTCTCCCAGCTGGGAGATATAGAGTTTTAGCTTGGTGGGGTCGGCACTGCTGGTAGTGCCACCAGCCGCCTGAATCAGAGCCTCTATGCTGTCCTTAGCTTTTAAGAAATAGAAACCGGGATTAGTAACTGCGCCACTGATATAAATCTCACCTGGTAATAACTCCTGAGCTGGCAATATTGAAATCTCTATAGGTCGGCTTCTCCCATATCTTGACCAGGCTACTAGGCTGCCGGTAATGATAATAACTACCAGCAGAATAGTAATCAGCGTCCAGTATTGGTTACGTTTACTTGTTGTCATTAGAAGTCTTCTGATTTTGACCGGGTCTAGTATACCACTAGAGAACGTGGGCAACGGTATTATCGCTACCCACTTTTCTGGGGTTAGCCATCAATCTGTGTAGTTGGCTTCACTTGATAACTGACCATTATTAGTTTCAGGCTTTTAAATGCCTCTCAGGGCAGCTCGCAGTGCCATTTCTGTTTCAGGGTGGGTAACAGCTATTACCTCGTCTTCAGCCTGAAGGAGGGTATTAACCGTAGGGACAACAGGCTTGCGTGTCTTGCGAATAATTAGAGACAGTGTACTTCCCGGTGGTAGCTTGAGTTCCTTTATGGGTTTGCCTATGGTGGTTGAGTTAGGTGGGATTTTTATGTCCACAAGCTCCAGCCCCTTGTCCTTAATGCCTAATAGGTGTGTCAGGGGATGTGTTGGCACCTCTTTTTCTATGGATTCAAGGATAATATTAGTGCTGCTTACGGTAACATCAACGCCCAGTTTCTTAAAGAGGATTTCATTTTGGGGGTTTCTGATGCGGGCGATAGTCCGGGGCACGTTAAATTTGTGCTTGGCTACCTGGCAGGCGACTAGATTGTCCTCATCATCACCAGTTACAGCAATAAGCATATCAGCTCTGCCGGTGCCTATCTCAGCCAGGGTAGCCGCCTCACAGCCATCGCCATAAAAGCAAACGCTACCCATTTCATCGGTGATGGTTTCGCATATGGTAGCGCTCCTTTCCACTATAAGTATTTCATGTCCTTCGTCGAGTAGAGCTTTAGCCAGGTAGTAACCTAGCCTACCGCCACCAACAATTATGATATACACGTTTGCACCTCACTTATAAAGTTCATCTTTTAGAATCTGGGCAAATATTGTGGTTGGGCTAATGGCTTCCAGCCCCAGAGTTTCATAGAGCTCACGGCGCAGAGGGTCATAGATACGGCACACTACCCTGGGCACATTGAAGATATGCTTGGCAATTTGAGCTGCCATAACGTTACGATTGTCCCCCTGGGTTACTGCCACAAAGGCATCAGCTTCCTCTATACCAGCTCTTCTAAGAGCTCCTTCATCAAGACCGTTGCCTAGCAGGGCGGTGCCGCTGAAGTTGACCGGAAGTCTGCGAAAGCTGCCGGCATCCTTATCCAGAACGGTAACAGTATGACCATCAGCCTCCAGCAGTGCGGCTAGCTGCGCACCAACTCGTCCGCAACCCATAATAACTACTTTCATATACAAACCTAACTATGGAGTATATTGGTGATATAGTATAACACGACAGGGAGCATTTTTTAGCACATAAGGCACTGTATTGCCCAGGCTAAACTGTCCAAAGCGTCTCTGGTAGGTAACACCCATCAAGATCAGGTCAACCTCCTGTTCTGCCGCTTCATCGACGATAGGAGGACCTACTTCCCGAGCTTGAAGGAGTAATGTCTCTACCTCGTAGTCTTGTTCTTCAGCGATGCTCTCGGCATGGTCGAGCAGTTCTTCAGCTTTTTTAATTTCAGATTCAACCTCGGCTTCTAACGGCAGGGAACGTTTTATGGTAACAACATAAACGGCGTAAATCTTACCCTTATCCTTCTTAGCCAGCCTGCAGGCGAGCCTTATTGCCTCATCATCGGCTTCAGTTCCGTTCACCGGCACCAGAATCTTATGAAATTCCATCACCTTTCATTTCCTGCTAAATAACAGTATTATAATCTTCTTATTCTAAATCGACAATACTTTTTACATATATTTGGAATTTACCACTGATTATACCCTAAATTATATAAGGTAATTGGTCTCTTACTCCTTTGGTGGGTAGTTTAATGGCATATGCTTTTTCCGCCGATATAGGTAATAAGTAATTAAGCCAACCGCCATCCAGGTAATGCCTATCCAACGACTATAGGGTTGGGTAATAAATATTATAATCCATATTACTCCGGTAGCGACTAGACCCAGGATAGCACTTATTGGTATTTCATGCCCTCTAA
>JABUBP010000311.1_pt1 | contig 13053 bp, 8 predicted proteins | sample 7240331 | NCBI WGS metagenome assembly JABUBP01 (sample SAMN07256347, study PRJNA390944) | subsurface metagenome | isolation source: Methane hydrate marine sediment | place: Pacific Ocean: Eastern North Pacific, ODP site 1244 | collected 2002 | reverse complement strand
TATGTTAATCTACGTAAGATTATGGCCTTAAATTTCGATTTCCAAACAAATGTTCTCTATGCTCTAAAATGATGTACCTTAATTTAACTTCGCCGAAAAAACAAACCCAATCAAAGCCTGTCCTGAGCGCATTGAGTTTACCCTGAGTGTAATCGAAGGGAATGGGCCAATCTCCGAAAGGCCAAAATGAACTTAAAATCGCTTGCCGGAAAATCCGGCCACACCCAACTCATTGGGTCCGCCGGAAAATTGTTGAAATTGAACGGGGATTCTGGTATCGTGGGTACTTGAGCGCGTAGAATTGCTTTTGTGAAGTGTATCTGGGAAGTCTCTGCGAAAGGAGCTCATATGTCAATGTTGCGTATGCTGACGGCCCTGACCCAGATGGTGTAAAGGGCGCGATCGCTACACATTGCAGTCCTGCCGGAAAACGCTATAATATGCTCAGTTGCCTCAAACAGATCATAACTTGGGCAGGACAGGAGTTGTCATGGATTCAAAATATCTCTCCGCAATCTGTGCCGGGTTCTTGTGCATGGGCACAGCAAATGCCGTTCCTGCCACCGGTATATACCATATTCCCGACTTCGGTGCCGAATCCCGCGGCGGTTTTCAGAATATTGCTGTGACGAACTGTGCCGTCTGCTCGCCTCGCTATTCCCAAGGTGTTTACGGTCGGCAACGGGGACTCGCCGGGACAGCCCTGGTGCCATACGACGAAACGTTGCGAAGGGTATTCCTGAAGAATCACAACCCATCCGGCTGGGGTGGACTGTCTGCTACCCCCTGGTTCCTTGCTCTCGAAGGGGCAGGGTCCACCGGTGCAGTATAGGCCAGAGGATTCACAGCCTGCAAGCTCGGCGTGGGAAGCAGAAACAACGGGTGGCATCGTCATCACCCACCATAACAAGAAGGAGTAGAATTATGAAGACTCGACTTGATTTGAATCGCCGTCAGTTTCTCCAGACCGCCGCGCTCACGGCTTCCGGACTGTCACTGTCCGCGACGGCAGCAGAATCGCCGTCACGCCCGCAAGGCAAGCCCCAAATTGGCTGCCTGAGTTGGTGTTTTCACAATCTGGGCCCCGCCGCGGACCCCGAGCCGGCCCTGGATGTCATCGGTGAGCTGGGCTTCGACGGCGTCGAATTGATAGTGACGGCACGTAGAGACCTCAAGAAGTTCTGGACGGACGCCCGGATCGCTCGGCTCAACCAAAAGCTCCAGCGAAACAAATTGCGTGTATCGCAGTTCGTCCTTTTCCAGCCGGTGGTCGAGGACCTGTCGAGTACCGACCGAGCCGCTCGCGAGCAGGCACTGGCCTACTTCGAGGCTGGCTGCCGAATCGGGAAGAAGCTGGGCGCGCCGATCATCAATATCGTAGCTCCCTGGGCGCGCGAGCTGAAAGGGCCGACGGGGTATCTGCCCCGCTACTACGAGATCGCCAAGCCCAAACCAGGCCAGAAGTATCACATCGACATTGCGGAAGGATTCGATTGGGACCGGGTGTGGAACGCCTACGTGGAGACCACCAAAGCCTGCCTTTCACGGGCGAAAGCCCACGGCCTGAAGTTCTCCATCGAGCAGCACACGCATTGCTTAGTACCGGATGCGGCGTCGTTCCTGCGGCTGTGGGACCGGATTCGCGACGACGATCTGGGCTACAATATCGACGCGGGCTGGACGCTGCTCCAGCGGGAATACCCTCCAGTCGCGATCCATAAAGTGGGCAGGCACCTGATGAACGTGCACATGCGCGATATCGACGGCTTGATGCGCCAGTTCCCGGCGTTCGGTCGGGGCGTGATGGACATCCAGGCGATTGTCACGGCCCTCAAGCAGGTCGGCTTCAACGGTTTCGCCTCCATCGAGCAGGACCGGCATCCCGGCGACCCCGACATGCGAGAAACCTGCCGCGAGTACCTGCGGATCATGCGGGAGTGTATATGAAAGATTGCATATTCTTCCGGTCTGTGAATTGCCTTGGCTTACTGGCAGCACTTCTGACGTTGGCTGATTGTGGATCGGGTGGGCCGCTAATTCGCAATCCGCAATCCGAAATCCGCAATTGGGAGCCCATAGGCCTGTCCGGCGGAGGCGGCATGTTTTCACCTGCAATCTCTCCGGCGGACCGGAATCTAATGATGCTCAACTGCGATATGAGCGCGGCCTACATTTCCGAGGACGGCGGCCGAAACTGGCGTATGCTCAACCATGCTCAGCTCAGAGCCGACACAAGATGCCGGCCGGGCTTCCATCCATCAAATCCCGACGTCATATACGCTTCATCACGCGGTCGCCTACGGGTCAGCCGTGACCGCGGCAGGACCTTTGCGCCTATCGGTAATCTCAAGGAGCCGCTCTATGGTGAAATCGCGATAAATCCGTCCGACCCAAACGTCATGCTCGTGGGCACGCGCAACGGCCAATGCCGGTTGTCGCGCGACGCAGGTACTACGTGGACAGCGTGCAATGGACCCAATGGCCAGGTGATAGGGTTCCATTTTGACCGTATTAGCAAAGGCCGCGTCATGTTCACTGCCACGAATAAGGGTATCTGGCGCTCTGACGACGGGGGGCAGAGCTGGGAGGAGAAGACCGACGGCCTGCCGTGGAAAGAGATACAGGGATTCGCTGGTGGTTCTGATCCGGCAAACAACGTCACCATGCTTTACTGCACCGTACGCAGCAAAGATGAGAACGGCACCTTCAAAGGGGGTATCTACCGTTCCCGTGACCAAGGTCAGACCTGGCAGTGGGCCATGGGCCGGGGAATAAACAGAGATACAAAAAAGGCCGATCGATGGGCCTACGGTTCTATCGCGCAATATAAACAGCTTCTCACCACGGATACAAAACCGCTCACCGTGTACGCCATGAATACAAGTACCGGATTCCATCCCCCCTACCATGACACGGTGTATCGCAGCGATGACGGGGGCGAGACCTGGCGCGACACGTACTTCATGGACCCGCGTTTCGAGCGATACAACGTTGCTCCCAACTACGTTACTGCATCCACAGGACAGTCTTTCAAGGGAGGTGATGCACCTTTCGGAGTTGCAATATGCAACACCGACCCCAACCGGGTGATGTTGGTGAGAAGCCAATGCTATCTCACACACGACGGCGGTAATACATGGTTCAACGGCCATACGTATCCTGCTCCCGGCCAGGAGCCCGGACCCGGCTGCGCATGGGTATGCAATGGCCTGGTGGTTACTACTACGTGGCATTACTACATTGACCCCTCCGAAGCTAACCGACATTACATCGCCTACACGGATATCGGCTTGGCGCGCTCCACCGACAGTGGTCAAACGTGGATATGGTGGGACAAGCACTCATGGGCCCCCTGGCGGAATACCTGCTACGAGATCGCATTCGACCCGGATATACACGGTAAGATGTGGGGCGCATTCTCCGATGTGCACGACATCCCTAACGATAACATCATCTCCGAACGTCATGGCCACAACCGTCCCGGCGGGGTGTGCATTTCATACGACTTCGGCGCTTCATGGAAGCACGAGGCTCAGGGTATTCCTCCCAAACCGGTGACCTCCATCGTGCTCGACCCCAAGAGCCCTAAAAATGCGCGTACACTGTACGCCGGGGTGTTCATGGAAGGCGTGTACAAATCAACCGACGACGGCAAGACATGGACACTGAAGAAAAACGGCTTAGGCCACCCACAGAACATGCGAGTCTATCGCGTGATTTTGCACAAGGATGGCACTGTCTTTGCGATGGTATGCGCCAAGCGTCCGGCATACGGAAAACCGCTCATGAGTGAGGGTGTGGGGTTGTACCGGTCCAGGGATGGCGCGGAGACCTGGAAGAAGGTCAATGTCTCCCGGCTTTTTTTGTACCCCAAGGACTTTACTATTCATCCCGAGGACAGCAACATTATCCTTGTGGGCACATGCGATTCGAATTGGCAGGACAAGCCCGGCGGCTTGTACCGCTCTGAGGATGGCGGCAGCACATGGCAGCGTATTGGGCGCGAAGGACGTCAGACCTTTGGCGGTTACTTTCACCCGAAATTTGACGGGTGGATCTATATGACTCTCACCGAGGGGGCGCCCGGTGCAGGCTTGTGGCTCACGCGGAACAACGGCCGGACCTGGGAAGCGTTCAATTATCTGCCGTTCTCGAACATTCAGCGCGTGGTGTTTGACCCATCGGACCATACCCTGATGTATGTTACCACGTTCGGCGGCAGCGTTTGGCGAGGACCGGTCGTGCCGCACGAAAAGTGAATATCCCCTGCACTTCGGTCGCTTTTTCTTTCATTGCCGCGGAAGTAAAAAGAACTGAGGAACAAGTTTATAGAATCATACAGGAACATCCGGCTATTCGCTTCTTTTTGCCATCTACTTGATTGTAAGCTGGTGATGTTCATTGATATTATTCTTAGACAGCTTGTTATTCTGTTGGGGATGGGTTATAATTTTGGGACGGTTTTTTTGGCTCTGGTTTTTTTGGCCAGGGTGGTTTACTAATTTCTCAACTTGACTGACTTTTAAGCTGTCATGCTGAGCGAAGCGAAGCATCTGGCCTTAGAACAGGATTTTGTCCCGTTCCGAGTGTGAGATTCTTCGCTGCGCTCAGAATGACAAGTTGCATATGCTCTTGTCAAAGTTATACTTATGTAAAAACCAGTCAAGTTTACTAATTTGCTTCTTTAGAAGGAGGTAATTCTATGGAACAAACAAAAGATAAACGTTTAAGTCGCCGCAGTTTTTTGCGTGGTGCCTGCGGGACGATCGCGTTTCCGACAATTATATCGGCTACTGCACTGGGGGCCGAGGGGAGGCCCGCGGCAAGTGAGCGGATTGTTATGGGTACGATCGGATTCGGCGGACGTGCGAGCGGGGTTATGCCTGCGTTTATGCGCGAGGACGATGTGCAGATGGTCTCGGTTTGCGATGTTAAAGGGAACCGGAGGAAACTTGCGCAGAATACAGTAAATCGGCATTACGGAAATACTGACTGCGATGCTTATATCGACCTGCGGGAGTTGTTGGCACGAGATGATATCGACGCGGTGCTTATCGCTACCGGGGATTACTGGCATTCGGCGGCGGCTTGTCTGTCGGCCCGGGCAGGCAAGGACATGTTCTGCGAAAAACCGATGAGTGTGACAATCACCGAAGGACGGGCATTGGTGGAAACGATGAAACGATATGGCAGAATCTTTCAGTGCGGAACGCAGCGACGAAACGTGAGCCAGTTTATGTTTGCAGCTAACCTTGTACATAAGGGCCTGCTGGGCGAACTGAAAACTGTTCATGCGGAGAAGGCGCCGAACTGGCACGAAACATACGAGACTGTTCTGCCTGCTGAACCGGAGCCGCCACGTGAGGTTTTTGACTGGGATTTATGGCTCGGTCCGGCGGCGTGGAGGCCTTACAACTCCAAGTATGCATCACGGGGATTTTGGGGTGGTCATCTGGATTTTGCGGGCGGGTCATATACCGAGTGGGGAAGCCATACGGTCGATCTTTGTCAATGGGCGGCGAGGAAAGACGATACTTCGCCGGTGATTTATCACCTTGTCGGCAAAGATGTGGAGGCATACTATGAGGACGGGCTTAAGCTTCTGCTTCGGGCTGACATAGGCCGGGGTTCGTGCGGTGTACGTTTCGAGGGGACCGAGGGCTGGATAGAGGTGGATGATTCGGGCCATATCGAGGTCCATCCGGAATCGCTCAGGTCCAAACGCAAGCTGGGCAAAGGTTATCCGGTGGACGACCATGTGAGGGATTTCCTTAACAGCTTCAAGTCGCGAAGACAGCCGGCGGCTCCGGCAGAGGGTGCGCACCGTTCGATTACCGCCTGCCATGCGGCTAATATTTGTCGGCGGCTGGGCAGGACTGTGAAATGGGACCCTGTTAAAGAAGAATTTATCGGTGATGAACAGGCCAATCGATTGAGTTCAAGGGCTTATCGTGAACCCTGGAGGTTGTAAAGTAACTTTTATGAAAAAGCCGGCAAGACGGATTGGCAAGATAAGGAGAATAAAATGAATCGTAACCAGTCAATTTTTGGTTTATTAATATTAAGCTGTATTATCGCCACAGGTGCATCACGTGCGGATACGGGTACTGTCGATGCCGAGGTAGTGGCCGCGACAAAGGCAGGTCCCACGGAACTGAAGAATCTCGAACTACGTGCGATAGAGACGATAAAGAGCGATGCGTCCACAATGGAAAAAGACCGCGCGTGCCGGATATTGCGGGTAATCGGGACACTTGATTCCATCGAGGCACTGGGAGCATTGCTGAGGGATGAAAAACTTTCGCACATGGCCCGATATGCACTGGAACTTATGCGCTATCCCGGGGCGGACAAGGCATTGAGAGATGCGCTCGGCAAGACCAGCGGTAAGGTAAAGGTTGGGATTATCAATTCGCTTGCTATGCGGGGGAATGAGCGAAATTACGATATTTTAGCGCCATTGCTGAAAGATAGCGATACCGAGGTTGCAGGTGCCGCAGCATGGGCATTGGGTCGGATAGGGTCGCCGCAGGCGGTGAGCATACTTTCTGAATTTTATAAAAATGCAGGAAAAAAGATGCGGGGCGCTGCTGCCGACGGATTGTTTAATGCGGCTGAACAGTTGCTCGCCAAAGGCAGTTTTCAGCAAGCCGTTGCGATTTATAAGCAGCTTCACCGAGCAAATGCCCCGGAGCATGTACGGATGGGTGCGTTTGCAGGATTGATCGAGGCCCAACCCGATAAGGCGACCGGTATTCTTGCCGAGGCTATTGGAAGCAGCGACTGGAAAACCAGGGGCATGGCGATCGATATGATTGTTACGCTCAAGGGAGAAGGTGTTACCGAACGGTTTTCGGCGAATCTTGATAAACTGGACGCTGATACACAGGTGCTGATGATAGGCGCATTGGTTGCGCGGGGCGAAAAGGGTGCATTGAGACCTGTTATAACAAAGGCTGTATCTAATTCTAATGCAGAGATTCGTGCGCTGGCTATCAAGTCGCTGGGGGACATCGGCGATGCAGATTCGGTACAAGTATTGGTCAACGTAATAGAAACCGGCAAAAACGATGAGGAAAAAAAGCTGTCAGCGTCGAGTCTGAGGCGGTTATCGGGAAAGAATATTAACGGTCAAATCATTAAATCCCTGAAGACAGGCAGCGCCCAGGGCAGAACCAATCTGATAGAGATTCTGCGTGACCGCGATGCTACAGAAGCGGTTGATGAGTTGTTTCTCGCAGGTTCGGATAAAGATGCCGAAGTTCGCAGGGCTGCTTTTAAGGCGCTTGCCGATTTGGCCGGGCCTGAACACCAGAAAATCCTTATCAAATTGCTGTTGAACCTGAAAGGGGATACGGGGCGCCCCGAAGCGGAACGGGCGGTTATAGCAGTTTCCCGTAATCTCGACGAGGCGGCCGGTACAGAGCCGATACTTGCAGTGATGGATTCGACAACAAAAACAAAATGTTCTTTACTGCGTGTGCTGGGAGGGGTCGGTAATACAAGAGGATTTGTAGTAGTACGTCAGGCTCTCAAAGACGGTAATCCTGATGTTCGGGATACGGCTGTGCGGACGCTTGCGGACTGGCCGGATTCCACACCGGCACGTACACTGCTGGAAGTTTTTCAAACAACCTCAAACAGAATACATCGGATAGTAGCACTTCGCGGGTGTGTTCGGCAATTAGGTATCCCGATTTTATCGGGATTGACATCGGCGGATATGCTTAATATATGCAGTGAGTTAATGAAGGGTACGAATCGGCCTGAAGAGCAAAAGCTGATTCTGGCTTGTCTGGCGAATTTGGGGAGTCCCGGTGCGGCAAAAATTGTTGCCCCTTTGCTGGCCGACAACAAAGTAAAGGCCGAGGCGGAACTTGCAATGCTTGGAATTATAAGCAATATGACCGGTTCGATGCCGAATGAGGCTAAAACGTCGGCACAGATTCTGCGCAATAAATCAAAGAATGAAACAATAAGGAAAGAGGCGGCAGCGGTTATACGGCTCATCGAGATGTTCGAAGATTATATCATGGCATGGCAGGTCTCCGGTCCGTATTCAAAGCCCTTCGCCAACACGTTTGATACAGCATTTGGGCCGGAACAAACCGATGCCGAAGATGTGTTATGGAAGATACTTCCAATTAGTAAAATCGGTGATAGGCCATGGATGTTCGACCTGCAGAAGAATCTCGGGGGCCAGTACAAGGCAGGTTATGTTCGTACGTGGGTGCATTCCGATGAGGAACAGGCAGCAAGGCTCGAGTTCGGAACAGATGACGGTAATAAGGTATGGTTGAACGGCAAGCTGGTTCATGCAAACAGTGCAGGCGGTGCGGCGGTACCGGGTGAGCATAAGGTGAATGTGACACTGCAAAAAGGCTGGAATGTTTTATTGCTGAAGATTGTACAGGATACGGGACCGTGGCAGTTTTGCCTTGCCATTCGACAACCAAACGGCAACAAACTCGAAGGGCTCAGTATTCAGGCAGGCAAACCGACAAAATAATACTCCATTAATACTACACGTCTTTTTGGAGAAAGGTCGCCGGCCCCCGCCTTTTTGAATGTACTCTACTATTGACATTGAAGACTCCTATTATATATCAGCGGCTTATTTAAAACAGAAACATTGGTAAACATTCTCTTGTGACATTCGATAGACCAAATATCGGTTAGTGAGTACCGTTAAATACGCTCGGAGAAGCTCTCTCTAATTCTATATGCAGGACTGTTTTAGCAACAGTTCTTTGTACCCTGCGAGATATTTCGGAATTCAAAAAACGGTCCAGATGTCTTATGATGTCAACATGACGTTTAAGCTGAAAAGGATTTATCCATGAAACGACATTTTTTGACCGTGATTATTGTGATGCTCTTTGCCGGTGTGAGCCGGGCCGGGGCAGATTCAACTGAGACGCTGGACAACTGGCCTGCCTGGCGAGGGCCGTTGGTCAATGGGGTGGCGCCGCATGCCAATCCTCCGGTTCAGTGGAGCACGTCGGAGAACATCAAGTGGAAACTGGATCTGCCCGGTCAGAGTAATGCTACGCCGATCATCTGGGCCGATCGGGTGTTTGTCGTCACAGCGGTCGAGAGCGAGCGCACCGTGAACCAGTTGTCGGCGCCGAAGATGGAGCCGCCCGGCGGATACAGGACCAAACGCCCCAGGCATTACTATCAGTTCAGGGTCTATTGTATAGACCGCAAGACCGGTGAAATTCTCTGGCAGCGCGTGGCGGTTGAGTGTGTTCCGCATGAAGGTCACCATGGGACTAATACTTACGCCTCCGGCTCGCCCACCACGGACGGAAAGCGACTCTATGTAACGTTCGGCTCGCACGGGCTCTTTTGCTATGATCTCGATGGAAACCTGATTTGGCAGCGTGATCTGGGTAACATGGTCACGCGCTTTCGCTGGGGTGAAGGGGCATCGCCGGCCGTGTATGGCGATGCACTGGCCGTCAACTGGGATCACGAAGGATCCTCGGCCGTCTATGTTCTGGATGCCGGGACCGGAAAGACACGTTGGCGGGCAAAGAGGGACGAAGAGACGGCCTGGGGCACCCCCCTGATTGTGACGTACCGGGGGAGCGAGCAATTGATCCTCAATGCTACCCGACGCGTAACGAGTTACGATCTGGATTCGGGCAAGGTTCTCTGGGAATGTGGGGGACAAACCGCCGTGCCGATTCCCTCGCCCGTAGTGCTGGACGATATGGTGATCTGTATGACCGGCTATCGACGCTCGGCTGCTTATGCGATTGGGCTTGATGCTACGGGAGACATCACCGGCACCGACCACATCCGTTGGCATCACAGCCGCAATACGCCTTATGTGCCCAGCCCCTTATTGTATGGGCAGCGACTCTATTTCACGAAGGTGAATCAGGCCGTGCTTTCGTGCCTTGACGCCAGAAACGGCAAGCCACTCATGGAGGCTGTTCGCCTGCCCAATTTGCGTGAGCTCTATGCCTCCCCGCTGGGAGCTGCGGACCGCATTTATTTCGTCGGTCGCGACGGGACCACCGTAGTTATCAAGAACCAACCCAAACTGGAGGTGCTGGCTGTGAATCGGCTGGATGATCCCATGGATGCCTCGCCTGCCGCCGCAGGTAGAGAGCTTTTCCTGCGAAGCAAGAAACGGCTTTATTGCATTGCTCGGGCAACACCGTAACTGAATGATTCGTGAAGCCGATAAGCTGTTCAGATAAGCTACGAACGCTGGCTGATACGTCGTAACGAGGATGCCTCAAAAAAAAATTGTGGCAACAGGGATTTTAGTATTTGACTTTGAGCTCTTCATAGGTGTACGTTGCTCGGATCACCCTCAGACTATCGTTGGATCCAGATTTCGGGCCTGATTAGAGGTTCTTTCATGGTATTTGGGCTCAAATGGACCACGCTCGCACCACATGCAACAGCCTAAGGACCGTCATGGCGGTCCCTGGGATGATTTCTTCCTTGAATCGTTATCCCCCCAGTGCTATAATCACTTGTGTATGTTGAAAACAAATTTCCTATTCATTTCAACAAGAAGCGTTTGGGGCGGATGAAAAAGACTGCTTTTCTAATTGACACGAGTCGTGGGCCATTAGTAGATGAGCAAGCTTTAGCGCAAGCTCTGAATAGTGAGAGAATTGCTGGTGCTGGTCTGGATGTGCTGTCCGAGGAGCCGCCCGGTGAGAATACCCCGCTTTTGAAAACCAGGAATTGCTACATCACTCCGCACATTGCCTGGGCCACCCATGCAGCACGCCAAAGATTGCTCCAGGTGGTCGTCGATAATGTGGCCTCATTCCTTGCGGGCAAGCCACAGAACGTGGTCAATGGAGTCCCGGCGCGCCGGGAACAGCTTGACCGATGAATAAGACTGAACAGGAATGCAATTATGAGCATAACTGCTATAGCGGGGAGTTTTGGGTTAGTGAATTACGTAGTCCTGGGAGCCTATCTGACAGTATTGGTTGCTATGGGTTTCTACTTTGCCAAGCGGGGAAGATCAACCGATGATTTCTTTTTGGCCGGCAGGCGAATTCCCTGGTGGGCGGCGGGCTTGAGTATTTTTGGCACTCAATTAAGCGCGATTACTTTCTTAGCCATGCCCGCAAGAGCTTATGCTACCGATTGGACACTGCTGATATTGAATATAGGAATATTTGCTATAGCCCCTTTCGTTATTTACTTATATCTTCCCTTCTTCCGGCGGCTCAACATCACAACTGCTTACGAGTATCTGGAGAAGCGCTTTAACGTAAGCATTCGACTGTTCGGCAGCCTATCGTTTGTAACATTTCAATTAGGTCGAATGGGAATCGTTGTCCTGCTCCCAGCCTTAGCCTTGTCAGCCGTAACAGGTTTGAATGTCTATTTATGCATTGCCTTGATGGGTATTTTGAGCACGGTCTATACTGTCCTCGGTGGTATTGAAGCCGTAATATGGACGGACGTCCTGCAGGCAGTTATTCTGATAGGTGGAGCATTTGTCGCATTGGGGATTATCGTAGGGGATTTGGAAGGAGGTTTTAGCGAACTTGTCTCTGTTGCCATCGAGAACCGAAAGTTCAATCTTGTGCATCTAAATTGGGACTGGACTTCAGATGCCCTAATCGTAGTTATACTTGGAGCCGTCTTTACGAATTCCCTTGTACCATACACGACCGACCAGGCGGTCATCCAGCGTTACCTGACTACGCCCGATGAGAGGCAGGCAGCCAAGGCCATCTGGCTTAATGGCTTCTTGGCCATCTTCGCAGGTGTGCTGTTCTTGTTAGTTGGCACGGGACTATTTGTCTTCTACAAAGCCAACCCGCAGCGTTTAGTTCCTCTCGAAAAGACCGACCAGATCTTTGCCTTGTTTATCTCTCGGCAGATGCCACCTGGTTTGGCCGGGCTTGTTATTGCTGGTGTATTCGCAGCCGCCATGTCCTCGCTCGATAGCAGCATGCACTCGATTTCAACTGCAGTAACGACAGACTTTGTTCGACGATTTATCCCGCACCTCTCTGAAAGTAAATATCTTCTCTTTGCAAGATGTTTGACTATAGCTGTGGGCATATCCGGCACAGCAACCGCTATGTTGTTAGCCAGTATTGAAATCAAGTACCTCTGGGACTTTTTTCTTGGCATCATGGGACTGCTGGGAGGGACCCTCGCCGGCTTGTTTATGCTCGGTATCTTCACGCGAAGGGTTGGTGCCGCTCATGCGTGGATTGGGGCTGTTGCGAGTATAGGCATGTTGTTGTATGTGAAATTAGCAACAGACCTTAATAGTCTGTTATACGGTGCTATCGGCGTGCTCACTTGTTTCAGTGTTGCATATCTTTCCAGCATGATAATACCAACAAAAGTAGAACGCCTAACCGGTTTAAATATCTATAACATCCCTAAACCGACACACTAACTTCCAAACCTTGCTTCTGTGTTCTTATCGAACTTATCACATGCTGTGTCAATAGCCCGAAGTGTTTCCTCTGCTGTCTGCCCGGAGACGTTACGAGCGGCTGCAATCATTGTCTGGCATTCATTAGAATCCATAAATCGAGCTGCCTGGAGCAATTGAGCCTGGTCCTGGCTCGGAATAACAAGAAATCCATGCTTGTCTGCATGAATTAGTTGGCCTGGCTTAACGGTTCGTCCGAACACTTCTACTTCACAATCCCAACGAACAGGATGGCTGTATGCGTGTCCGACACACAGACGCTTTGCAATTGCTTTGAACCCCACATTACGCATTTCATCCAAATCCCTGATCGCACCATCGATGATTGTCCCCACACACCCCAGGGCCTTATGAATGCTGCTGTTTACTTCACCCCAGAAGGCACCGAATGTTTTTGGCTTGTCTAAGTCCTGGACCACAACGATTTTTGGACCGGGTATCGATGCCACATACCGCCGATACTCGCTCCAGGCCTTCGGGTTTTGTCGAGGATGCTTCTTATTGCTCGGTTCAAAGACCACTGTTACCGCATATCCCACCATAGGCCCCATTTCCGGCATGAAATCCCGGCATTCTTCCGGATTGAAGGCGTCTTTACCGGCATCCTCGAC
>JABUBP010000310.1_pt1 | contig 13054 bp, 13 predicted proteins | sample 7240331 | NCBI WGS metagenome assembly JABUBP01 (sample SAMN07256347, study PRJNA390944) | subsurface metagenome | isolation source: Methane hydrate marine sediment | place: Pacific Ocean: Eastern North Pacific, ODP site 1244 | collected 2002 | reverse complement strand
GAAACGGTTGGGCAGCATGACGATGCCGAAGGTCATCATCTCGGCAAGCGGAATGGCGACCGGGGGCCGTGTGCTGCATCATTTGAAACGCTTTGCCTCCGATCCGAAAAACACGGTGCTCTTTGCTGGCTATCAGGCGCGGGGGACCCGCGGTGCGGCAATGATGGCGGGTGCAAGGACCGTCAGGATTCACGGCGAGGACATTGCCGTCGCAGCCGAGGTCAAGAACATCAGCGCGCTCTCAGCCCACGCCGATAGCGACGAAATCGTAGCCTGGCTCAAAACCGATGGATCGGCCCCCGCCATGACTTTCATCACCCATGGAGAACCCGCCGCCTCGCACGCGCTGCGAGGACGAATCGAAAACGAGCTCGGCTGGCGCGCCAGCGTTCCGAGCCAAAGAGACGTTGCAGTCCTTTCTGTAGGTGAGACCGTGGACGATCAACAAACGGCACCGCGCGCTTCAGGTCACTTGACCTAGCACAATCGGCGCCGCTGCGGATCGATGCCAAGATCCTGCGTCCCGGACCCGTTCCAACCACGCGAGGGAGAACGGGATGATGGGGACGTCTTATCGGCGGAGGCCATGACGACCGGCCGCGGCCCTGACGAAGGCCGGAGGCAGTCGGCCGGAAACGGAATCCATTGGTGCTCAACCTCTCCGTTCTGGACCCGTATCGGCACTCGTCCACGGCTCGGCGCTGCTCGCGCATCTTCGAGAAGATGGAGGCGTTCTCCGCAACTTCCATCACCAGCTCCGTCGAAAGAAGGCTCGTAATCGCTCGGTCGGCGTGTTGCTCCGACCTCTCCGATGATCACGGCTGAATATCGTATCTCTTGCGCGAGATTTGGCGGTGCCTTTTCGCATCGCGCCCGCCCTCCGCCGGCCAACTTACGGTGGGCGCGACATTTCGCACTGGATGGGATATATAGCGAGCAAAGAAATCGGTTTTCGTCACAACCACTAGGTAGCAATCCGATGGCGAAATTTCTTGCCGGCGTAGCGGTCACTGCGCTCGTTCTTGCGGGTACGGCAATCGCGCTGATTTTCAGCGGGATCTACAACGTTGCTGCGGTGCAAAGTCTACATCCGGGATTGGCCTGGATTCTGCGTACGACGATGGAGAACTCCGTGCATCGGCAGGCAACCAGCATCGTGCCGCCGCAGGATTTCGCTACTCGTGCGGCCGAGGGTTTTCAGGATTTCGACGACATGTGCGTCCAATGCCACGGGGCTCCGGGCCGCGAGCGCAGTGAAATCGGCGAAGGACTGGCTCCGCAACCGCCGAATCTGCAGAATGCCGCACAAGCCTGGACGCCCTCTGAAGTCTTCTGGATTGTGAAGAACGGCGTGCACATGACGGGGATGCCGGCTTTCGGGCCGACCCACGATGATCAAAGACTATGGGCGATCGTTGCCTTTGTGAAAAGCCTGCCCGGAATGACCGCGGAGCGCTACAACCAACTGGGTGGACGGTTTCCGCCTGGCGGGCAGCGGGGTCCGAGCGGGCATCCAGGCCACGATCACCAATGACCTCGGGCATGACGGTCAGTGGGCCGCAGATATTATCGCGCTGACCGATGTTCTCTGGATCGAACGAGACGGGGAAGTCGCGGCCGCTTTTGAAGTCGAACATACAACCAGTATCTGCTCGGGGATCGTGCGCATGTTCGATCTGGCACTGGGGGATCGACGGGCCACGGCGGACAATTTCTTTTTTGTGGACCCCGATGATCGAGAAGCGGAAGTCAGGTCCCAGTTCGGTCGACCAGCCTTCTCCAGGGTCTCCGAACTCAACCTCAGGTCGCATACAGCGAACTCAGGAGCCATCAGGAATCGATCGCCCGCTTCGGTGAGGGCCTCAAGGGCATATTGGCGATAACGAGCCCCATTCTCTCTCCCGACCGGGAGCCGACGGTTACAGAATGCGAGAAGTTTGGCGAGGAAGTTTGAGCTAGATCAAGGATCGTTCGGGCAATCTGTGCAGTCTATCAAAGAGTTACGGTCAAGGTCTTGACGGGCTCGCCCGCGCATCCGATATGAGCGGGAAGGTGATAGAAGGCGATGTATTTCATCCGACCGATATTGGCAATCATGATCTCTCTGTCGGTGGCGTTGCTGCCGATGGCGGGATTGGCTGCGGTCGTCGTCAGCCCGGCGGCCCAAGATGTGGCTGCGGTCGCATCACCGAAAATGGCAATGCCGTCCCATATGGCGGCTGCGACGGATGACTGTTGCTCTGATGAGGCGAATACCAAGTCCTGCGATCAATGCCCGATCGCCTCTTGCGCAGCTCAGCCGATGAGTAGCGCTCCCGCTGCCGGCTTTCCCTTGTATGTCGTTGTGGCGGCAAGTCTGCTTCCAATCCCTGCGGACCAGGTTGTCTCGCTCAGCAGGGGCAGCCCGCCGTTCCGACCTCCCCGAGTCTGACGTCTCTCTGAACGCCTGGGCGCGAGCATTTTGCTTGCGCACGACGACGCCTGCCACTTGCCTTCGTTCGCGAAGCCGTGGCCGAGACCAGACCGATGAGGAGAATATCCATGCTTTCGAGGTTTACGCGCCACGCGGCGCTTGCCGTGACGATGGGGGCTGCCGGTTCGAACGCCTTCGCCGCCGCCAGTGATTATGCTTTCGAAGCAGTTGAGGCCGAGTTGAAAAAGGGCGACGACGTCACCGTGGCTGTCCACTTGACCAACAAGCTAACCGGAAAGCCGGTCACGGACGCGGTGATCTTCCGAAGCCGGGTCGATATGGCGCCGGACGGGATGGCCGAGATGGAATCTCAGGTCACCCCGCTGCCGGCACAGGAGCCCGGCGTCTATGCCTTCAAGACCGATCTGCCAATGGCCGGCCGCTATCAATTGAGCGTGGCCGCAAAGGTGCAAGGTGAAGCGGAAACCGTGATCGGTAGGATCGTGATCACAGCCAGCAAATAAGTCCTTGCCGGCCCTCCGAATTCATTCCGCATCCCTTGACCCAGCTCAAGACACTTCGTGCGCCAGCCATCATGGTGTTACAATGAAAAAATACGCAATTCCTGCAAAGCTTGCCCTGATCGTTGGGCTAGGTGCGGCCAGCTACTGGTCGGCGCAGCAGCTACCCCCCTTGGCAGATGTCTTGCGTGCCGTGCCCCGCGCTGCCGCTGCCGAACGGCACACGATCTACTACCGTGAGCCCAGCGGCGCGCCGCTATGGTCCGCAACTCCTAAGAAGGATCCGAAGGGTAGGGATTACCTGCCGGTTCATGACGACGAGGAGCCGTCATTCGACCCGCCGCAACGCAAGCCACAGCCTGCGCAAGGGCCGCGCAAGATCCTCTACTACCGCAATCCGATGGGGCTGCCGGACACCTCGCCCGTGCCGAAGAAGGACGGCATGGGGATGGACTATATCCCCGTCTACGAGGGTGAAGATACTGATGACGGAAATATCGTCAAAGTCAGCCTGGACCGGGTGCAGCGCAGCGGCGTACGCAGCGAGCCCGCTGAAAGCCGCGTCTTGGTGCAGTCCGTGCGCGCGGTCGGTACGGTCGCAATCGACGAAAGCAAGCTGACCATCGTTACGCTCCGTACCGATGGCTACATCGAGGATCTCTTCGTCAACACCACGGGGCAGACGGTCCGTGCCGGTGAGCCGCTATTCCGCGTCTATAGCTCGCAGATCCAGCAGGCGCAGGTTGATCTCAACGTCGCAGTGAGCGCCATCCGAGGCATGTCAGGCGCCGATGCCGAACGGGGTCTTTTTGGCGCCATGCAAAGGCTGCGCAACCTTGCGGTCCCGGAGGAGCGCATCAACGAGGTGCGCCGTACGGGTACCAATCCACGGACGATCGATTGGCCCTCACCTGCGGGCGGCGTCGTTCTCAGTAAGCGCGTCATCAACGGCCAGCGGGTGCAAGCGGGCGACGAGCTCTATCGCATCGCCGATCTCTCCACGGTGTGGGTGATCGCGGATGTTGCGGAGGCCGATCTGGCGGCGATCCAACTGGGCACGATGGCCAAAGTGACGTTCCGCGCCTATCCGACGCAGCCAGTCGAGGGCAAGGTCGCCCTGATCTATCCGGAAGTCAAAACCGAGACCCGCACGGCGCGCGTGCGCATCGAAGTTCCCAACCCGGATGGGCGGCTGAAGGCCGACATGTACGCCGACGTCCTGTTCCAGCCCGGAATCAATGGCGCTCCGGTTGTCGCCGTTCCCAACAGCGCGGTGATTGACAGCGGCACCGAGCAGATCGTGCTGGTGGTCAAAGGCGAGGGCCGGTTCGAACCTCGCCGTGTCGCGCTGGGGCGGCGAGGTGAAGGGTATCGTGAAGTGCTGGAGGGCCTGCGCGCTGGCGAGGACGTCGTGACCACAGCGACCTTCCTGATCGATTCAGAGAGCAATCTGAAGGCGGCCTTGAAGACCTTCACTCAGCAGGAGGCGTCGCGATGATCGCCGCTCTGATCCGCTGGTCGTCCCGCAACATCTTTCTGGTCGGGCTCACCACAGTGTTTATCACGCTGGCGGGCATCTACGCGGTCTACCGCGTGCCGCTGGACGCGATTCCCGACCTCTCTGACGTGCAGGTCATCGTCTATACGGAATATCCGGGTCAAGCGCCGCAGGTGGTGGAAGATCAGGTCACCTATCCCTTGACCACCTCGATGCTCAGCGTGCCCAAATCGAAGATCGTGCGTGGATTCTCGTTCTTCGGCGTGTCCTTCGTCTACGTCATCTTCGAAGACGGCACAGATCTCTACTGGGCGCGCTCGCGCGTGCTGGAATATCTCAACTCGGCCGCCAGGAAGCTTCCCGCCGGCGTATCGCCCACGCTGGGCCCTGACGCGACCGGCGTCGGCTGGGTGTACCAGTACGTCGTTCGGGGCGCCCAGAAGAGCCTCGCCGAGCTGCGCACGCTGCAGGACTGGTACATCCGCTACGGCGTCATCAAGGCAGAGGGTGTATCCGAAGTCGCGAGCGTCGGCGGTTTCGTCAAGCAATACAGCGTCGTGATCGATCCGAGGCGCCTGCAATCGCTTGGGATTTCGCTATCAGGCATTCGGGACGCCCTGCGAGCGAGCAATCTCGACGTCGGTGGCCGCACGGTCGAGCTGTCGGAAACCGAATATTCCGTACGTGGACGCGGCTACATCAAGAGTCTGTCCGATCTCGAACAAGTGGTCGTCAAGAGCAACCGGGGCGTGCCGGTGCTGCTGCGCGACGTTGCGCGGGTCGAGCTGACACCGGACGAGCGTCGCGGCATCACCGAGGTCGACGGCGAGGGTGAGGCGGTCACCGGCATCGCCCTGCAGCGGTTCGGCGGCAACGCGCTCACGGTGATTCAGAACGTCAAGGACCGCCTCGCCGAGATGGCGCCGAGCCTGCCAAAGGGCGTCAGCATCGACGCCGTTTATGACCGTTCCGAGCTGATCGATCGAGCCATCGAGACGCTCAAGCGGACGCTGGTGGAAGAGAGCATCATCGTTGCGCTGGTCTGCGTCGTCTTCTTGCTGCATGCGCGAAGCGCGCTGGTCGCCATCATCACGTTGCCGATTGGGGTGCTGATCTCCTACGTCTTCATGTACCTGCTAGGGCTGAGCTCCAACATCATGAGTCTCGGTGGAATCGCAATTGCAATCGGCGCCATGGTCGATGCGGCCATCGTGATGATCGAGAACGCCCATAAGCATCTGGAGCACGCGCCCAAGGACAAGCCCCGCGGCGAAGTGCTGATTGAAGCTGCGATCGAGGTCGGCCCGGCCTTATTCTTCAGCCTTCTGGTCATCACGGTCTCCTTCCTGCCGATCTTCGCGCTCGAGGCTCAGGAAGGACGGATGTTCAAGCCGCTCGCCTTCACCAAGACCTTCGCCATGGCAGCTGCGGCGTTGCTCTCAGTGACGCTCGTCCCGGCGCTGATGTTTCTGTTTGTACGCGGAAAGATCATGCCCGAGAGCCGCAATCCCGTGAACCGGTTCCTGATCTGGATCTATCGGCCAGTGATTCACACTGTGTTGCGTTTCAAGGTGTTGACGATCCTGATCGCGCTTGTCGTTCTTGGCGGCAGCCTGTGGCCTGCCCTGCAGCTGGGGACCGAGTTCATGCCGACGCTGAACGAGGGCACGCTGCTCTATATGCCGACCACGCCGCCGGGCCTGTCGGTCACCAAGGCTGCCGAGCTGCTGCAGACGCAGAACAAGATCATCAAATCATTCCCGGAGGTGTCATCGGTTTGGGGCAAGGCGGGTCGCGCCTCGACCGCGACCGATCCGGCGCCAACCGAGATGTTCGAAACCGTGATCAACCTCAAGCCGGAGAATGAATGGCGTTCCGGCATGACGATGGAGAAATTGATCGCCGAGATGGACAAGGCCTTACAATTCCCGGGGGTGTCCAATGCCTGGACGATGCCGATCAAGGCGCGCATCGACATGCTTTCGACTGGCATCCGCACGCCAATCGGCATTAAGGTCTACGGAACGGATCTTGCCGAGATCGAGAAGCTGGCGCGGCAGATCGAGGCGGTGGTGCGCGAGGTGCCAGGAACGACCAGTGCCTTCGCCGAGCGGGTGATGGGGGGCTACTACCTCAACGTCGATCCTGATCGCGGTCAACTGGCGCGCTACGGGCTGACCATCGGCGACGTGCAGAGCATGATCTCGATGGCGCTTGGCGCCGAGGCGGTAACGACAACCGTCGAAGGTCGGGAGCGCTACACGGTCAGCATGCGCTACCCGCGGGATTACCGCAGCGACCCGCAAGCTATCGCGACCCAGTTGCTAATCCCAATAGCCGACGGCGGCACTGTTCCGCTGGGGCAAGTCGCCAAGGTGGGTCTTGCCCGCGGACCGGCCACGATCAGGACCGAGAATTCCCAGCTCGCCGTCTACATTTACGTCGATCAGCGCGGTCGCGATCTCGGCGGCTATGTCGCCGACGCCCAGCAGGCGGTTGCTGCCGCGGTCAAATTCCCGCCGGGCTACTATGTAAGCTGGAGCGGACAGTTCGAATATCTCGAGCGCGCCAAGGCGCGGCTCAAGATCGTTGTCCCGATCACGATTCTCATCATCTTCCTGCTGCTCTACCTGAACTTCCGTCGGGTCACCGAGACGCTAATCGTTATGCTGTCGGTGCCGTTCGCATTGGTCGGTGGGTTGTGGTTGATGTGGTGGCTCAACTTCAACCTGTCGGTCGCAGTGGTGGTCGGCTTCATCGCGCTGGCAGGGGTCGCGGCCGAAACCGGCGTGGTCATGTTGATCTATCTCGATCACGCACTGTCAGAGCTTAAGGTACGGCGCGCGGCTGAGGGCAGGCCATTCACGCTTGAGGATCTCTACGCCGCCATCATGACGGGCGCAGTCGAGCGCGTACGCCCGAAAATGATGACGGTGGCCGCGATCATGGCCGGGCTGCTGCCGATCATGTGGAGCCATGGCACCGGCGCTGAGGTGATGCAGCGCATCGCGGTGCCTATGATCGGCGGGATGGTTTCCTCGACCTTGCTGACCTTGATCGTCATCCCCGCAATTTACGCGTTGATCGAGGGGCTGCGCCTACCGCCAAGCAAAGGAATTGAGATATCCCCTCTACCTTTAGAATCGAAGGGGAAACGTGTAAGCACGCTCGAGCCTGCTGAATGAGGTGAGCTCTGATCCGGATGCTCCTCTCAATGACGTAAACAGTGAGATTGGGGCGAATAGGACAATGGAGAACGACCATGCTTAGGAAAATCGGCCTAGCCGTTTCGGTGATAGTGTTGTTGCCGACAATGTCCACAACGGCGCAGGCATACTCGACGATCGCCAGGAATTACGCACCGAGGCCGACCTCTCGCCCTAATTATCAGGTGCTCCCACCGCGTGAGCCGCGGTCGGCGTTCGGATTCGCAGCGCCGCGCTTCGAGATCGAGGTGGACGTTGGTCGGCGTAGCTTGGCCCACAGTACCATGGCGGTCCGAAATCGCCGTGGTGAAAGAGGCCGTGCAGCGGAGCGATCGTCATCAAGCCTGGTCGATGCCCGCTTCACAGGAGCCGAATGGCTCCTTCGGACGCTGAGCATTGCAGATCGATCCCGGTACGGTACAAGCGGATTGCGATCTGTAAGCAACTGAGATTGATTCGCTAGTGCCACACCATTATTGCCTAGCTGCGGTGACGTGAATGCACGAGGCCCCACCCTTTTCATCCGCCAGCCCGCAAAAGCGGCATTCGCGGGTCAGCGCCGTCTTTGTAACGACGCAACGCGATCTGCGGCTCGACCTGTTCCGCGGCTTTGCCAACTGGGCTATCTTTCTCGGCCATATTCCGAATACCGCGCTTGCCTGGTTCACCACACGCAACTACGGCTTCAGCGACGGCGCCGATCTCTTCGTTTTCATATCCGGCTACACCGCAACGCTCGTGCGAGGACGTATGATGATCGAACGGGGATTTCTCATCGGCGCAACAAGGCTGATGAGACGGGTCTGGCAGCTCTACGTCGCGCACTTGTTGATCTTTCTGGTGTATACAGTTGCCGTGCATTACCTCGCGCATAACTTCGACGTCCCTCACCTGATGGACCAATTCAACGTCCGGTGGCTGATGGACCGTCCTGTTGAGACCCTCGCTCAGGGCCTCATTCTCAGGTTCAAGCCGCTAAATTTGGACGTCCTGCCTCTCTACATCGTCCTTATGGTGAGTTTCCCGCCCATTCTATGGCTCATGCTTCGATATCGGAACGGCGTGATGATCGGCTCTTTGCTGCTCTACCTCACCGCGCGGCTTTTTGACTGGAACTTTTCCTCCTATCCGGAAGGTCTGTGGTATTTCAATCCGCTTGCCTGGCAATTGATCTTCGTCTTCGGCGGGTGGCTCGCTGTAGGCGGCGCGGGGACGGTGCAATTTCTGATCAGATCGCGAGTCGCGCTTGCTATGAGCTTGTTCTTTCTGGTCTTCGGTCTCTTGATGACGTTGGCTCAACCGATCCCGGCTCTGCGCGATCTCTTCCCGGCCGCCTTATACGAATTCTTCACTCCGAACGATAAGACGAACCTGGCGTTTTACCGTATCTTGCACCTCGCAAGTTTGGCGCTGGTGGTTGTTCGTTTCTTGCCCGCAAACGCGCGGATACTCAGTTCGCCCTTGCTTCGGCCATTGATCAAATGCGGACAACAGTCCCTTGAAGTGTTCTGCGTCGGGGTGTTTCTCTCGTTCCTGGCTCACGTCGCGCTCGAAATGACTTCTGACGGGTTGATCGCCCAGCTCATTGTCGGCGCAACGGGCCTTTGGATCTTGACCACGATTGCCTACTACCGATCCTGGTCGAAGCGTGTCGACAAACCGGTTCGAGATGAGGGAGGCCATCACGTGCACAAGGCGGGAATTTAGCTTCGCTGCTCAATGTGAGAGTGCGTCGGCATGCGAGGGGCGAACCGCTCTGATCATTATCATCCATCCGACGAAAGGCAAAGGATCTGATGTCCGAGCGAAATCAGCTGAAGAGATTGTGCTTCGGAATCGTAGGTGCGGTCTCGATAGGGATGTTCGCATTTCCGAACGCGAGCGCGACTGAATCATCGAGAATCGGCAAGCTTGTCACTCCGCCTGAGCCGATCTCGTGGCTCGACCAAGACTTCTTCGATTCAGGAACTCTTAATGGCCGCTCCAACGATGCACTGACGATAGCCCAGTTATCCGGCAGTCACTCCGAGCATCATCCAGACAGTGCGCCCAAGGCGACAGCTCCGGCGGCGAATGCTCCCTCGGCATCCGGGTCTCAGTCTGGGAACCCTTCGCCGATGGGCGCAGCCCCCCAATCCTCGACGCCCCCGATGGCGCCGCCGGGTACCGCGGGCGCCGGCATGATGGGAGGCATGGGTGAGATGGGCAAGATGATGGAGCAGCCCCGCAAGGAATTCTACCCATCGTTGATGGCACTTCCGTCTCTGACCTCGGAACAACGCAGGGAAATCGAAACTCAGGCCCGTGCTCGCCTCGGTACCGGGATCGAAGAATTTACGACGGCAGAGAACGCACTGCGCCATGCGCAAGCTGCAACAGACATAGCCGGCATGGAGCAGGCCATCTTGCGCCTGCGCGCCGGTCTGGATCAGGTGCAAGGCGCCGTCGTCACGTTGCGATCTCTAGCCGACGGACAACCGCCGCCGCAGATCGCGCTTGATTGGTTCAAGAACCAAATGAGCCTACCGACTGATACGCCGGTCCTGGGCCCAAGCGGGCTTCTTGGAATATCGTGGTTTCACCTGACGACGATGGCTCTGGTAACGGCATTCGCCGCCATCATGCTGATCCTTTACCTCGCGCGAATGCGGCGCGCGAAAGCCCTTGTCTATCGACTAACGACGGTGCCATCGACGCCTGCTGTCGCTCCGCCCCAGCCGGCGCCGGCCGCTCCAATGGCGCCGCCACCCAGCGCGCCGCGTACCTCGAGTAGTCCGGTTCGGGCGAATTCGACGAGTGCAGCATTGCAAGCAGGGACGCCTGAGCCGGCTCAGGTTGGGCCCTGGAAAGGCAAGCTGCGAGTCGCCGCAATCTTTGATGAGACGCCGAACGTGAAAACCTTCCGGTTGATGGATCCAGACGGCGGTTCGATTCCGTTCAGGTTTCTGCCTGGCCAGTTCCTGACCTATTCAGCCGAGATCGACGGAAAACTGGTCAGGCGCTCTTATACCATTGCCTCCTCAGCAGCCCAGACAGCGTATGTCGAGACCACCATCAAGCGCGAGGAGAACGGAATCTTTTCCGACTACATGCACAGGAAGATCGGAGAAGGCGATCTAATTGACGTGCTTGCGCCGTCCGGCAGGTTCACCTTCACCGGCAAGGAAGCTGATAGTGTCGTGCTGATCGGAGGTGGTGTCGGCATTACGCCGTTGATGGCGGCGATCCGCTATCTTGCCGATATTGCCTGGCCCGGAGAGATCTTTCTCGTCTACGGTTCTCAGTCCACCGAGAACTTCATTTTTCGGGACGAACTTGAACATCGTCAGCGCCGGATGGGAAATCTGCACGTTGCCGCCACGATGGCGCGGGCGGCTGGAACGTCCTGGATGGGGCCGGAGGGACCGATCACGAAATCCTTCCTGCTGCAGTCCGTGCCAAACCTCGCAAGCCGGCGTGTCCACCTGTGCGGTCCTCCAGGCATGATGGAGGCAATGAAGGGGCTCCTGGCTGAAATCGGAGTGTCCCCCGACCAGATCAAGACCGAAGCGTTTGGGCCCGCCAGAGGCGCGGTCCCGCCGCCTGGGGTCACCGTCGTGTCGCCGCTTCAATCTATAAACGGACAACCCGCCGCGAGTTCCCCGGGGTCCGATGCACTGCCGGGTACGCCGGCGATCGGACCGGCGACAGCCTCGATTCGTTTCGTTAGGTCGAACAAGGTGGCCCCCTTACCGCCGGACAAAACCGTGCTTGAGGTCGCCGAGTCGATTGGCGTTCCGATCGACTATTCCTGCCGCGCCGGAATTTGCGGCGTCTGCCAGACGAAGCTCCTGGAGGGAAGCGTCACCATGGAGGTCGAAGATGCCTTGACGGCCGAGGACAAGGCGCAGGGGTATATTCTCGCCTGTCAGGCCAAATCAATCGGCAACCTGGCGATCGAGGCCTGAGGATGAGCGAGCCGGAACGGTTGATCGTCGGCGTAGTCTTGACGGGGCTGGGGTTCCTGGTGCCGGCCTTCATCCTTCACGCCTCACCGCGCTTGGCCGACCACCCGGCCGGTTTCGTACTCGAAGTTTCTACAGCGACCCTCATACTGTCGCGGTTGATAGACCCACTGGCAAAATGCGGTACATCGCGCCCCTCGCGGACTGGGCGATTGATCCCCATGCGCTCGCTCCTCACGTTTCATGTCTATGCCGCTCAGCTAGCGACGTTGCGATCAGCATACGGCCGCCAGGCTACGGCTCTCGCGACAAGAGACACTTCGCCAGATGGACGACCAACCGTTTCGGCGCTGCCGAGCCTGCGGGTGCTCAAACTGGCCGACGGCATTGCGGATCTGGGATATGCGGTCGCCTCCCGAGAGCCGGCGAAAAACATATTCTTGTCCTGGATCGGCGCGCATGTCGCTGCTGCGATCACGTTGTACTTTTTGCTGGCGCTGCACGTCGCAACTGAAAACCGCAAAGAAATGCGGTGGCTATCGTGAACTGGCGCGGCATTTTTTACACGGCGCTCATTACGGCGGGTCTGATCGTCGGCACGGTCGCGATTGTCGGTCTCTATCGCACGGGATCGTCGTCGGTACCGCGGCTCACGCAGTCGGTCCAGCCCGGTCCGCTCTCGGCGAAGCACGCTTTCCTGTCAGACAAGTGCGAGACGTGCCATACCCCGGCACGAGGCGTCAATTCAATCGCGTGCATTGGCTGCCATGGCACCGCCGCAGTCGATCTCGGGAAACAACCAACCGCATTCCATGCGACCATCCAGGATTGCCGCGGCTGCCACGTCGAGCACCTCGGCGCGGCCCGCCCGATCAAGATGGATCATGCAGTCCTTCTCAGGATCGGCACCCATCTCACGATCGGGCAAGAGGGACATCCGAATGTACCGAGCCAAATGGTGGATGATCTCAAGGGCTTTCTCGGATTGCCTGTTTCGCGATCGGCCGAAAAGGCGCAGCTTGACTGCGTCAGCTGCCACAGCAATCGCGATCCTCATCGCGAACTGTTCGGACGTAATTGTGCGAGCTGTCACGAAACGGACAGCTGGCGAATTGGAGGATTCCTGCATCCGTCGCCAGGTTCAAAGGATTGCGCGCAATGCCATCAAGCGCCGCCAAGCCACTATATGGGGCACTTTGTCATGATGGACCGGATGATCGCCCGTCAGGAGCACGCCCAAGTCAACCAATGCTACCTCTGTCACCGAACTGATTCGTTCAATGACATCAAGGGAGTTGGATGGTATAAGCATCATTGAAGCGATGCCGAGCATGTCAATCGGCGCTCAAATATGAAGCGCTCCTATGCCCTTTCGAGAGCAAAGGCATCAAAAGGAACGTCCGTCATACTGAATTCGGATCTGTTGATCTATCTTCGGCCGCCGACCTATTATTTTCGCTCTTCATCACCCT
>JABUBP010000309.1_pt1 | contig 13081 bp, 12 predicted proteins | sample 7240331 | NCBI WGS metagenome assembly JABUBP01 (sample SAMN07256347, study PRJNA390944) | subsurface metagenome | isolation source: Methane hydrate marine sediment | place: Pacific Ocean: Eastern North Pacific, ODP site 1244 | collected 2002 | reverse complement strand
AGGCCAGGCTGGACAGGGGCGAAGAAGCCCCGGATTGTGAGATATGTCGTGGCATATTGAAGCCGGATGCCGTTTTCTTTGGTGAGTCATTACCGGAGAAGGTGTTAAACGAGGCCATCTCACGTTCCAGCAGGTGTGACCTGTTTATCGTCATTGGTTCCACGCTGGTGGTTTATCCGGCGGCCTATGTGCCAACCTATGCCCTTGATTCTGGAGCCAAACTGGTTATTATAAACCTCAGCGCCACCCCTTTAGATGGGCAGGCTCAGGTTCTGGTCAGGGCTAAGGCCGGAGAGGTAATGCCTAGGGTGATACTGAAGGTAAGGGAGAAAATGGGCTGATTTTACTTTAAGCGCCGGGTTAAGCTAAAATAGCTCCTTGTTACTTGGTGGGCAAATTAATAGTGGGAAATTAAAAAATCAGGAGACGAGGGTGGACTTCTCATTGACCGAAGACCAGAAGATGCTCAGGAGCACGGTGCGCCATTTTGCCCGGAGGGAGCTTGAGCCGGCAGCCGCCAAAATAGATGAGACGGATGGGTTTCCTGCCGATTTGGTAAGGAAAATGGCCGATTTGGGTCTTATGGGACTGACCATACCCGAGGAATATGGCGGCAGCGGTAAGGGCAAGACCGAGTTTTGTATTGCTGTTGAGGAGCTATCTCGAGCTTCGGCATCAGTCTCGGCCATTTTTCGTGTCAGCCTGTCTCTGGCTATCCATCCTGTCGTCTTCTTTGGTACCCCTGAGCAAAAGCGCCGATTTCTTGTTCCCCATGCCAGTGGCGATAAGCTGGCCTGTTTTGCCCTGACTGAAGCCGGGGCCGGCAGTGACCCGGCGGCAATGGAAACCACCGCCCGACGTCACGGTGATGACTATGTCCTTAATGGTAGCAAGATTTTTATCAGCCTTGGTGCCGAGGCTGAGATAACGGTGGTATTTGCCACAATTTCTAGGTCACTGCGCCACAAGGGGATCACCGCCTTCATTGTGGAAAAGGGCACCCCGGGTTTTTCGGTGGGTAAGCATGAGAAAAAGCTGGGGCTGCATGGTGTCTCTTCAGTAGAGCTTATCTTTCAAGACTGCCTTGTGCCACGGGAGAACCGACTCGGGGATGAGGGCAAGGGACTTAAGATAGCCCTTGCAGCCCTTAATGCCAGCCGAACCACGGTGGGTGCTGAAGCGGTAGGTATCTCTCAGGCCGCCTTTGATACCGCCCTAAGCTATGCCAGGGAGCGCCAGCAGTTTGGCCAGCCGATAGCTAACTTTCAGGCCATCCAGTGGATGTTGGCCGATATGGCAACCCAGATTGAAGCCGCCCGGTTGCTTACCTATCGGGCAGCCTACCTTGAGGATAATGGGTTACCCTTTTTGAAAGAGGCGGCTATGGCCAAGCTGTTCGCCTCCGAGGTTTCCCGGATGGTAACCAATAATGCCCTTCAGATTCATGGTGGCTATGGCTACACTAAGGACTATCCTGTTGAGCGCTACCTCAGGGATGCCAAGATAACCGAGATATATGAAGGCACCTCGGAGATGATGCGCCTGACTATTGCCCGAAATCTAATCAAATGAGCCAGAGATAGAGGGGGAATGTAGATATGAGTGACCAGAGGACGACGAAGCAGATTCTTATGGAGAAGACGGAGCCTGGTGAGTCCATCCCTCTCTATAATCCAGAGGCCCTTAAGAAGATAGAAGAGGAGCTTAGCCGGTGGCAGAATACTGTACTCCGTGAGACTGACCGGCGGAACTGGCAGGTTACTCCTCATACTATCTTTGGCTCTGAGCTTCCCCGGGAGCTGCTTTACACCCCGCTTTCAAACCCCGATTTTGATTACCAAAAAGACCTGGGTTTTTCCGGGGAGGCGCCCTACACCAGGGGCATACACCCTAATATGTACCGTGGCCGGACATTTACCCTGCGCCAGCTATCAGGTGCCGGTTCCCCCGAGTATATCAACCAAAGACTTAAGATGCTGCTTAAGCACGGTGCCACCGGGATTAACCTGGCGCTTGATTTAGCCACCGTCCAGATGTTTGATTCTGATGAGCCGGAGGCTCTGGGGCAGGTGGGAACGGTGGGTGTGCCCGTTGATTGTGTTGAGGATATGGAAACCATCTTTAAAGATATTCCCATAGATAAGATAAGTGCTTCTATTGTCACCCATTATCCCAGGAATACAGCCATACTATTTCCCATGTACCTGGTCATGGCTGAGCACCGTGGTGTTTCCTGGGTTAGCCTGGTTGGCAGTGTCCAGAACGATTTTATCATGGAGAACCTGGTGCGCAGTGCCTGTGAATATATATCGCCTGCGGATGCCTTCAGGGTGCAGTGCGATAACATAGAGTTCATCAGAAAGCAAGTGCCAAAATGGAATTATGTCACCCTGAATGGTTATAACCTGCGCGAGTGGGGGACATCAGGCATTACCGAGATGGCGGTGGCGGTGGCTAATGCTATTGAAACCCTTAAGGAGATGACCAGGCGGGGTTACGATATTGACTGGGCAGCCGAGCGGCTGGCCTTCTTCTGGGCTCCAGCCAGCGACTTCTTTGAAGAGGTTGCCCGGCTGCGCGCCGTAAGGCGGCTCTGGTACCGCATAATGAAATACAGGTTTGGCGCCAAGAGCCCCAGGTCTATGTGGATGAGGTGCCATGTGCAGACTTCAGGCGGCTCTCTGACCAGAGAAGAGCCAATGAATAACGCTGTGCGGGCGGCTTATCACGCCCTAGCCGCTGTGCTCGGCGGCTGCCAGTCCCTTCATGTAGATGCCTATGATGAAGCCTATTCAGTGCCTTCCGAAGAGGCTTCCATACTGGCTCTAAGGACACAGCAGATTATTGAAGCCGAGACGCAGGTTACCCAGGTGGTCGACCCGCTGGGCGGCTCCTTCTATATAGAAAAGCTGACCGACCAGATAGAGGAGAAGATCCTTGATGAGGTGGATGACATAGAGCGGAGGGGCGGTATTGTTGAGGTTGTTGCCAGTGGCTGGCTGCATAGCCGAGTAGCCCGTCACATAGAGCGGGAGCAGAAAATGATCGCTAATGGTGATATAAAGGTGGTTGGGTGTAACTACTTCAGGGCTGCTGACCTGAAGATGCCTGATATCTATGTCCACCAATATGATGATAGTCTGGGTCAAAGGATACGGCAGAAGCTGGACAGGGTGAAAAAGCAGCGGGATAATCGGGCGGCAATGAAAAGTCTAGACGCCCTTAAGCAAGCCTGTAAGCGTGGCAGTAATGTTATGGCCGCCTGTGTTGACTGTGCCCGGGCTTATGTTACTGAAGGTGAAATGCGCCAGGCATTTGTAGCAGCCTTTGGCCTGTGGCAACCGCCCGTGTTTATATAAGAATATTGAGGTTACTGCATTATGACAGGTCAGGATAAAAAGATAAAAGTGCTGCTGGCCCGCTTTTCCTTAGAGACCCACTCAAGGGGTGTGATTACCGTGGCTGGTATGCTCAGGGATGCCGGTATGGAGGTCATCTTAGCGGGCAATGCCCGACCCCAAGAGATAATCAGGGTGGCTAAACAGGAAAAGGTTGACGTTGTTGGTATAAGTAGCTACTGTGGCGGTGAGCTAGCCCTGTGTGGTGAACTAATGCAAGCAGCCGAGAGAGAGGGGATAAAAGGGGGCACCGTATTTATACTTGGTGGGGTGTTCCCACCCAGCGATGCTCCCAGACTAAAGGAGCTCGGTTTTAGTGCCGCCTTCCCGCCATCTTCCACTAAGGAAGAAATTGTTGCCAGTATAAAGAGTGCCCTTGCCTTGAGCTGAGAGTTCGGCTTAACAGGGTGGCTGGTAAATGCGGCATTTGGCTTCGCCGGCAACCACCACTTCTCCATTTTGGTTGGTACAGGTGTTTTTCAGGGTTACTATGCCCCTGTCCCTGTTTATTTCCATCACCTCAGTGGAAGCGGTTATCGTGTCCCCGATTCTTACCGGCTTTAAAAACTTGGCTGAATGGGATAAAAAAATGGGTAAACCGGGCAGCTTAGCCATAGCCGCTGATAGCAGCCCCAGTGATATCACTCCGTGAGCAATCCGGCCGCCGAAAACGGTTTTCCGAGCATAGTCCTGGCTCATATGGACTGGATTAAAATCCCCGGAGATACTGGCAAACAGGCTGATATCGGCCTCGGTAATCGTTCTGCTATGGGTGGTCTTAGAACCAACCCTGAGTTCATCGAGAGCAGATTTGCCTTTATCCACCATAATCTACCTCCTCTGTAGCTGGAATTAGTCTCGGTTAGCGTTTAATCATCTCAAGGAAAGCCTGGAGCCTGGTATTTAGTTGTGCCGGGGCCACCCGGCTGTAGTCTTGCTCCAGGTATATGCTGGGCAGGCCGATGCTGTTTAGGTAATCCCTGACCTGTGGTACTTCGTAGCCATGAATGTCACAGTACCTCATTGACTGAAGGACTACCCCATTTACACGCCATTCTTTGATATAGTCTTTGAGGTAGCCAAACCTGCTCTCCAGGTCTTTTTGGTAATCCTGCCCAGCTCCTCTAAAGGTTCGTGGGCATTTGAGCGCCGCCAAGTAGCGATAGGCTAGTCCGTCTAGAGGGTCTGGGGTCACTTCCACATCCGGCCAATAGAACCGGCTGCCGATACAGGTATCATCCATTACTAGGTTGGCTGCAAGCTGTTCTATCATCTCAATAAGGATGGTATTGTCTATTATGCTGCCCCAGACAAGCAGCCTGGCCGGTTTCTTCTGTGGGCCATCATGGCGTCCCTTAACCTGGCTGATAACCTGCTGAAGAAGCTTATTGCCTTCTTCTATCGGTAGGCTCATCAGGGATACTATTACCTGGAGCGTTTCAGTCCCCGAGATAGGGGGAGGGTCAGCCTTTCTTAAGCCATACAGTTCCCGCACCAGGGCTCGCTGCCGGTTATGGCTTTTGATAGCCCCCTTGAGTCTTTCCCAAGTAAGCTCCTTTCCGGCAAAAGACTCCAGAGTCTTTTGAAAATCTTTTATTAGCTCCTTGTGCTGGTTTAGGGCTGCCTCGTTTACGGTGTGGGGGGTGTCTATAAAGTAAAAGAAGGACGGCTCTAGATAGATATGCCAGATGTGAGCCATCTTCTCAGCCACATCGCAGGTGTGGGCCATGACCACTCCATCCAAAAAGTCATACCTCTTTTTCAGTCCCAGGTCCAGGGCGCTGCGAAGAAAGGGGCAGACCACTGTCGGCAGGCAGGCGTTAGCACTGGTTATCGGTTCCTTTATATCGCCTAATATGCGGTAGGGTATTAGGTCAAGAGCGGTCATCATCTCCAGAACCGGGTAGGCGCAAAGATAGCCCAGAACTTTCTCCCCCTGTGCCTTAAGCTGCCTTACTCGCTGGCTCCGGTCCTGGTAGATCGCCCTGACCCTGGCTAAACCCTGGTTCTCGTCGCTTTCCACCATCATAGAGTCTCCATAGGTTGCTTCCTATTAATATCAAAGCCGGCCTCTTGCCTTATTTTCCGGTAGTGCTCCATTATCTCTTCAAATGCCTCTGCCTTGCTCAGGGCGCTAGCTGGGTTAAACAGGTTGAGGTCAACTATGTCACCCTCAATTATCAGTGAGGGGACTTTGAGCTTTTTCATCAGGCGGTCCCGAACCAGCATCAGGTGGTTGGTCGCTGTGCGGCAGGTAAGCAGGGGGTGCAGGACTACCCCGTCACACTGATAATCCCGGGCATACTCCAGGTAGGGATAGGCGAAATAACCCCACCGTTCCCCAGCTTTAGCCGCCTCGGCGTAATAACCGGTGAGCCACTGGTAGCTGTATCTGGCAATGCGTTCCAGGGGGTCGCCTATTTGGCTTAGATCTATCGGCTTGGGCGGGTGGTAGGCCCAGCTTTCAATGACGAAGTTCCAGCCCCTTGCCGCCAGCTGGTTGAAAAAGCCCAGGCTGTGCCACGGTGGCAGTTCAATAAAGGCCAGCCTGTACTTTTCGGGAGTGGCCAGTGCCCCAATCTTGTTGTCCACGCGGTGCTTTACCTCATAATACATCTTCCGGTAAAGACTAGTAGTCTCCTTGGGGTCGGCGGCCATATAGAGTGAGGCCGGCATACTGCTCCAGAAATCGCGGGCATGCATCGGGCACGGCCTTGTCTTGCGCAACTCATTGACTTCATGCCACAGCCGGTTCATCTTTATGGTGTTATCTACCACTTCATCCAGTTTTTCCCAGTCCATCTTCCTGCCCAGTAGGCGTTCCAGGAATTTCACAAACTCCTTCAGTTCATTAACTATGAACCTGATATTGCGCTCATAAGCGCCTGGCATCATGCTCTCTGCCACTCCAGGTTGGGGAAGTTCCAATATCCATAATGGAGCCTCAAGGTAGCGTCCCAGAGCCTGAAACCATTTGTAGCGTGCATCGCATAGGGCACCCGAGCCCAGCAGTAGCGTTGGTTTTGGCATTCCGCCCATCGGTGCCTCAGGTGGGATTTTCCCTAGTTCCATCATTCTGGCAGTGTAGCCGATGCAGTTCCGGGCGTAGCCGCACATGTGGCTGGGGAAGCCATCGGCATCGGCCCGTGCCAGGTAAGATGGGGCGGCACCAAAGGCGGCACAGACGGCACCATAGTCTTCAGGGTAAACAGTAGCTACCTCCATCGCCCTGAGGATGGGGTCGCCCTGCCACCAGTTGACCATGCACCAGGCAACCGGTTTACCCTCTTCCCTGGCGGCAACGCCTCTCTGGTACATACCGTCTATCAAAGCCCGCAGGGGATACATCGTCTTGAGACGGTTTATCGGCCTGTTTTTTTCAGCGGTCATAGCTCATTCGCCCTTGGCTGGCGTCGTCTCTAGAATAAAGAGCGGGCTGGCGCCTTCACCGGCTGAGTACTTGTCTCCAGGGAACACACGGTGGCTCATAGTCACCCTTTTGCCCACTATTTCCATGGTTGCCTTGTCCGGGTCAATACCGGCTAGGTTACCCATGAGCCAGGGGCCTTCATCAAGTTCAACCAGAACTATGATATAGGGGAGTTCATCCTGGCGCCCTTCAGCGGCGACAAAAACGGTGGTAAAGGTCTGGATGGTGCCTCTGCCACTCAATGGGACAATATCAAACTCCGGGCTTTGGCACCTTCGGCAAACCATCCTTGGTGGCACGGTAACAGTCTGGCACTTGAGGCACCTTAAGCCCAGCAGTCTATCTTCCTTGAGGGCTTCGCTATATTCGTTAAAAGTGAGTTTGTGGTTCATGCTAACCCTACCAGCCCCGCTTTAGAATCAGATTGCAGACAGTGCCGCCATCACCCCCCAGCGTGTCAGTCATGCCTATTCTAGCCCCTGCCACCTGCCTCTCCGGCTCCACTTCACCCCTGAACTGCTTAACTATCTCGTATGCCTGAGCAGCACCGGTGGCACCTATGGGGTGGCCCTTGGACTTTAGCCCCCCGGAAGGGTTGATGGCTATCTTGCCGCCAATATCAGCTTCACCCTTCTGCCAGGCCTCGCCTGCCTTGCCGTAAGGAAAGAAGCCCAGCCCCTCGGCGGCAATTAAGCTGGCGATGCTGAAGCAATCATGGAGTTCGCAGACATCTATATCACCAGGCGTGAGCCCGGACATATCATATGCCTGCCTGGCGGAGACCTCTCTGGCCCTTAGCCGGGGCAGGTAGTCCTGCTGGCTGAATAGGGGGCCGGAAGAAGCCTGTCCAACACCCACGATATAGACCGGCTTATCTGTCAGTTTCCTGGCTTTTTCCTCGGAAGTGATGACGATAGCGGCGGCACCATCAGAGAAGGGGCAGCAGTCATGTAGCTGGAGTGGCGTAGCCACCATAAAGGAACTCAGCACCATCTCTACAGTTACTTCTTTTCTTAGATGTGCCTGGGGGTTAAACATGCCGTGTCGGTAGGACTGGACTGATACGGCTGCCATCTGTTCTTTAAGCTGGGGCAGGGGTATGCTGTACCTCTTAGAGTAGAGGTGGGCTAGCAGGGCAAAGACCGCCGGAAAGGTGATGCCGCACGGGTATTCATAGCGGCTGTCGCTGAACATGGCAAAGGTTCGCGTCGCCAGCGGCGTGCCCATGGTGGCCGCTCTCTCCGTTCCGCCGGCCAGGACAGTGTCGTAGAAACCAGAGGCAACCCACATAAAGGCATCTCGGAGTGCCATGCTGGCAGAGGCGCAGGCGCCATCATACTTGTTGGCTGGGATATTATCGGCACCAATACTGGAAGCGCTAAAGGCCTGAACCATGCCCTGCCCCTCGGAGAAGTCCCCCAGCACATTACCCAGAAAAAGGGCCTGGATATCCCTTGGCTTCAGGTTTGATTCGGTAATGGCATCCAGGGCGGCTTCAGAAAAGAGCTCAACGCCGGTCTTCTCCTGAGCACCGCTGAACTTTGTCTGTCCCACGCCAACTATAGCCACCTGTCTCATACTTTTACCTCCCGGTTGACTTTGGCTACTTCGGCTACCAGTTCAGCAACATCCATGACTTTAAGCGAGTCTTGGCTAGCCTTGGCCTTTATTGCATCATCAAGCATCTGCAGGCAGAATGGGCAGGCAGTAGCTACAATCTGGGCTTTGGTCTTAGCTGCCTGCTCAATGCGCATCTCGCTGATTCTGCGGCCGATGCTTTCTTCCAGCCACATACGACCGCCACCGCCGCCGCAGCAGAAACTTCTTCTTCGGTTGTCTTTCATCTCCATCAGTTTGGCATCGGCTATATTATTCAAAATATACCTCGGTGGCTGGTAAATATCATTATACCTCCCCAGGTAGCAGGGGTCATGGTAGGTAATTACTCCACCCGCGGCCTTGGTAATTTTAAGCTTGCCTGCCTTGAGCAGGCTGGCAATAAGTTCGGTATGATGAATAACCTCAAACTCTCCGCCAAACCTGGGATATTCATTCTTGATGCTGTTATAGCCATGGGGACAGGTGGTGACTATCTTCTTCACATTATAGCCATTAAGTATTTTTATGTTCTTCTCCGCCTGGCGCTGGAACAGGTATTCGTTGCCCAGGCGACGGGCGGGTTCACCACAGCAGCTCTCCTCGGTACCCAGGACACCAAAATTCACACCGGCCAGTTTTAGGAGCTGGGCCAGGGAGCGGGTTACCTTCATACTTCTTTCTTCCAGCCCTCCGGTGCAGCCTACCCAGAAAAGAACGTCAACATCGCTATCCTCAGCCAGAATCTTAATATCAAGCCCCCGAGCCCAATCAGTCCTGGATGCTGCTACTCCCCGCCATGGATGGCCCCGGGCTTCAATGCTTCTAAGTGCCGCCTCAGCCGTTTCCGGAATGGATGCCTGCTCCAGCACTAGGTTTCGCCTCAGGTCAACAATCTTATCAATATGTTCTACATAAAGGGGGCAGACCTCATCGCAGGCACGGCAGGTGGTGCAGGCCCAGATTTCATCATGAGTTATCACCTCACCGGATAGCATTATGGTAGGGTTGTTAGCTGATGTTTGTGTCTTGCCTTTAGCCTTGATCAGCTCAGGCCCGACCTCCAGTAGGTGCTTCTTGAGGTCTTGAATGACCTTCTTTGGGTTGAGCGGCTTGCCGCTGGCAGTTGCCGGACAGGCATCCTGACACTGGCCGCAGACGACGCAGGCATAAAGGTCCAACACCTGCTTCCAGGTGAGGTCGGTTATCTTGGCGGCACCGAAGGTCTCCGCAGTCTCCAGGTCAATCGAGCTCAGGCTGCCTTTGGGCAGTGGCGAGCGGAAAAAGATGTTAAATAGCGAGGCCACCATGTGGAGATACCTTGAGTAGGCGATGAACACCAGGACAAAAAGGATAATCAGCCAGTGCGCCCAGAAGAAGGCTGTATTAGCCGTCTGCACTGAACTTATACTAGCGCCACTGAAAAGATTGCTCAGTGCCGAGCTTACCGGCGGCAGGATAGAGCCTAAACCAGCCGGCGGCTGACCCAGGGCAACACCGGTGGCTACTTTGAATAGGTGTGTTACTGGATGGATAAGAACAGTGACCAGAATAACCATGGCCTCAGCAGTCTGCTCCCCCTGTAGCCTCGGTGGCCTAATAATATATCGGCGGGTAATAGCCCATAAGGCGGCTAGAATAACAATGGGAGCAATGATATCCATAACCCAGGCGTAGTAGTAGAAGAAACTGGTATCCTCCAGCGTTTCCGAGAAGCCAAAGCCAACGCCGACGATAATAAATACGATGTAGAAGACAACGAAGACGGAGAAACCCCAGGCAAAAATAACATGACCTATGCCGGCTCTATCCTTAAGGGTGATACCCTTTAGCTGGCACCATTGACCTAGGGTGGTGGCCGCGGTTTTAAGCCCTCTGCGTACCAGGTGACCAAAACCCTTCTCCCTCTGCCCCAGGAACATGTAGCGGATAAGCTTAGATATCCGATAGAAGAAGAGGCCAAAGGCCAGAGCGGTTAAAGCCCAAAAGATGGCGTAGCCCGGGATGCCCCAATATGTCAGGCTAAGCGGTGACATAATCACTTCCTTATCGAAAAAGCCTTTAACGAAGGCGGGTGCTAGCCACAAAAATACCCAGAGCCAGGGCTGCCAAGTCTAAAACCAGCCGTACAATATTGAGTGAAGTAAAGGAATACCCCCATGGGGAAAAGATGCTCACCAGGTAGCTTATTACCACAGCAAAACCGGCGATAACAGCCAGCTTTAGGCCACGCTTGCGATTAGTTGAAAGGCTGATAACCTCTGAAATGGCGTAACCAGCGCCGGCCGCCAGCAGCAGATTAAGGTAAAAGAAATTCAAAAGTGAGCCTATCACTCCCCAGATGAGACCATAAACGATAGCCATGCCCAATCCGCTGCCAATGGCTATCAGCAGGTACTTAGTATTAACCCGGAAGGTGGGCAGCCTGTGCAGACGAGCACACCCGGAGCATCTGGCGCCCACTGGTGTCTGCACCATACATTTGGGACATATTGGTTTACCACACTTGCTACACCTCAGTGAAGTCTCAACATCGGGGTGAGCGGCACATCTCATTGTCTAATAGATAACCTTTCCCTAACGCTGCTGCTTCTCCTGAGATTTCCAGCTTATCCAGGCTTTTCTGTCTCTGATATCACGGTCAAAGAGCAGGCGATTGATAAATAGCTCAGCCGGGTGCACTGACTTACTAAGCGGCGTTCTTGGCGTTACCAGCCTCCTTGATAGTCCTATGAGCAATAATGCCACACAGCCCAGCGTAATGGGTAGTCTTTCCTCTATGCCCAGTGGTTGGTTAAGGAACCAGCTGAAGATGGGTAAAGAGGCTAATGCCAAAAATACCCCAAAAGCCACCTGGCGGAACGGGGCAAATAGGTAGGGCATGACAAAGATAATTAGGCCCAGCCATGGAGACAGCATGGTAATAACGCCCAGGCTGGTAAAAACGCCACGTCCACCTTGAAAACGAAGGAATATGGGCCAGATGTGCCCGATAACCGTGATGACGCCCACCGTTATCTGGGCAGCGGCACCCAGCCCCAGCAGTTGGGCTAGCCATACGGTTAGGGCTCCCTTGCCGATGTCAAAAATGGCTACCGGAATAGCCAGCCACTTTGAAGCGGCACTGAGTACATTGGCCGCGCCTACCTTTCCTGTGCCCAGTTTGCGGATATCAACGCCGCGGTACCATTTAGCCGCCAGATAGGCGGCGGGCACTGAACCTAATAGATAGGCGGCTATGCTTAATAATGCAAACTCAATAGACATTACAACTCCGCAAAATACCATGAACCGGCTGGCTTGGGCACCCGCTGTTGTGCCAGGGCGATAAGCTGCTCTGCTGACTCTGGTGGTACATTAGCCTCGCCGAGCATGGTCTCAGTGCTGTCATCCAGGCCGTGGTAATCGCTACCACCGGTGGCGATAAGATTATACTTACTAGCCATCCGGGCTAGGCTGTTTCTTTCATCATCCGTATAGCCGTTGTAGTAGACCTCCATGCCCACCAGACCGGCCGCTTTTAGCTGGGCAATCATCGTCTCCGGGTCATTAATGGTTGTCGGGTGGGCTAACACGGGCAGACCATCGGCTTTTATTATTAGGGCTACCGCTTCTGCCGGGGTTATCTTGCACCGCTCAGCATAAGCCGGCCCACCGCAACTTATATACTTAGTAAATGCCTCCTTAAACGAGGTTACATAGCCTTTCTCCAGCATTGCCAGGGCAATATGAGGTCGCCCTATAGAAGCGTTGTTGGCAATCTGCTGGACCCGTTGCCAGTCAATGTGGATGCCCAGACCTTTCAGTTTAGCTATCATTGCCTGGGCCCGTTCCCGTCTGGAATTACGCGAATTGGCCAGGGCAGCCCTAAGCTCGGGATTGGTGTAGTCTATAAAATAGCCGAGAATATGAACCTCATTGCCTGGAGCAAGGGTACTGACCTCAACGCCGGGTATGACTTTAGGCGGAAAGGAACTAGCCGCCTGGAGGGCGTCAGCAACGCCGTCCACAGTGTCATGGTCGCAGATGGCAATGACGCTTAGCCCGAGTGCTGCCGATTTATAAACAACCTCCTTTGGGCTGAATTTGCCGTCGGATGCCGTGGTGTGTATATGCAGGTCTATCTTAGCAGTCACTACTCTACCTCGCGACAGATCCTTTCAATGCCTGTTGCTTTGCCCGTTTCTTCATCCACCCTGAGCAGAATGGCGTTGAAGACTACTTTGCCCTTGCCAACAGATAGACGGTGGGGCATTATGGTCAGGAAGCGGCGAATTACTGCCCCAGTGTCATCTCCAATAACTGAATCAATGGGGCCGGTCATGCCAATATCGGTGACATAGGCAGTGCCCTTGGCAAACAGCTGGGCATCAATGGTGCCCACATGGGTATGGGTGCCGAGCACAGCGCTGACACGACCGTCCAGATAGCGCCCCAGTGCCATCTTTTCCGATGTCGCCTCGGCGTGAAAATCAATGATAATAACCTGGGGCTTGGGCTCAAGCTGGGCAAGTAGTTTGTCCATGGCTCTGAACGGGCAGTCAAAGTCTCCGATAAAGGTCCTGCCTATTAGATTAATTATCACAGCCTTGTTATTGAACACCATGTAGCCCCTGCCGGGCACGCCCGGTGGATAATTTAAGGGGCGCAGAAGGAG